>Ga0078894_10001419_pt1 | contig 17742 bp, 13 predicted proteins | sample LauGreSu1BDMLBSD_2_FD_67506 | JGI IMG/M metagenome (GOLD analysis project Ga0078894, IMG submission 67506) | Freshwater lake microbial communities from Lake Michigan, USA - Su13.BD.MLB.SD (version 4) (version 4) | ecosystem: Environmental > Aquatic > Freshwater > Lake | place: Lake Michigan... | reverse complement strand
GCCTCCATAAGTTTTATCTAATACATTAGCCATACTCAACAAGGTGTCTCTATAAGCTTCAAAATCTAATCTTCTAATATTTGCATGCCACAACAAAGAATTAGAAGGGTCAATCTTGCTGTTGTTGGCTAACAATTCCTTGGAAGCTAGTGTACTAGATTGTTGATACGTTTTAGATGTCAGAATTGCTTTGTGCAAGGCTTTTGTAGACCAAGCTGGTTTGTTTGGATAATCTTCCAAAAACCATGCTGTTAAGAAATCTAATAGTTCTGGATGAGATGGCATACCAGCTTGATTACCAAGATCATCAGGAGTTCTTACTAAACCTTCTCCGAAGTAATACATCCAAGTTCTGTTTACTAATACTCTAGCAGTTAGAGGATTATTTTTGCTTGCAATTGCTTCTGCTAATTCAAATCTACCACTATCCTGTTTGTTGAATGATTCTGATTTTCCTCCAGGACTCAACACATCAATAAATCTTCTCGGAATAATCAAGGGAGTTTCACCCGCTTTTGGAGCATTTCCCCTGACAAATAAAGGTGATTCAACAGGCTTGGGTAAATCTTCAATAGCCATGGCTCTGACTGGTCCTCCGCTAAATGTGAGTTTCAATTCATTGATTTGATTGAGAGTAGTCTTTGCTGCAAACTCTCCCTGCATTCTGAGAGGAAGCTTATTACCTTCTTGTCGAATTTTTTCTACAGATATATCTTTAGCCAATAAAACAGGAAACGGAAATGCAGCTAATTCTACCATGTCCATGTTCAGTGTTGCAGGATCAGTATTTGGATCCATGATCTGAGCATATATAGAAGGAATTTGTGGTTCAATTTCTGCGAAGAATTTACCAACTAATTCTCCCATTTCTACGGAAGTGTTGGAAGGCAATTCTTGTTCCCATCGTGCAATAAAATCTAATGCTATAGGAGAATATTTGTTTTTTGTATCATGCTTAATCACCAATCTGGTTGCTTCAATTTCTTCTGGTTTACATTTTGCTAATCTTACAAACGGACCAAAAAACTTATCATTGACTCTGAAGTGACGTTTCCAATCATCTGTAATGGATCGAGCTGTAATTTTTGCTGCATCAATCTTTTTAGTTACTGCTTCAATTTGCTCTGGTGTGCTGCCTGCATCAGTATCCAGCATGTATTCAAACATCAATGCTGCTCGCTTCCTGGTGTTATCTGCATGTGATCTAATTAAAGAATAATATCCCTCGATGTTCTTAGCTTCTAGTTCTTCTAGCTTCTTTTTAAACTCCATGAAGGTAGCAGAATTTTCATCTCCCCCAATCACCGGTCCTTCTACAGGTTCTGTGCAGCTAGCAAATATACCACGTAAGGCGTAATAGTCTGCAGATGTTACGGGATCAAATTTATGATCATGACACCTTGCACACGCAACGGTCAATCCTAACATACCTCTACCAATCACATCAATACGATCATTGATGATGTCATCCTTGTTGTTGAAACGTTGACCAACAGTCAGGAATCCCAATGCTGCTAAATTCTTCTTGTCGTTGTTGAGCATCTTGTCAGCAGCAATTTGGTTCTTTAGGAACTGATCATATGGCATGTCCTGGTTGATGGCGTTGAACACCCACTCACGATAAGTCCAAGCATAAGGATATCGATAATCATTTAATCGTTGATTTTGAATGTTGCCATTGGTATCAGAGTATCGTGCTGTATCCAACCAATGTCTTCCCCAGCGTTCTCCATATGCAGGATCTGCCAACAAACCATCCACAACTGCTTCATATGCTTTTGGAGATGCATTGGCTACAAATCGTTGAATTTGATCAACTGTTGGAGGAATTCCTATGACATCTAGATATAATCTCCTCAATAATACTTCCTTGTTTGCTGGAGGAGCTGGCATCATTTTGTTTTGTTCCAATTTAGCCAACACAAAATGGTCAATGGAGTTGTTGCACCATCCTGCGTTCTTCACATTAGGCAAAGCAGGTTTTTGTATAGGTTGAAAAGCCCAGTGAGAAGCCTTATCAAACTTTACTTGTTTCTCTCTTGGATCTGGGATGCCTTGTTTAAACCATTCAGTCAGTGCTGCAATATCTTCTGCGGACATCTTTTCCTTTTCAGGCATTTGGACGTCTCCATCCCAATTAATAGCCCTGATTAGAGCGCTCTTGTCAGGAGCATCTGGATTGTATACTGGTCCTGATTCTCCTCCTTTGAGAATGTCTACTCGAGAGTCTAAAACCAAACCTCCCTTTACTTTGCCTCGTTCAGCAGAATGACACTCCAAACATTTAGAAGCCAGAATAGGTCTAACTTTGTTCTCAAAGAAAGCCAACTGCTCCGACGTTAAATCTTGTTTACTGTATCCAGTGATTGTGCACAAAATCACAACCACACCAACGAGGAAGTGATGTATTTTCATATAGTATTATGCAATAATGTCTTTGATCACGTTACCAAAATTATCGGTTAATCTAAAACTACGACCGTTATAATCGTAAGTAAGCTTAGTATGATCAAAGCCCATAAGGTGGAGAATAGTAGCGTGTAGGTCGTGTACATGCACCGCATCCCTAGCAACTTTTCCACCAGTTTCATCAGTCTCTCCATACTTTATACCTCCTTTGACGTTGCCCCCAGCCATCCACATGGAGAATGCTTTACCGTTGTGATCGCGTCCAGGAGTTCCTACAGCCCCTCCAGCTGTTACAGTTCTACCAAATTCTCCTCCCCAAATGACCAACGTAGAGTCCAACAAACCACGTTGCTTGAGATCTGTCAAGAGAGCTGAAAAAGCTTGATCATATCTACCAGCTGTATTAGTCATGGCAACTTTAATATTGTCGTGATGATCAAATCCACCAACTTGTACTTGTACAAATCTTACTCCACGCTCTACCAAACGACGAGCAACCATCATCTTGGCTCCCTCTTCGGTTGCTCCATAAAGATCTTTGATGTGTTGAGGTTCGGTCGAAACATCAAATGCATCTGTGGCTTCGGTCTGCATCTTGAATGCTGTCTCAAATGCTTCAATGCGAGATTCCAATTGAACATCACGTTGCAATTGCTCCATGTGCATCATGTTCATCTTGCGTGAGAAATCAATCTGACGACGTTGACGATCGATGGATGAAAACTGGCTCTTGATGTTGGCAAGAATTTCTTCTGCTCGCATGCCTTGTTTGTATTGCACATTGCATCCTTGATAGAGACCCGGTAGGAATGCACATTGGCGCCATTCGGAGTTGCCGTTTAAACTAATGAATCCTGGCATGTTCTGATTGGTGGTTCCAAGACCATAAATCATCCAGCTGCCTAAACTAGGCTTGGGAAGTTGAGCGCTACCGGTGTTCATCATCTTGGCAGCAATGTTGTGATCAGGAATTTCAGCGAACATGGAATTGATGATAGCCATGTTATCCGCGTGTTGTCCAAGTTTTGACCACACTTCCGATATCTCTAGACCTGATTTACCAAACTTGGGAAAATTAAAAGGAGATGCCAACAACGTACCTCCATTTTCCATCTTCTTACCATGATTAGCTTGAAGGAATGGTTTGTAATCAAATGTATCAACGTGACTAGGTGCTCCGCTAGCAAACAACTGAATAACAGCTTTAGCTTTGGTTGGAAAGTGTGGTTGCTTGGCAGCTAGCGGAGAAGCAGCTTCTGCCGTGAATGGATTTAGACCATATAGAGTAGCTAATGATAGACCACCCAGACCTACTCCATAGTCTGTGAGGAATTCTCTGCGTGTGAGAGGAGAACTTGGATGATTGCCGCAGTCGCTCATATTGTTATTTATTTGTTTTATGCTAATAATTCGCTTATCACTTGTCCATCTTTCACGATAGCTGCTGGTCTACCGCCAGGCGCCATTAATGCTTTTTCTGGATCAATTCCAATTTGGTTATACATTGTAGCAGCCAAATTTTCTACAGTTAAAGGTTTATCTTCTACTTCTGCTCCAGTTGCATCAGAAGAACCATAGATCAAACCTTTCTTAAATCCTCCACCAGCAAATGCTACAGAAAATACTCTCGGCCAGTGATCTCTTCCTGCATCTTTGTTGATCTTTGGGGTGCGACCAAATTCAGAACTAACCATCACAAGAGTAGAATCTAACATTCCTCGTTGCTCTAAATCTGTAATCAAAGCAGCATAAGCTTGATCAAAAGGAGGAAGTTGTTTTGAAATACCTCCTTCGATTCCTGTATGCATATCCCAACCACCGTATGTTACAGATACAAAACGAACACCAGCCTCCACTAACCTTCTAGCCATCAAGAATCTTTGACCAGCTGCATTCATTCCATAAGAGTCTCTCATCTTCTGAGGTTCTTTTTGTAGATTAAATGCTTCTCTTGCACTAGGAGAGGCAATCATAGCATAAGCCTTTTGGTAAAATTCATCCATAGCCGCTATTGCATCGCTAGACTCCATGTATTTAAAATGACTATCAACGGTGTCTAAAATACTTCTCCGTCTTTCAAATCTTTGTTGAGTTAATCCTTCTGGCAGATTTAAATCTCTTACTTTAAATCCATCACTTGCTGGATCTGACCCCAAACTAAATGGGCCATAGGCTTTTGAAAGATAACCAGTATCTGCTGGATCAATACCTGCCATAGAAAACTTTTGAGGTACACAAACATACGAAGGAAGATTGTTTCTGTCTCCAAGTTCGTGTGCTATCACAGATCCAAACGAAGGATATTCTAAAGCTGGAGATGGACGATAGCCAGTAAACATTGAAACAACTCCTCTTTCGTGAGCTGCTTCTCCGTGAGTCATGGAACGTACGACTGTAAGCTTGTCGGCAATCTTAGCTGTCTTCGATAAGTGTTCAGAAAAATGAACTCCTGGAATAGATGTGGGAATTGATTTGAGAGGTCCTCGATATTCTGAAGGAGCTAAAGGATGAGGATCCCAAGTTTCTTGTGCTGCTGCTCCTCCGGGGAGGAAGATGTGAATTATTGATTGGGCTTTTTGTGTTGCTTGGGGGGATTCTGCTTGCAATTTGAGAATGTCTCCCATCGACAAACCAAGACCGCCAACCAGTCCGCTGTAGATGAAGTCTCTTCTGTTCATGTCTTATTATTTATTAGATTATAATATAGTAGTTGTATATCTACTGGATATTATTATCATTACGTTATGAAGCAATTTTGGTATATATGGTGTAAAGCTTTGGGAGAAAAAGCACACAAGGACGCTGCTATAGCTAATCAAATAGCAGTTGTGCGAACTTTCATTGTGTTGTGTTATATACTTACAAATATTTTTATCATAATGGGTATAATTCATCATTGGTAAGCAATACACTCAGGGTGTAGATGTACAGCAAAATTTCCACACTGATTACAAAATTGAGCCAAAGATGTATATTTATTATTACATCCTACCCAAAAATTAGTTTCAAACGTGTATAATAACTCACCATATGGTGTGGGCAAATCCGGTCTATCAACGTAGATCCCATAATAATCATTATAAAAAACACCCGCTGATAATCTCCCGCTATAATCATTGTACATATTCAATCTCGCAACTGCGTCTGCATATCTAGAGGCTAAGATATCTACACACATAGCGGTATTTGCTGCAAATGCTGCCGCGGTATTATACTCAGCTCCAGCACAATACCACAAATTTGCAGTTAATGGAGCACCGTAAAAATACTCTAACATATCATAATTATTATTGACAGAATATGTGAATTGTTTGTTTGCTAATGAAGAAAATGCTGTTAGTGATCTTGCAAGTGTTAGTATCATTTCATCATAACAAGATGTAGCTGTAAATGATGTAAAGTTAGTGTACCGAGTACCGTTACAATACCAATAATTTGTTTTAACAGGAATTTTTTGTTGATCAGACCCATCATAATATTGAATTTCTCCATTTATTATTGTATATTTAAATCTACCATTGTTAGATGCTCCCCACGCATCTGCAACGATCAATAAACTACCACAAGGAGAATTATTATAATCAGTTACATTGGTATATAAAACAGAATCACAACAATTGTTTGTAGCGTCAGGTTGCACACAAACATAATATTCTGCGCTTAAGCTACTATTTTTGTCATAAAAAACATATCCGCCCGCGGCGTCATAAGTAAATATCCCTTGGGGTATGTTGTAATATATATCACCGTATATATTACCGTATATATAAGTTGCATCGCTCCACCGCACTGCACCATCATATATAGCATTATTATATTCTGAAACGGTTAATACGCCACTTCTAAGATAATATCTACCGGTTGATGCTCCATCTGAGCTATATGCGAAAGTATCTCCGTCTCGTTGTATGAGAAATTCTCCCACGTTTGAGCTTCCCCAATTGTCTGCTGTAGCGGTGCTGAGAGATGTCCAATACAAATCGTATCCCCCTAAATCTACAATGTTTCCATCCGGCAACACATAAACATCAAGCATGTATGTAGATTGTTGTACTAGTTTTAGCTGCGTAGAGAGAGGATGTATCTCTAAGTCAAAATAAAATGGTCCACCATAAAAACTAGGGTGGTTGGTTTTGTATTCTGTTATAAGAGCATAAGTCATGCTAAAAGAATTAGCAATTACATAATTTATTGCTTCAGAACTCAAGTTAAACACATTACCGTTAAACACATATTTTGTAAATTGAGATGGACCTTCTTCCACCTTAATTATTCTATCAAATGCATCATAAATAAAAGATACTTTATTAATGTAATTCTCGTTATTAAACTCTGTTCGTAAAACAAATTCTTGATATGCTTCACGAGATTCAAAAACATAATTACCCCATATCCAAGAATTAAACCCTGGGACTGACAATTTACCATTATATGCCCAGCTTGTAGCAAAATATGCGATTAAACTTAAAGAGTAATTGTATATAGTACTATTTTCTACTGCTAAAATTGTTGACTCATAAGTATTTGAATCTAAGATAGAAGTATTATAGCAGATGTAGTTTTGTGTATTTGACACAAAACTATTTGTATATCCCCCTTCTACCCCTGGCACGCAAAAATTGTTTAGTATAGCAGCTTTTCCGGTGATGTAATCGGTATTTGAGGTAAAATAATTACCATAAAAATACAATCTATTACCAGACCCGATATTCAGCACCCCATCTACATATCTACCTAATATGTCTGCATCTTGATTCACACGTTCCTCGGTTGCTACTCGTGTACCGTTTTTAAAAACATATTGATCTCCGTCTGTGTAGACTCCAAATGCCCTGCTTCCGTATCCATTTGCATCATAGTAATAATAAAAGTCTCCTACACGATATGCTACCGTTAACCGATTTGCTGGAGGGTAAGGAGATCCATTTACAATATACGCATCTATATACGCACCGTCGGGACGTGATTCATATATACTATCGTTCACCCAACCTGTGTTGATAGCGTTATCCGTGTATTTGTATAACCCTAACACTTGTGATTCATTGCGTGAATCTCCTTGAAACCAACCATTCACCACGGTTCCTTGATTTTTCGATTGTCCTCTAAAAGTTGATTCTAACGCTACCCCCGCGTTAACCGAATCGTCAGAAAAAATAGCTGCAGATACGTTTGAAAAGTTTGTAGCGTTGTTTAAAAAAGTAGCATAACTAGTTACCTCTCCGCGGTTAACCGCGTCATCTAAAAAGATTGCACTAGATACACTACCATTGTTTGTGCTGTCGTTACAAAAAAAGACAGGTCCCTCTATAATATATTTCATACACTAAACTCACAACTATTTAGAGAGCTGTGTTAGTTTAGCAAAGATTTATGGGTATATATTACTTGTATTATACGAACCCCCACCAGCTGCTGTATAACGCACTGTATATAACAGGTTGGAGGTTTCATCATATATAGGGTTTTCAGCTAATAACGTACCGGGCTCTAAATATGTTTCTGTAGATGTTTGTCCACCCGATCCGTTAGATTTGAATGTCCGAGTTCCAATTACATAATAATTAGTTAGATCACTTATATATATGTTTATAGGCTCAGTACTCACAACTTCTCCCTCGTTGTAATAATAATCTTTTACTACTCGATAAGATCCTGCACCATTTGAATAATATGAATCGGTACTTGCATCTACAGCAGGGGGAGAGGTCATACCTACATCAATTGAGACTAAAAATGTAGATGATGGTGAATATGTAGCGGTACCGTTTCGCTCACCTCCCATACCATTTGTTACTATATCTTGAGTTCCCACTACATATGAATTATCAGCAATTGATACCGTGATGTCATCTGTTCTTATATATTCTCCATCTTTATTGTTGATGAAATAACCACCTGCACCATTTGCGTAGTAACGAGGAGGATGTGTGTTGTTTCCAAATTGTGTGCTTAAGCTAGGATAAGTGGCAGTTCCTAGCGTTTGTCCGCATTCACCGTTTGCCGAAACGCTTTGAGTTCCATTTGAATATTCTTCCCCGTTAATAGTTATCGTGAGGTTTATGCTAGGTAAAGGAGTTCCTAGATCAGGACAAATTGAAGCCTCGGCAGCTGCACGGGTGCTATATGCATTCCCATTAAGGAAAAATACTTCGGGATACTGCCCTGGTTGGTACTGACTTGTTATTTGCGTTACAACATCATTTTCATTCAAACTATAAGCAAATGTATATATATCATCATTGTCATTATCGTCATCAAAATTTGGTGCTAGGTCAGCAAACACCGCATTGAGATAAGCTTCAGATGAACTATATTGCACGTGGTTATAAATCCATCTAATATGATTTCCAAATTCTGTGAAGATAAGATAATAAGCCGCCCATGGTCGCGTATATTTACCCACATAATTTGTTGCAGCAACAGCATTAACATACTCTACGGCTTCATTAAATTGTTGGTTTCTAACTTGTGAAAATTTACCCGCTACATATCCATTATAATCTGTAACGGTTCCGCTTAAACAATATATATCTACTACCCCCCACCCAGGCACAGAATACTGTTCATCAACTTCTGGAGTACAAAAATTTGCAAGTATTGCAGCTCTACCCGCTATATAATCGGCGCCGTTGCTATAATAGTTTCCATAAAAATACCATCGTTCACCTAACGTGTAGATATTGATCATACCCTCGTTGCGAGCTCCCCAACTATCAGCCTCTTGAACCAATCTCGTGTTATCAGCAATGAGAATGCCATTTGAAAACAATCCCGCATAACCAGCTGCTGGGTTATAAACATATTCACCGTTCGCGAAACTTGCTTGACCGTTTTCATCAAAAGTGTACCACATGTAATCTATTTCATATGCTCGTGTTGCATAATCTGCAGGAGCTGCGAGGAGTCCATTGATTCTATAACCGTCGTAATAAGCTCCGTCGGCTCGATTGTAGACTAGCGGTGGGGGAGAAGATCCTAAATTGACCGCGTTGTCGATAAAATAAGCATTAGCATCTTCTGATACAATACCGTTGTTTTGAGAATCTCCTGCAAACAATGCTTCTTCTTCTATCACGCCTAGATTTTGAGATTGGTCGGTGAACGTAGCCGATAACGTTATACCTTGATTACTTGCGACGTCCTCGTAACGAGCAACAGACACGCTTCCCACGTTTGTGGATGAATCAGCAAACAAAGCAAATCCCGTGATTTCACCCTCGTTAACCGCGTTACCCAAAAACACCGCGTTTGCAACAACACCGTTGTTTACACTATCACCTGTGAAATAAGTTGTACCTTCGATTGTGTATATCATAAATTATCCGTTGAATTGTGCATTTCCGCTAAACGTAACTACGCCTGTACCGTATATGTTGCAGTTGAGCCTCGCGTGATTTTCAGAATACACTGTTAAACCATATATATCTCTATCGATAGATAAAGGGGTGACCCAATCCTCATCATCGAGATTTATGATAACAGGCGTTACTATGCCCTTGATTATCACGTTTGTTTTTCCATCGGGAAGTTTTGAAGACGATAATGTATATTGAGCATCCGTATACCAACTCGAAAGATTCGTCCAACTCGTGGAAGTTTCAGAATAAAAATATAACGTGTTTTCGTCTAATTCTCCCCCATCGATATTACCAAACACATTTTTAACGAATTCTGTTGTAGCGACAACAAACGAGTTGGTGTTGATGGGTGGTGTATCTGCTGAAAGTGAACTAACGCTCACTGCATCTGTGAATAATTTATTCGAAGTGATTGTTTGATCTCCTTCTGATCCTATTAATCCTCCTTGACCCCCAATTTCCAAAGTGCTTGCAGAAGCTCTATAAAACAACGTTTGATCCGCTTCGTTGAACGCCATTTCACCTCTCGTGAAATTTGCGTTAGGTGAACCATACACGGGACCTATAGATGACCAATAAGAAGGATCGACAGGGGAAATTGCATCATTATCAGCAATCGCAACATAATAGTTGCCTTGATAGATAACTTTATCACCTATTTTATATTGATTCTCAAGTACTCTCGCGGTATCGAACGGAGCGTAACCGGGTAGCAGCTTTTTACGTTTGATTTTGAAAATATCGCCCATATATGATTTTATATTTAATCATATAAACAACAAAAACCTTGCACTTAGTGCAAGGTTTTTTATTACCCTTACTATTATTATTTACCGTGCTAGTGTAGCAAGCAATTTGAACGTTCCCACGCTACCGTATGCTGAATAACCGGTGATTAGATCGCCTTCTGCAGCCCCAGCTACCGTCACGGTATACATACCCGGCACCACATCAACCGTTACCGATGTCGCGAGAGCATTTGTAGGATTGCTTGATGTTACTAATCGATTACTAGCATCGTAGATATCCAACTTAACGTTGAGCGCGCTCTGACGCGCGAGCTGCACTTCGAATTTCATTTTGCAAGCTGTACGAAATACCACGTTGTATTTTGCTACATCGCGCGCGTTGCAAATAACTCCGGTATCGTTGATACCGTTGATGGTGATGGGAGTGACTACTGTAGCACGATTCACAGCCGTGGTAACATTTGTGTTAGCTAAAATCACCCCAAAGTCGTCCTGCTTGTTGTTAGCTCCCACATACTCACCTTTGCTCCACTGCGCTACTAATCGGTTATAAGCTGACCCCATGATGGGCGCCCAATTGCCGTGTCCGTAGTAATATGCATCACGGTTCTGACCATCGTGTAACAATCCTAGCGTGTGACCCAACTCGTGCGCTGCACATTCTCCAACGCTCCTAACGCGAGAGAGCATGTTGGTAAACACCCAACACGGCACGGTCGGTGAATACACACCTTTACCTGCATTCTTCACGCTTCCGATCATCGCGATACCACCAAACCCAGGCTTCCAATTATTAGTAGGAGTGAAGATCGCGCGGGTTCTACTGTTTATAGGAGCATTTGCATAGTAGCTATAATCGGTGGTTACGTTGATCGAAAACGCTGAAAAACGTTCCGCAACAAGCTCGCAAATCTCTTGAATCTGCAAGGTTGTTAACTTCTGTGGAATCGCTACAATTTCTTTACCTCCGTTCCACAATGGATCTCGTACGGTTTCGCCATCGAAATCTAGAAAAATGTGAAATTTTGCTGTAGGCTTGCTCGCGAATGATGGAACTTTAACCGTGGTGTTTAACGTGGAAGTACTAACTGCATCTCCGGGAGCTGCAGCTTCTTCGAAATCCATATTATGGTTATTGCCGTCAGTGTAATGACATACTAGTGTGTTGATATCCGCCAACTCAAAGTTAGCTCTATCATCAATGTGCACATTGTTGAGAACATACGCTTTATTCTTCGTGGGTAGTAAAATCACACCGCTCACTGTGTCGTCTTGTGCATGAGCAATAGCGAACGTTCCTCGTCTGTTGGTTAAAGTGCCGCTATATTGAATCGTGCGTCCCACGATTTCCTGCTTGAGATCTACTACTCCTGTGATGCTGTCATCTGAAGTTTTCAACGTGACACTACCACCCTGCACGAGATTACGTAACTGATGTCTAAGATTGTATGAATTTTCCGGAACAATAATGGTGTTTTCTGGAGTTGGTTCGGGTACCGATAGCTGTTTAGATTTAAACAAGCTAACCGACGCTACTACTGCGATTACTGAGGGTATTACTAGCTTTTTCATATTTTTATGTTATTTGGTTTCCTGATAATAATATTTAATATTGATTTTACTTTCTTCGATGATCATGTAATGCGGTAATGCATCAACACAATAGTTTTCTGCGTGTTCTGATTGTTTATGTTGGATCTCATCATGTGGTGTGTGTCCCACTATTTGATTTACACCCGGTATTATGTCGAGATTCCTCCAATCACAAAACAAAAGTCCACCTACCGGGTCATTACCTCCTCGATATTTACATGTAGCAAATAGATTACTAGGGAATTCTCCCGCGGTATATCTCTCGAGCTCTCTCTCGATTAACTGTTGCGTGTGATCACATGTGATTCCGGTTACCGGATGTTCGAACCAATATCTAGTAACACCCGCGTGACTCAGCCACCACCCTTGTTCGATGTGTAGATATTTGAGTCGACTCCAATCTTCATGGGTCAATATCTTGTTGATTGCTTCGTTTTTTGCATGTGAATATCCCGAGCAAAACACACGGCGTTGATGTTTCGATTTACTAGGTAAATAATGAAAATCATGATTACCCATTAAATGTACTCGATTGGGTCGAACGAGAGATTTTTTCAACCACATCGCGGTGAGTTCGTTGAGTTGAGGAGTGTCGAAAAAATCATCGAAATAATCACCCATGAAAATCACACGATCGGGAGATTCTTTTTCGATGATTTCCTCCGCAATATACTCTTTGAGATGTATATCTCCAACTACTAGCGTTCTCATTGTATTAAATAATAATATGGGAATAATTTTTAAAATCAAGAGAAATCGTGTAAATCAAAATCCTCCTCAAACAACATACTCGGGAGAATTATCCTTCAACGAAAACACACAAACTCTGTATATCGGTACCACGTCTATAACCGGTTTATCTACTTTGAGTGGAGATCAGGGATTATTTTTCTAAATGCACTGTGACACCAAACGGCGCGGTCATTTTGTTCATGCCTGCAATACAAAAAATAGTCTCGCAATAATGTTCATCGCCCCAGCTAGCACACGGATATCCGTCTGTGAATATTAGAAAGCAATTTGGAATGATTTGTTCAGATTTGAGATATTCAAAATTGCATACAAAATCTGTACCCCCGCCACCACTTACTTTGTATTCAGAGATATTAGAACTATCTGCTGCAGCAAATCTTTGAATGTTGTATACTTTAGTGTCAAAAGACCAAACCGTAATTTTGTAATCAGTATATTGTTCCATGATGCCTTGAATCTCTGACAAAAATTCAGATAGCATTTTCTGATCTATACTTCCACTCGCATCAATCGCGATGCAGATATCAATTGTGTCTTCTTTCTTGAGTGCAGGTAGTCTAAATTGTGTATTGCAAACTTTCTTCGACGGTCTCAAGAACGTATAATCTGATTTGATAGTGCTTTGTATTTGCTGCTTGATCAATTGTCTCCAATCCATTTTTGGAGCAGTCAATGCAGATACAAGTCTCGCGATGCCTGCAGGAACGTTGCCTGCACCTGCACTTTGTACCGCGTCTAACAAAGCCTCTTTTAATTCGGTGCGAATTTTATCGCGTTCGCTTTTTGAAATTTTAGGACGATTTTTTCCTTTTTTGTTTGACTCGTCGCCCGACGCATCATCTCCATCTTGTTCATTTTCTCCGATTCCTTCTTCGTGTAGATGATCGTCTAAGACCATTTCACTCAATTGATCGATGTCTATCTTTAATGCATTTTGATACAAAACGTCATAAATTTCTTCAGCAGACTTTTCTCGATATTCGGTAGACAAGAGAGAGTTGTTGATCACTTTGCCGATTTTTTCATCTACTAGAATTTGATTAACTGCATAATCACACGCGATGTTAAACAATTTGTGATCTCTATCTTGCTTGCGAAGCATGTGCTCGAATGCATTGTGCAAAATTTCATGTGCATATAAGAACTCACACTCTCGTGTAGTGAGACTATCGATGAAGCTCGGATTATAATAAAAGTGCCTACCGTCAGTCGCTGCGGTTTCGCACCAATCTTCTGCGTTTACTTTTTTGAGTCGAGTCGCTAAATTACCAAAAAAAGGATGCTTGATTAACAGACTAATGCATGCCTTGAGTAGCTTGTCTTCTACAAGACTCAAACTCACATTATTGTTTTTCTTAACTCGATGTTTTTTGCCTGCCTTATTCATTTGCTTTATCCGTTGAGTCGAACACGTACTTTCCAAATCTTTCGTAAAATTCGTCAAACTTTTTCAATTTTGTCGGATCGATATCAAGATCATAATTGCTAATGCAAACTTTTGCTCCCATCACAACTAGTTCAGTTGGGAAGTTTTTCATGATGTAATTGAAATAATTGTCGACATATTCGTGCCACTTCTTTGACTTCTTTTTAGACAATTCTTTTAATTCATAACAAAGACCGGTAGTGAGAGCATACATTGCAGACACTTCTTTGATCTTTAGATCGGTTACTTTGCCTTCGAGAATGTCATTTGGATTTGGCAATTTACCGCAAATCTTTCGATGCGCGATAAATTTAGCTGCTAATCCGTCTCCGACAGATCCGCTAATCAAATCTGTCAATACTCCGATTTCTTCATCATCGTCTTTCAATAGATTGCTTACAAAATTCCAACTTCTAGGCGTCGCAAAGCTCTTGCTTGCACTTTTCGAATCAAAGTCAAACAAATCTTGTTTAGCGAACGAGAGATAGCCTACTACTTCTTGATGAATATTGTTCTCTACTGCCCAAGAAAGCCAATCGTCAAAGCTAACAGTCATCTCGAGGTGAATAAAACGATTGCTAAGCGGAGCTGGCATTTTATAAGTAACTCCTCGATCACTTTCTCGATTACCGGCTGCAATGATATCAACGTTATCTGGCAGCACGTACTCACCTACTCGACGATTCAACGTCAACTGATATGCAGCAGCCTGAGTAGCAGGCGGTGCACTCACGATTTCATCGAGAAAGATGATTGCGTCGCTATCTTTGTCTTGAGGCAATTCACACGGCGGTGCCCATTTCATGTAATTGTCAGACGTCATGTACGGCATGCCTTTGATGTCGGTCGGATCCCAAAGTGCTAGTCGTATATCAATCACTTTGCGATTTGTCGCTTCACCAATTTGTTTCACAATGTCGCTTTTGCCGATACCGGGTGGTCCCCAGAGCATTACAGGCGTTTTGTGTTTAATTGCCTTTGAAATAGCTTTTGTAGCTGATTTTGGCGTTACAGTTCTAATAGCAATGTTTGTAGACATAATGTGATGATATATTGTTTCCTTAGACGATTTTTTTGAGCCCGATTAATTTTATAATGAGATCAGTAGTTTGTTTCTTACTAGGCCAGCGATAATGTTTTGTTTGATGTCCGATATATCTTAAAATCTTTTTTCCCCAACTGCTCTTTATGCGATTTTCGCTAAAGCAATCTATGAGCATGCGAAGCTCTTGTACATCTTGTATGCCGAACACTTCGGGATTCGCTGCTGTGGGAACTCTGCCACACGCGGAGACATATCCGAGTTCAAATAGCTTGTCTACAATTCGAGGAGCGGTTTTCACGTGTGCCCATTTATTCGACGCATTTTTATAATATAGTCCGCACTTTTTTGAGTTCGACGTGATGACACCTTCAAATCTATTCCACATTCCTTCTACAAACAAATTAGTTAAATATGTACGACTCTCGCAAGTGATAGCGCCCGGTTGTTCGAATATATTCGCTAACAAATGTTGTGACGGTACTGTGTTACATTTAGCAGAGTTTAATTTATTGATAAATTGCATTTTTTGTTGCGTGATCACAACGTGATCTACATTAAAGAGCGTAGCTAGCTTGAGAATGTTTTCAATGTTTTCATCTTCAACTTCATTAGCTTGTTTCTGCAGCATGAACTTCAACAGAGGTGCAGATTGCCTAACAATCAAAAGCTCTTTTTCATCCCAGGGATGCCATTTTTTCGTAACGAAAGCTAACGTTTTGTTATATTTTGTGATGAGTTCTGTTTTAATCATATTATGCACAAGTGTTTTTTGAAAAATTCTTTACCGCGCTTCTAGCTCCGTTCGCAACATAATACTTGCGTTTATCGTTCCAAGAATCTGCATCGTGAATTTCAATAAAGCCATTTGTCTTTTGAGTATATATCATGGTTCCTCTCACGGGTTTAACTTTTTGCGCACACGGCATGCAAGTATTATATCCCGCTTCGAATCTAGCGTCTGTAACTGGATAAATTCCACATTTCTTACAAATCATGTACGTATTGTAACGGGTTTCCTACAAAAAAAAACTCCCACCATGGTGGGAGTTTTTGATTGACTTACCTAGTTTGCTTATCGAGCAAACAACCCACGAAGGCGCATATCACGCGCGAGAGCACGTGCATTAGCCCTAACCCAAGATGCATCATACTGGTTGATGCGATTGAGGATTGCAGCGTCCTGGATGCGATAGCCACCATCGGTAGAACGCTCGAAGGTCACGCTAATGGTCTTGGGTCGAGCGTTTTCAGCCTTGAACCAGGCTTCTGTACTGCCCTGTCCAAGAGTTACGCGGTTGCAAGTTGACTTTTTCGATTTAGTTGTTTTCTTCATACCCCTTCATTATAGAGGCACTAAATAACTAATCAAGCTACTTTATGCGATATTAAAATAAACAACCGTAACAATACTGCCTGCAGGTATACCCTCGGTATCAATGAATCGGATTTCTCTATCAACCACGAAATAATCCGTGTATAAATCATATTTAACCCCGTCAACAAAAATAATTGCGTTTAGGGGGTCGTAATTGCCAGGGGGAATCGACACCACTCTGGTTGTAGATGGTAACGGTGTATTGAGATTTGCACCTATCAATCTCTGTAAGCTTAAAATTCTCGAGCTTAAAAATACCAAAATTGTCACTACCGTGCCTTCCGGGATATTAGCATTAGGTATAAGCTTTCCTGCAGCAAATATATAATCATCACCAACTGTCTGTAAGATACCATCAAAAAATACCAATGATTTTATTACAGACACTTCTACAGGAAATCCTTCTGTTATTAAATTTGAAGTTGCATTATATGATATCTCTGTTAATGTTATCCCCAGAGGAAGTGACAACACACTTAACTTACTTCCTAATGAAAAATTTTCTTTTTTAATAAGAGTAGATTGTGTGATATTATACATTAACGATGAATCTTGGGAATTTTGATAGACTCCATTTTCAAATATTAAGTTTTTACTCACAACATCACCAATGTTTTGAAAGCTATAAAGATTAGTGCTGTTGTTGATAGTAGCATAACTAGACGCTATTGAGGTTGGGGTAGCGATGAGAGGTGTTTGAGGGGTTGTATATAATCCTACTGTAGTGTACACAACAATTGTTTGACCTATCATTGGAGCCTCGCTAAATTGAATTTTTTTAGTTGTACCGTTTATTGTGTAGTCATAACCTGGTACTTTGAAAGCTCCTGCAACAATAACGATATAAGAGTCAGGTCTGTTGTCTATATATTTTGCTAGATCATAAGTAGTGCTACCACTACCATTTATAATTTCCGCGTTTAACCGGTTTGCTGCGTTGTAAATTGTACCGCTTGCCCATATATCACCATAAACAGTTAACCCCGCGACAACTGGGTTTGTTCTCGCGGTCTGACCCATGATAATACTAT
>Ga0078894_10001418_pt1 | contig 17744 bp, 18 predicted proteins | sample LauGreSu1BDMLBSD_2_FD_67506 | JGI IMG/M metagenome (GOLD analysis project Ga0078894, IMG submission 67506) | Freshwater lake microbial communities from Lake Michigan, USA - Su13.BD.MLB.SD (version 4) (version 4) | ecosystem: Environmental > Aquatic > Freshwater > Lake | place: Lake Michigan... | reverse complement strand
CACCATAATCCATGCTTCTTATGTCTCTTCTATCTTTAACAGATTTCATAAGTTTTTTACCAGCTTCAGATTCGTGATCAACATTAGCATGATCTTTAGGCGCTAAACCGTCAGCCTCATCTTCAATTCGATCTTTGAAGTCCTCGTTACTATCATTACCATAGTCAAGATCCAACATATTATTTCTACCATGTTGCATGCTGTCAATCTTATCTTCCCATTCGCTATTGTTGTGTTTTTGGTTCTTCAAGTTATCAACTTTTTCTTCAGTTGTTTCTTGTGTCTCCTCAGCATCTTCCATAGCTTCTTTATTTTCTTTTTCAGAAGATTTTTTGTTATCAGAATCAACAGTTTTACCTTTTTTAGGTTCAAAGGCTGGTAATTTGCTTTCTTCTAAGAAATCATCATCATCGTCAACATCAAGTCTACCCATTTTTTCGATATTCTTTAAGTCTCTCATTGATGGTTCTTTTTCATCAGCAAAATCATCATCGTTGTCAAAATCTTTATTGATTTTCTTGTCTTTTCTTTCTTCGTAACCTCTAATGAAATCAATTTTTCTTGCTATCTTAGGTTGCATTTCATCAACAAGATCCAAGGCATCAGTTAAATTATCATCCATCATTAAGTTAGTTTTATTTAAAAACTCTCTTTTTGTTGGTGATGTCAACAACATTAAAATGCTTTGATTAGGACCTTTAGAGAATAATCTATCGTAATACTCAAGCGCACTTTCTTCAGAACCTTTAGTTAAGAAAGAAACGAACCCGTCAGCATCCGCATCTCTACTTGATTCAAAAGAACCGAAGTATTGGTTGAAAGCAGCTTTAATATCTTCTGAAGATATTGCAGTGGCAACTTTACCCAAACCACGCTCAACATCATTCATGTATTGGTTAATAAGTTTTAACTCTTTTTCATACTGTTGGCTATCCGACTTTACTTCAACGTCATCTTCAACATCAGCTTCGTCATTATATTCCATAATTTCATCAGCTGGACCCATAGCACCTTCTGGACCTTCTGGACCAACTGCTGGGGCTGGTACGATATCAGTCGATTCTTTATCTTCCATATCATTTGTGATGAAATCGAAAGCGTGATCCAAAGTTTCTTTTGCTGTTGCAATGTGATCAGCCGCCCAATCATGCCCGCTATTTAACATAGCTTCAATTCTACCTTTATCCAAACCTAACAATTGCTCGGCTTGGTTTCTGATTTGCTCTAAGTTTGAAAAGAACATGTATCTGCTACCTTCTCCACCTTCTTCTAGCTCAGTACCTTCATTAGCTTTTCCAAATTTCTTTTTAGCTTCATTATAGTCTTCCATCGAAAGATCCCATCCATCAACAGCATCAGCAACGTGTTGTTTAGCCTCGTCATAAGAGTGACCTTTTTCAATACAATCTTTTAATTGGTCATGAATAGCTGGGTTAATACCAGCGCCCTCTTCCATTTCAGCACCTTCACTGCTAAGACCTCTCATTAAAGCACCAGCACTACGATTAGCGTCTCTTTGTTCTTTATCAATTAAACCTAAAGCGTGTTCTATATCTTTAGCTCTATTACCAACGTTTTGCACAAATTTAGATTCATTATTATCTATTGCTGACATAAACATAGCTTGTTTAGCTTCTGGATCAGTCTCATTTTTTATGGCGTCAGCCATAGACTCATCTTTACCCATTCTCTTTAAGAATGTCTTAAATTCAGCTATTGGATCACCATAAAGGAATGATCTAATACCTTCATTAACACTCTTAGCGCAATCACTTTCGTTCATAGCACATGCTTTCACCATTTCCATGCATATCTCAGCATCTTCCATCATTGTTTTGCATTGGTTCTCATAGGTGTCACCCTCATCAAGAGTTTCAGGTAAAAAACCTTCAGAAACTAAAGTTTCGTACATGCATTCCGCAAGTTGATTATTTTCCATAATACCTTCCATGCATTTACTCGCCATCTCAGGTGTCATTTTTATGTTTTCCATAGTATTTGTGTTTTCTATATTATTTTTTATTATTTCTTTTTTTAATTCAATTGATTCATCCAATTGGTGAATTATCGGTTTAACCTCAGCAATTGGTTTTGCTGGTTCATAAACACTCTCTAATGAGGTATTCTCACTTAGATATTTTTCTCTAATTAATTTTGCGATATATTCTGGTGATTTACCAGTTTCTTCTGCAATGTGTGAGCAATAACCATAACAGTCTTCACACATATGCTCTTTACTCTCACCGATTAACTTTATTGGTTTATCTGGAGCGCCTTGTGAACAATAAGGGAATGCTAAACATTTAGGTTCGATCGTAACTAATTTACCACCATCAAAAGATGGCTTTTGTTCTAGATCGGCACCAAACCAATCTTTTAGATCACCCTCAGTCACCATCTTACCTTCAACACTATAGATATGCTCTTTTACATAACCCTGTGGCGGTTCAACGATGCTACCTGTACCAGCGCCATTTTTAACACTAGCATCACCCCATGTATGGAATAACCTACTGTTTAACTTTCTTTTTGAGATTCTACTTAACGGACCGATAAAACCACCATATGTTGGGCTACCAGGGTCACCTAAAACAGAAGCGACAGAAGCTGATTCATCTAACTCTGTCTTACTTAATTTAATGTTATTTAAAAATTCTGATTTTTTCATTAATTCGGTGAATTTCTAAGGTCGTTGGCCCAAAAACTTCTTCTGGTCCATAATTGTTTATATAATTGAACTAACACGTTTCTGGTTATCTCAACAACTTTATTCTCAAAATCTTTATTGGTTTTAAGACTATCTTTAACAATATCTTTAACCTTAGTCTCAAATTGAGATCCACGAGTAATATCAAGGAAGTCTTTAATTTCTTTTTTGATCATAACTTTAATGTCACTTTTATCCGATGGGGTTAAAGCTTCATTGATGTTAGATTTCTCATCCATTTCAACCAAACACTCTTTCATGTATTGATCTAATTGACTTTCCGTTATTTTTACTTTCATGGTATCGCTTTTATTAATATAAATAGTTTAAAAATCTTAAATGTTTACAATAAAAGTAATATTGTTAGTATAAGCAACCCACCGCTACCACCAATAGCGTAATTCCTTTGCCTTTTAAAAACACCTATATTATGGTTAAGATCATTTATTTGGTTATCTCTTTCACCTATTATCTGCGTTTTGTTGGTAATTATACTGTCTTTTTCGTTTATTATACCCTTTTGATCAAGTATAATAGAGTCTTTCTCAAGACCTTGTTTTACATATAAACCTAGACTGTCTCTGGTTACACCAAGCTCAGCTTTAAGTAGTTTATGATCTTCCTTTAATATTAAGGCTTTTTTTAATGTTGCGCATGGTACACAACATGTTGAATCATTCAAAAGCGTTTGTGAATTCGCTGGCGATATCTGCGTTAGACATAGCATTAATACGATTAATATCTGCTTCATGTGCTTTTCTTTCTTTATCTAATTTATTTTTTAGTTTACCCAATTCAACTGTGTACTGGTCAATTTTTTTATTCCTTTCTTCAATAGAAGCTGTTAGTGAGTCAACCCTTAAATTATGTTTATTTATTTCAACATTTAAAGAATCAACCGTTTTATCGTAATGTGAGGTATCTATAACCCCATTACTTGGTTTAAACATTAACGCGTAAATAAAACCACCAATTACGATTAAAAGGATTAGTATAATTACGTTATATTTAATTTTATTCGTTTCCATATAATTTACGCTTGGCTTTGTGTTGTCGATTTAACCAAGTTATTTCTACCAATCTGAGGATCGTTATATGTTCTAGATATGGTATTTAATAAATTTAATAAATCCTGATTTAAAATCAATGAACCACCAACTAAATTAACTGTTGGATCCTCATTATCTGTGTCAACCACCAATTCTTTAACACTCTCTAAAGATGGGTTTTTGATAACATCAGATGTGATTATCACTCTACCATTCTCAAGTCTAACATTAACATATGGTGTTAAAATACCAGTAGCCTTTATGAACTCACCAACAGAAGTTTCAAACTCAGTTCTCATTTCGTCAGATAATTGTACATCGTCAGATTTACTTAAATAACCGACTGTATTAATACCCTCGAACTCCATTTTTTCACCTTCTTTAGCATTATCGGTGGTTTCTTCTGGTTGAGTTTTTATAATGTCGTTTGATTCATTTAAGTTAGCTTTTCTAACTTTTTCTAACAATGACTTGATGTCATCGTAGCTCTTATCGTGGTTAAAGTTCATGCTCATATTCTTTGTTAATTAGTTCATTTAGTTTTTTAAAATCAACGGCTGGTGATAAATCATAATAATTTTTACTATAATTACCCCTGTTTAGTATACCTCTATAATTATTAGGTTTGTTTACTACGATATTATTACCGATAAATTCTTTTATTATATTATGTTGTATACATAAATAGTCTATTAATTCAGCAAGTTTCTCGTATTGATCATTAGTGTAAGTGGCCCAATATTTCTTGTTTCTCCAGGGTACTTCAACGACCTCACCAGAGTACTCAATACCTTTCCATGTTGTAAATTTACCTGTCAGTGAATCTTTAAACAACCAACCAACATTCTCAAGAGCAATTGTTATAGAATGTTTTTCTATTTGATGCTCTTCCATTAATAAAGAATAATATACTGGATTATAGTGTTGATATATCTCACCACTCTTTGAAATAAAAAAACACGGCAATCGGTTGTATTTACCGTTAAACCGTGTTTTCAATTTTATTAAATGTTCATCCAATGAACAAGTTGTATTTAGAAGTATTATCTGTTTCTTCTTAGTCCTATTTTTTTGTATATGTTCGGAATCGTCAAAATAATATTCTTTATTAAACTGCATTCTTCGTAAAAACCATAATATTATCTAAAGCGTTATTTTTAGCAACATCATTAGATTTATCGTAAACGGGGTAGTTTTCTTCATCTTCCACCGCAATATTTTCTGTTTCTACGTCTACTGTAGTATTATCTTCAATCTGGTTCTGTACCTCAATTAAAGACTCCTCTTCAAATTCACCAAAAGGTTCGTCATCCTCATGCTCACCCTCATATACAGTTTCATCGTATTGCGAGTTAGCTAATGCCGTTGGCTCATTCTCAATATCCTCTTGTGTTGGAGTTGGTAATTTACCCTCTTCCCTTAATTCAGCAACCTTAGCCCAAATTTTTTCCGTGTCTATTTTCTCTTCCGTTTTTACGGTTTCCTGGTTATAGGTTTGAGTCACAGCATCGGTTATTTGTGGATTTACGTTGGCGCCGTTTATCGCGTCATCTGGTCTAATATAATCAACCAGAGATTTAATAAAACCTAAAGCAACCAAAGGTAAAACAGCACCACTTATGAACGATACTATTCTTTTTTGTTGTACTGGATCCTCATCGATAAGACCAAACAATTCAATCCAACCCTCAAAACCTTTAAGATTAACAAACGCATAATATGTGTTACCCATAGCCTGCATTAATGTTAATAGAATAAACAAAGCCCATACGATACCCTTGTTCATCTTCTTTAATGCTATTATCGAGGCTAACGAAGCAGCCGCCCCCACCTCAAAAGCAATGGCTAATGTAACCGCCAACCATTTTGGGTTAGATAATTCAAAAAAGTCGATAACGTGGATTGTTGATATTATCGATACCATCACATAAAGTGTTACAAAGGTACCGATAATAAAATTTTTTGTTAATTTATTTTCTTTTTGCATTAATTCAAGATTGTTTTAAACACATTTCTAGCTTCATTGATTTCTTCAAAGACCTCATCTAAAGAATCCTCTTTTTTACCCAAAGGTGCTTTTAATAATTTAGCAACCTCACCTGGTGTAACCAAATCTCCGTGGATAGCTTGTTCTTCAGCTTCATCCATCACTATGTGTTTGTTGATGTTTTTAATAATAATGTTTGCTGTTGTTGTGATAACATCTAAGTTACCCATGATACTTTCTTTAGTACCTTTCCAAAGAGCGATGTAATTTACAGCGTATTTTAACCCTGGTACATCAAACGATTTTAAAACAACGTAGGCAACCGATTCAGCTTGTAACTCCAAAATCTCCGACATGTTTCTACCAACATACGCATCTAGAATGTGTTTTGTTTTCTCACCCATATTTGCTTCAGAACCACCAGCTTTTTCAGACTCAGCCTTTGTCTTAAGGTATGTCTGGTGCATTAACTCGTGAGCAAATTCGTGTACAGCTGTAGACGCTTTACCAATACCAGCAGCATCGCTAGAAACTCTAACTTTACCACCAGCTGAGTATCCTTTTTCACCGCCTTTAGCATCCTCAACAGCGAAGTCAATACCAAAGTCTTCATATACCTTAACCATTGCGTCAAAGATCTTATCAGCAACCTCATTTTCTTCAGTACTGAACCAATCTAATTTTGGTTTTTCAACAGAAGCAGCACCTTCACCTTGATCATTAACAACTTCACTTATGTCATAAACAGGGTACAGTACAAATGGCATCATTGGAATTGGATCGTTGATCATTTTTTCCATTTTTTTCTCCATTTCTGGTGAAAGTTTACCACCTTTACCGAATTTCTTCATGAAATCCTCTTTTCTCTGTTTTTTGACACCCGCTGTTGGTGGTTTAAGTGTGGGTCTCCAGATGATAATCTGTTGAGCGTCCTCTTTAGGTGTGTAACCTAATTTAGACCAACCAGATTTTGAATTAACTCTTGTCGCGTTCCTTTTTTGGATATAAATCAAAATTTGGTTATTAAATGAATAACCAGGGAATTGCGCGATCCAGTCAAAATACTCTTTAATCTTACCAGTTAACGTAACACTATCAACCTCATCAGCTAATTCGTTAATGAAACCTTCAATCTTTTTTACAAGATCATCTTTTGTTACATCAGTTTCAGGAGAAATAGGTGCTGCTTTAACAGCATCTTTAACATCCTCAAGTTTTTGGATAAACTCATTTGCTTCATTTGAACCACCTAACGCTTTATTAGCTTCGGCAACAGCTTTTTTAGCTATCTCAATAACAGTTTCGATTGGCTTAAACTTGTCGTTTATCCACCATTGTTTGTTATTGTTATCCCACATAAAGCCATTTCTTTTCAGAATATCTTTAGCGGCGATCACCTCTTTAGTAGCTAAATTAGGATCTTCAAGATCAGACACCACAATAACTCTGTTTGCTCCGAACTGATCTTTAACGACTTTAGCCAAAGTTAAAGCCTCATTGACTGTAGGTTTTTCATGTTTAAATGTTAGCATTTTGTTTTACTTGTTTTTCAATCTGGCTAGACTATCCGTAAGAATAGTTCTATTTTTTATAATAACTGACTGTTGGAAATCCATCATCTGTTCACTGCGATTTAATTTAAAAATCTCATCATTAATGTTGTTATAAACACTAACACCATATTCCCATTCGATCGTCTTTTTTTGTTCTGGACTCATAATTAAACCATTTAATGAATCAATACTAGATTCAAGTTTAACCTTCTCCTTTTCTAATCGACTGATTTTACTGTTTTTACTGCAACCACGGATTGACATTATTAAAAATAATGCGATAAATGCAATAAGCCCGTGCTTACTAAAAAAGTCTTTTATCTTTTTCATACTTATAAATATTTAGTTTTTAATAAAAATTACAATAAATCAAAAATACCACCTGAATAAAACCTTAATTTTTTGATAGCTTTTTCCTTAATTTGCCTAACACGCTCTTTAGTCAACCCAAGATCCTCGGATATCTCTTGTAGAGTACACTCGTCCCCATCTAGACCAAAGTATCTCGTGATAACCAATTTCTCGGTTTCAGTTAGTTGTTTTAAAACTTGCGCTAGGGCTCTACTTAGGTTAACCTTATCATTATCATACGCATCATCGGGTCTTATTGAGGACGCATCCTCGATAATATCGTACAATGACAACCCATCTTCGTCATAACGATCGTCAAGTCTTTCAACTGACGGTAAACTAGAAAACGCTGTTAAATTCTCTGCGTGAGTTTGCTCGTTAAAATTCTTTTGCGCCTCTTTTTTAGCTTTACGCACATCATTAATCACGTTAATCGGTAATCTTATCATTCTGGAATTATCATGCAATGATTGTATAATCGATTGCTTTATCCACCAAACAGCGTATGATAGAAATCTAACCTCATCCTGTTCATAGTTGAAGCGTTCTGCCGCTTTAAGCAAACCAAAATTACCCTCAGAAATTAAATCCTCAATGGTTAGACCCTGATTCTGGTATTGTTTGGCGACAGTAATGACATATCTAAGGTTTGCGTAGATTAACTTCTCTTTCGCATTTTTATCCCCTTTTCTGATTTGTTTTAACAAGAGACTCTCCTCTAATCTGGAAAGTGGTTCATGTTTTCTTACATCATGTAAGTAGTTGGCGATTTCTCGCTGGTCGATCCAATGGGATGTGTCAATTTTCTGTGTCATTATCTGTTTTGTATTTTTTTAAAATTATTTTTTCCTCTTCCGTTAAACTGTCATAACCATATTCGATTATTTTATCTAGAATCGGATCAATAAGATCCATGTTAATCTTCACCTCACTATTATCTTTCTCATCACTAGCTTGTTTGATTTCCTCGTTTAACATCGCTATGTATTGTTCCCTGGCCTGAGCAACTAAATCTACGAAATACTGGATTTTATTCAACACTATTTCATTGTGTTTTTTAGGGCCTTCTAGATATAAATGTTTATAATACGCATCAGTGACATGTTTGGTATAGCGCTCCTTGGTGATGTCGAACAAAAAGAATGATTCGGTGTACTCGGAGTACATTTTCTTGAAGAACTTATCCAGATATTTTATCTTTTCCTTTGAATGAAAAATTAAAATGATAGAGGCTGGTCCAAATATCCACTTCAACTGATGATCGTTATCCAATATTGGTTTCAACCCATGTTTAAAATTGTCGGGGTATTTACCAACAAAAAACATGATGTACTTTCTCGATTTTTTAGCGAAAATCTTATTAAAAAATAAGAATATTTCATATCTTATTTTAAAAACTATCCAGTCAATTACTTTATTCATTTACGTCAACCACTTTTGAAATGTTATCAGTTTTTTCAACCCTTACAATGTTATCAGCCCAGTCCTGAACATAAGGGTTATGGCTTATTACCCAGATATGTTCAAACAAGGATTTTAATTTTTCAAAGAAAGTACCAAGTCTATCTAAGTTATCATTTGACACTTTACCTGTGACCTCGTCAAAAATGATGATGTTAGGTTTTGGTAATGAGCAAACTTTACTTAAGACACATCTTAACGCTAAAGAACTAACCGTTTTTTCATAACCAGATCCAGAAGCCAATGGTTTTTCAATACCACTTTCACAGTCAATCATCCAGAACTCAATCTCGCTTTTTTCGTTCATTCTCATTACTAAATCGAAATCACAAGTATCCGATAAAAGTATCTTTAGATGACTATTAATTAATGGAATCATTGTACCCAAAACCATCTTAGAAATACCGTTCTTACCGTAAACATCTAAGTAAGTCTTAAATATCTTATCAACAACCTCTTCCCTTTTTAATTCAGTAATTAGGTTAGTGTAATCCACAATCTTTGCCTCAGACAGTTCAATATCCTTTTTAAGACCGTTTATCTGCAACATCAAACCATCCTTCTCGTTTGTCTCGTTTTCGATCTTAAATTTTAGTTTTTGTAGGTCTGTGTCAATAACTTTATTGGTTTCTAAAGCTTCCTTAGCCAAATAATACTGCTTAAGTTTTTCTTGACCTCGTTCCAAACTACCATTAAAGTTAACGAGCTCCATCTCCTTATTCTCTAAAAGTAATTCAGCTTTATTATACTGATCCCACAATTCTTTCAACTTTTCGTATGTCGCGATTGTGCTAGTTAACTCATCAATGGTCTTACCAACTTTTTTATGTTCAGTAGTTTTTGTTTTCAACTTTTTCTCATTGTCAGCAATCTCCTTTTTATGGTCAACACCCTCTAGAGGTCTTTTACAAGATTGGCATATCTCGCCGTCTTTAAGATTGGAAATTGTTTTTTCTATCTGGGCTATCTCAAGCTTAAGTTCGATTTCTTTATCTTTAGCCTCTCTAAGAGCAGTAACTTTTGTTGAGTATGTATCAACATCAAACTGATCTTTAGGTGTTGGGTTCTCCTTACGTAACTCCTCGATTTCAGTTTTCTTACTGTCAATCATCAATTTAACTTTATCGATACCAGATTGTATGACATGTTCATCCAATTTGTACATTTCGGTATCAATATTGTTAATACGAATACCGTTTAAACGATCACGCTCTGCATCAAACTCTTTTAACAAATCCAATTTACCCTTTAATGTAATATCAAGGGATTTGATAAACTCTTGGTTATCTTTAATTTTACTTTCCTCAACCTCAATCCTAGAAAGGATATCCTGGCTGTTATTATGGTACAACTTAGACGTTTCTTTCCACTCTTGGTGTTTCTTTTTAGCAATCTTTTCTTTTTCTCTAAAGAACTCCAATCCGATGAACTTTGTTAAAATTCTACCCCTTTCGGTTGGTTTGGTTTTAATCAAATCATCTAGATTGTCACCTGTTGTTAAAATTGTGATTAAGAAATCATCGTAAGAACCAACATAAGTTTTGATTAGATCATCCGTGAATTTTCTTTGCTCGCCGTTAAGTTGTTTAACACCACCTTTAGGTAATACCTGGTAAAAATCTAATTCACTTTTGCACGTGTAATCACCATTTCTACCTTGTTTTCTGGTGATACTTCTTTTGATTACATATGAATCACCTTCAATCTCAACCATGCCGCGTACAACCACAGCATCTTCTCCACTAAATCGGTTGAAAACTTCTTCCATTTTATCGGTTTTTGATGTAACACCAAAAAACAAGAACAATAATAAGTCAACGGTCATGGTTGTTTTACCACCAAAATTAGGTGGGTTTGAGACAACTGATGTTATACCCAATTTATCCGTAAAGTCAATACGGTTTCGCTCACCAAAAGAAAGGAAGTTTGAGAACTCAATTTGTTTGATCTTAAACTTCTTATACCTGTTTGTTTGATCTTTGTAATCTTCAAGTTCAACGTTAACCGAACTATCCAATTTCATTAAGTACTCAACAGGTACATCGATTTTATTATCACTCAAATAGGTTTGTATCAATTGCTTCTGATAGTTCTCATCAAGCACAACTTCTGAAGCATCGGCCGTACCTTCCGCAACAACATCACTACTTTTTGATGTGATCGGTTTAAAGATTACCTTAACCTTAGTGGTTTTGTATTTATTTTGAAAATACTTTTCGATTTGTTTTTCTCTGTGCGTTGAATGATTATCCAACGTGTCTTCCCAAATAACCTTAATCTGGTTATTGCTATCGTACAAATCAACGTCTTTTATTTTAGATTGTGTCATATACATCGTAATTATCGTCCTTTTTACTTCGCAAAGTTACGTATTTTTTTTCGGTTTTCCCGATTTCTTCTTTTATTTTATAAACAGGTTCTTTAGGTTGTTCATTAACAGGTTCTTCCTCAATAACAACCTCAGGTTCGGCCACAATTTCCTCTTTTTTTGGTTGTTCTTTCTTCTTTCTACCACCTTTTTTCTTAACCTCAGCAACTGGTTCTGGCTCGGGTTCTGGTATAACCTCTTCTTTAACCTCAACAACTGGCTCTGGTTCTGGAGTGTTTTTAACATGTACAATCTCATCCTCACTTTTATTAAAGAAAAATGCGAATGAATCACCATACTTTTTCATATCAAAACCCTTTTTAAGTGTTTCGTTTATGAACTTGTTAGCGTCAGCTATCTCATTAAGCTCACAGAACACCATCATTTCATCGTATAACGATTTTTCTATGTCTACCTTAACCATTTACCAAAAGTTCATTATTCTCCTCTATATCGCTTATATCGGTTATTTTAAAGGTAAGATACTTAACGGGGTTTTCAATATCGTGGAATTCGTATGATAATAACTTATCATTATTAATCTTTACAATGTTGAAACCATGTTGGCTAACCGTTTCGCCGAAATTTTGTTGGATTAACGACCCTACCATGATAACTGGTTTCGTATCATCAATCATAAAAACCTGTCTTTTGTGAATATCACCACAAAGAACCATGTCACAATGTCTGAATTTATTCATATCAGCACCATGTGTGAATTTAAAACCTTGCTCATTTACAGCCCCAACAATCGTACCGTGGTACAATCCAACGTAAATCCCGCCAAAAGGACGCATTTCTAATTGTTCTGGTGGCATATGGTTGTCAAAAATACTAAATACTGACCACACAACATTCTCATCTTGGTATAAACCAGATTTTGTGTAGTAAATGATGTTATCCACGTCAAGAGCTTTGATGATCGGTGTTAAAGCGTCCATTCGCTCTTTATTCTGCTCAACAATATCGTGATTACCTGGAATGATAACAACCTTACCAGTAACTTTTGAGCATTGGTTTAGAAACCAAGAAACTTCGTTAACCAACTCTGGACTAATCTGGTTTCTTGAGTGTACGATGTCACCAGCAATAACAATTCTCTCTGGTTTCATTTTCCTCATTTGGTCTAGGAAGTTTTCACATATGGCCCTAAACTCGTTGTGTCTTTGGATATTTCTAAAATGAATATCCGCTATGTGTGCGATTGTTTCTATCATAGTACGATTCTTTTTAATTTATAGTGTTCGATAAGCATTTCAGCTTCTTTTTTCATGTAACCGATTGGTATTAATTTGAATATTTGGATGTTCTTATCCCAATAGAATAAACCACCACGATTAAACTTTTTACCAGTCTCTCTTTCGTACATAACGCCGTAAACGGACAACTGGATTGTATAGTCATTATACTGACAGTGCGCCAAGTGGTTCAATGGGAAATGAAGAAACTCACCGTATTTGTTTTCGTATTCAAATCTTTTGTTTGTTTTAAAATCCCAAACATTAAAGAACATACCATCAGGTAAATCTTCAATGATATCTGAAGTACCAGCAACGCCATCTTCGTCATTAAATTCAATTGACATGATGTGTTCTGGTTTAAGATATGGGCTATCAATAAGGGATAAACCCTCTTCGTAGCAAACATCCCTAAAAGCCCCGATTACAATTTTTTCAAATTCGTCTCTCGGCGAGTACATTCTATTAGGTGCCAATAGGAATCTTTCCAAAATCTCGTGTAATGCTGTCCCGTATTCATTAGCCATACGGTTAATCTCTCTCCACTCAGCGATAATCTCTTCTTTATCAACTCCTTTTCTTTTTGCAATTCTTTCTGCGTGAAAATCTTCATCAAATTTCTCTTTGTACTGCCCCAATACAGTTGTAACCGATGTATATTTAACGGTTGGCTTAGCACTATTGTGATAAGTGTGGGTTGCGTGATCTAGTGTTATCATTCTTTAAGTCTCCTACTCGTTTGTAATAATAGTTTTAAATTTTCTGGCCCGTATTTCTCATAGTATAATGAGATATCAATACCTTTTGGTAATTTAGTAACCAAAACTTTTTTATATAACTTACCACCATCTAACTTTTGATATATCTTAACGGTATCATCCCAAGCATCTGGATCGAGTGCAATAATAATATAATTTTTCGATTTAAAATATAAATCAGTGAATAATTTATCCGAAACTTTTTTACCTAGTAACGGTATGCTATTAGGCACAACGATATGGTCAAAAGCACCCTCAACCAAAAAAATCGGTTTTTCCCAATCTATTAACCTTTCATTAAAGATTATTAATTGTTTTTCAACCGATGGGTTAAGGTACTTAAATTTGTTTGTTTTTGGGTTAATTGATCTAGTTACAAAAAAGTTTAACTTGTTTTCTAAATCATATGATGGGATAACAACCCTATGTTGGAATTTACCCGTTAGGCAATAACCAATCTCAAATTTCTTAATATGTTGGTCTGTTATACCTCTCGAATACAAATAAGCAAAGGCTGCGTTGAATACTGGGTTACCTAATTTACCATCAAGTTTTACATATTCTTCTGGTAACTTTAACTCTTCCTTCTTTTCCTCAACGGTTTTAAACTCATTGAACTTGAATCTAAGTTTATAAAATTCGCTGAGGGTTTTTTTATCTGAATAGGTTTTAACTAAATTTGATAATCGCCCTTTTGTATTATCGGTTTCACCACACGCCCAACAATGATATATACCATCTTTATAAGAGATCTCAAGATTACCTTTATGGTCATACTCGATACCCTTCATAGCGGAGCAGTTAGGGCAGTCAAAACTAATCTGCCTAGCCCTCTTGTTATGCTTTCTGGGGTCGCCCAGGAAAGACTCTAACAAAAGAACTAGCTTCTCAACTTCTAACTCCTTATTAATGATATCCATAATTCCCACAAATGTAAGGAATTATTTCTAATTAAACAAATTTTATTGGAAAATTTCTTTTTGGTGGGCAAAAGCTAACATAACCGTATACGCATCTGACATATCGTAGTTCTCTTTTTTAAGTTGACCTTTCTTATCCAATAACCAGTTAATTTCAGGTTCTCTCTTGGAAACCAAATCCCACACAATTTTCTTCTTATCAATATCTTTAGGTAATCCGCCGAATAAAACTAGTTTACCCGATGAATTTGGTTGCATAAGTGATGGGAATGCATTTTTTCTGGCTTCGTATGTTGAGACGTATTCTGGTACAACACCAAGCACGTCATAGCATATTTTGGTAACCATACCATTAAAACGTAATAGTGTACCAACTGTGTTTACGTTGTTTGATCTGAGTAATGGTTCCTCAATCACAACGTACTTAACACCAAGTTTTTTGTATTTTTGAATAAAATCGAAAAACAGATCGGCTTTTTTTACAAGCTCTTCTGTTTTTGATTTTGGTTCTGGTTTAGCTTTTGGAGAAATGTGTGTTAACTCCAAAAGCTCACCTTTATTATTGAATAATGAAATTCCGATTGTTTTAGTTGAAACGTCTAGTCCAAGTAAGTAAAATTCTTCTTGTATCTCTTGCATAAATTTTAAATTATAGTCTTATTTTCACGTTAAATGAAACAACATCATACCAATACTTTTTAATTGGTTGAGTTGGTTTGCATATAGCCAATAAATTACCTTGCGCATCGTGAATACCTAATTGTGTGATTATCACAGGGTATAAATCACCGTTAGTTGATTTGAAAGATGCATAGTCTTCTGTTTGTGCAACACCTTGTAATTCTTTAGCTGTATCATTTGATGATTTAAAGAATTCATCGGAAGATGCTAAACAAACAATGTTTAAAGATTTTTCAGTGTTATAACTATTGTAGGTTAATTCAGATGTTTCGTTACCTGTATAGATAAACTGAGTGCTGTCCCATAATACATCAGAACCATCTTTAGTCACAATTAATTGTTCGGTATCACCAGAGTCTGTTGTTCTAACATCACCTCTTGTATCAGCAACATGACCATTAACTAAGTCGTAATTTTTAAGGACGTTAGTTGTACCAGCTGTTACGATATCACCATCAAAAACAGCTTTAAAGTATGAGTCAACAATTAATGGGTGTGTGATTACAATAAAACCTTTATCTAAATAAGCTACACCAACAGCTTTATCATTTTTATAGTTGTATGTAGGTTTTTCTTGTGCTGTAGGTGAGAATACTTTTGTGCCGTTAAGTACTTCAGTATAACCATCACCCCAGTTATTAAAGTTTGCTGAAGGAGCCGCGATATCATCACAGAATAACAAAACAACGTTACTTTCATATGTTGTTTCAGTTACGTTAGCCAAATCTGGTCTAACACCTAAAGTAGACAAACTAATGTTCGGTTCTGATAATTTTTTATCCAAATTGTTATTAATACCAGCCTCGTTATAGGTACCGTATAAATCAATTGTTGTCTCCGAACCAACATAAGTCATAACACCCAATCTTAATTCATCTGGGTCGGTTGATGGTGTACCAACATAATAAGGTATTGTTAACTTAACGGTTTTACCGTCAATAATCTCACCGTATTTATTATTTGGTACCTCAAAAATCAAATACATATCGTTTGGTACTGGAACGTTCCAAGGTTTATTAACCTCAAACTCGTTTGAACCAATTGTTTGCATTACAGTATTGTAATACTCACCTGTGTATCCTGTTGTTGGGTGGACCAATAAAGCATCAGTTGTACCAGTATATGAAGAGGTTATCGCTGTCCATTTATAGTTAACACCGTTTTTTCTAACCGCGACTGCATCGTTTGTACCAGCAACACTTAAAACACCGTATTCAGATCTAGAGTATTTTTTATATTCCTCATCAGTTACAGGTAAATTAAGCGATTTCAATAAGTTGGCGAAGATTGTATTATTATCTTGTCTACCAACAAAGAAACCTGGTAATATATCGGTTGTGTTTAAAGTTGTACCTGTAAAATTGTGGTTCAACGCTTGGTAACCATTTGATAAATCAAAAGGTATTGTTTCATTAACAACAACAACGCTCTCAACAGGTTTTAATATGTTGTAATTTGCTGGGTTGTAATCAAACTCAATATAACCACGACAAGTACCACCATATTGTGGTTGAGAGAACTCCACATCGTTATAAGCGATTGTGTACAAATAACTATAACCACCATTCGCCGCAACCGCTGTAGGGTTTGACGATAAATCTGGTGCCGCCTGGAATCTACCCAATACAGTATTAGTTGATAAATTTGTTAATTTTGTGTTTAAACCAGTACTAGCAGAAACCTCTGTATGTGTTATCACAACCGTTTGGTTTAAAGCGGGTACATATTTTGGTTTTTCTAATAAATAAAACTCGGCAACACCATCTGTTCCTGTTGAAATGGTTCTGCCGAAATATGGGATTCTAACTTTTAATATTGCGCTCATTATATTATTTTCTTAAGATTTGGCCTTTTATTGTAATGTTTTTTGATATTGCATAAACATTATCGTTGTAATCGCCAGTAATATCTGTAACAATCTGGTCAACAGTTGATAACGCATTATAGTTGCCATCCTCATCGGATATTGAAAATTGTGCAGGTATAAAACCTTGCTCCAAAAGTCTTCTTCTACCTAACTCAGTTAGATAGACTTTAATTTCATCGGTGCTTCCGCTTTGTGGTACGAACCCCATATTGTTTCTTTATTTAAAAATATTAATTTTATTCTATAAGTCAAGTCATTATTTTCTTATAATAAATATAACCTAATTTAGATTTTTTACGTATTTACCAAAATTGTTGAGATAACAAGATCCTCGTTTATTATTTTAGTAAGTTCTTTATCAGCATACGCCTTTAGATTAAAGGTAAAGTCAATTATACCAACTCTTTTAAGCGGGCTATTGGTGGTTTTACCGTAATAATGTTTATTTAAAACACCCAAATTTTGCACCTCATAGAAAGCTGAGAAACTTAATTTTGTTAAAGGGAGTATCGATTTATTGGATCCAATAGCACCTAAATCAGTGACTATTGTTAATTTACCCGTAGTAAAACCGTTAACACTAACAGTGTACTCTTGATAATATTTCGTTTCGGTTTCGTAGGTGTTTGTAAGTAAAACCTTTATAAAGTTTAATCTACCTTTTAATTCGGAATCTCTTGTTCTAGCCCTAACAAATGTTATGTCATTAAAGTATATAGGTTGTGTGTTGGTATTTAAGATACCAAAAACCCCGTCCTTTTCTGTTGTCTGAAACTTATCTGTCGTAACACTAACACTAACAGC
>Ga0078894_10001417_pt1 | contig 17746 bp, 24 predicted proteins | sample LauGreSu1BDMLBSD_2_FD_67506 | JGI IMG/M metagenome (GOLD analysis project Ga0078894, IMG submission 67506) | Freshwater lake microbial communities from Lake Michigan, USA - Su13.BD.MLB.SD (version 4) (version 4) | ecosystem: Environmental > Aquatic > Freshwater > Lake | place: Lake Michigan... | reverse complement strand
TTTAGTTTCTTTGATAACAGTTGTTCCACCACCACCTGAGTTTGTGTTGCTAGATGAGTTATCAACGTTGAGAATGATTGGAGCAGGTGCCTGTTGGCTTTGTGTGACCTCCTCAGTTTTCACTTCCTCTTCAACTCCGAAAAGTTTATCGATGTGTGTTGCAACATATGCTCCCGCACCTGTTACTACGGTGGTCACCAATCCGATGATTGTTTTTTTGATTGTTGACATTCCACCTTCTTCTTGAGTTTCCTCTGACATAATATTTGGTTTTTAGTTTAGGTTTATTTGTATTCTTTGGCTAACTTGAGGTCTCATTTTGAGACCTCAAGATTTATTTGATTTTAGTCACTCTCTCCGAAACTAAATCATTTTCTTTTCTTAAAATTGCAACATACTCACCAGCAGGCAACAACCCTAAATCAATTTTATTATTATAAACACCCACATCATAAGTACCATCAATAACATGAATAACTCTCTTACCCCCCAAGTCATAAACACCCAAAGTGATGTAAGATTTTTCATAGACTTTGAACTTCAAAGTTGAAATGTCTTGTGTTGGATTTGGAAACGCAATCATATCAAATGATCCCATATCAATATCATCAGTCTTAAAGATCTGAAGAATACCATCCGTTGGTGTAATAATAAGATCGGTTGCTAAGTTATCCCCCGCAAACTTTCTTGTTACATACAAAGGACTTTTGTTCCATTGGTTTTGGGTAACTTTTGCATTGAAAACTAAAGTAAAAATTACCTCGTTATCATTAACCAAGTTGGTGTTGTCGGTTGGATCATATCCACCCCACTCGATCTCGTTGTTTTCAGCATTTACAAAAGAAATCCAATAACCTGATTTGAGTTCGTTTTCAACTTTGGTGAACTCCAAAAGATCCGAGTCATATTTCATTGATAACTGAAGTGAACCAAGTGTTTTACCACCAGTAAGAACCTTAACAGGTACTCTTACCTCATCACCTTCGTTAACTCCTAATGTTGGAAAGTTTACCTCAATAGACTCGAGAACGTTATCATAGTCCGTAGTCACATCGATAATACGAAGGTTTGCATTGTTTGGGTTTACGATTTCAATCGGAACTAAACGAGCTCTCTTGAATCCTGTTCCGTTAGCGTCACCAGGTGCCGCAACGTAGTAAGTAACCGAATCAGGTTGTCCTGCTACAAGGTTAAATGTAAAGTTGGTTACACCAGGAATACTACTTGTGTAGTTTGTTGAAGACCCATCGATAGTATTAAACTCACTCTCGGTAAAGAACTTAACATTAGGAACTGAGTTAGCCCATTGTGTAAATCTTCCTGAGATACGAGCATAGATACCGTAAACGTCCGAGATTGAAATGTTGTTATCACCATTCACATCAGAAGTATAGTAGTCAAATCCTGTCATTGACTGAGTGCCCAACACATATTGATTAACTCTTTGAGCATCACTTGTTGTTACAATGTTACCAACACTCAAGGTATCTCCTTGAACTGCAATTCTAACGTTGAATGCTGAAGTATCAACTTCAATATCATTAAAGGTGAATCTACCATTTGTGTCAGATATATCTGTTGTAACAGTCGCCCACGATCCACCTGATTTGAGTTGTTTCTCGAGTTTAACTCCGATTTGTTTAGCAGGTGTTCCCGTGACGTTCATGAAACGTCCACCGAAAGTAAACTTTTGTTTGGTGAATACACCACCAAAGTTCGTGAGGTTCAGTGAGTAGTCATTACCTGTTTGATTGGTTGATGTGTGAGGAAAAGTTGAAGATCCAACGAAAGTCAGATCCCCAACATTGAAGTAAGTTGTTGAAAGCGCACTTGTGTGTGTGAAGTCAACGTTAAAAAGTGGTCCATCAGGAATATCAAAAGTGTTGAGTGTTCCTGTGTAAGTCAATGTGATTGTTACGTAACCATTTGCAGGGTTGTCAACATACTGTAAATCTTGAGGGAACGATGTGTTCAAAGATGTTACTTGGTTGACACCAGCAAAAGCTTGTTTGTCGTAAAACAATCTAAACTGAACTGCTGTTATGTTCTCTGATGAACTATTGTAGAAACAAAGTCCTACAAGAGTTTTACCATCACTGAACTTACCGGTTTGGTATGTAGAATCTAAAGTTACGTGAACTCCAGGGGTTGTTGGGGTCGGACAACTTTGTGAGAAAGCTGTGAGATATGACCCCAACAAAAAAAGTGGTAAAATTACTTTTTTCATTAAGTGTTGATTAGTGTATATATAAATACAATGAAACACCTAATAACATTATTATTTACATTTTTTTCAATCTCATCTTACGCACAATTAAAGGTAGATCAGTCGGGTGAGGGATGGAAAGAAATGGTAGATTCCGCACTGATTTTAATAAAAAAAGTTGATCCTGAAAAATATGAACATATCGAAACCTATTGTACGAAAATAGGTTTTTGGAATGGATCATTTTCTTCAAATGAAGGAACTGAAATATTCATATCACGTGAAGACATCTTATTGGGTTCAGTAGAAAATATATGTTGTATCTTAGTTCACGAATCGAAACACATTGAGTTATCAAAAAAAGGATTACCTTTACAAACCGAAGAATGTATTTGTTATAACTATGAAATGAGTTTTCTAAATAAACTAGAGAATGTTGATTGGTTGAAACAGAACTGTTTTTTGAGACTTAATCAATACGAGTGTGATATTTAAGAATATATGGACCAAAGGAAACACGATATAGCAATCAAACTGCTTAAAAAAATCCTTGATAAAGAAGGTATTACATACGAGTTGAGAACAACTAACTATGGAAGACGAGACGGTTTTTTTGTGGACATTATTGTAATATATGTAGATAGTTCAAGATATCAAATGGATGGGTCAAACTATGAGTCAAGATATGCTAGTCTCATGGAATTTATAGAAGACTATGTCGACACAAAACTTAGTAAATTTGGATTGGAGGATCACTTAAATTTGGAGATTAGATATCTCAAAACAAACTATGATTGGGTTAAGGACAAAATTAACCGATATATAACAACAAAATTAGATCCTGAAGAAACAAATCCCGAATCTTACTATGATTTAGTTACAGATTTAGAACGCAACCCTTTTCTAACTATCACTACAGATGTTAAAAAATTGAGGAAGTGGTTAGAACCCAATTTTTACGATATGTTTATCGATAGCAACGATCAGTCAGGGTAGTTTTCTCCGTCAGTAATAACATAGTTTCTCCACCACTTACCGAACTTAGATTTCGGAAGTTTAATTGTTAGGTATTCACCCAACACAAGGAATCCAACCAAGAGGATTGACATCAAAAAAATAGATACAATAACTTTCATAACAATAAGTATAACAAAAAACCCCCACTTTTTCAAGTGAGGGCTGTTGGGCTGTTAGGTATGAATCGCTTATAAAAGAGGGTTGAGTTCTTTGATTATCCTTTTACGACTTTTGAACCTGTTTGAGTTGTGATTGTTGAAATACTGATTCATCGTCATACGCATCATAATTGAGTATTTTGAAATAAGACCGTGCGAGTCTGCCAATTCAGAACACTAACAAACACCAACATTTAGATGTGGTAGGTTGAGTTGTGGGTATCCAATTCTTCTTGGATTCTCTCAATCTCACTTTCGTAGTAGAGAATAAGATTATCCATTTCAACTTGATCGAATACCGTAGTTTTCACAACTGATCCTGACTCAGTGAATCGACGAGATTCGCTGACTTTACCTTCCGAACAATCAATTGCTCGGAGGTACTTGATCAAACCTTTGTACTCAGACAAACGGAAGATTTTATCGTAGACACCCGAGTTAGCTTTGTGAATACGAGTTTTAAGTTCAACCAAGTCAGAGACCGACTTAGTCAAAGTATCCATATCCTCACGAGGATCGTAGGTACGAACCGCACCTTCCTCGATGGAATTGAATCGTTGAATACGAGTTACCAAACCATTGATTTGTTTGGTCAACTTGTTTTTTTCTTTTAGAGCTTGTTTTACAGTCATGATTAAATAAATTTATAGATAAGGTCGGCAACGAATAAACCCATTGCAAACACGTTGAGTTGGAGTCTTACTCCGTGAGATCCGAAGACACCAAAGATTTTACTACTCTCCTCATTGTATTTTTGGAGGATGGTGTCCATACTAACGAGTTCGTTGTTTTCGTCATAGACCAAACGTGAAAGTTCGTCTTTAATAGTATCGAGTCTACGGTTTTCTCCTTTAGACATGATAGCCCCAACAATCCATCCAGCCGTCAAGAAGAAAAAACCAAGTAAAGTAACAATAGTCATAAATAAGATAGTTTAAGTTTATTAATCAAAGGTAAGAAAAAAAAATCAAACAGTCAAATCATCGTAATAAAAGATATCAACACCAGCCTCTTGAAACATTTGTAGACTTCTCTTGGCATGTTCATCCCAGTGTTCTCTATTTTTTGTGGTATCCTCCTTTTTACAGTATATTGCTCTCACCCCTGAAGAAATAATTCCTTTAGCACAGTCCGTACAAGGAATACCACAAGTCAAATACATTGTTGTATTCTTAGTTGAAACACCGATTCGTGCCGCGTTGTATAAGGCATTTCTCTCAGCGTGTTCCATCCAAAAGTATTTTTCAGGACGCTCTTGACGCTCTTCAACGTCATCATTAATGCCACGGGGAAAGGAGTTAAAGCCAGTTGAAACTATCTCCTTGTCTTCCCCTACAATCACCGCACCAATCTGTGTCCTACAGTCTTTCGACTTCAACTTCACAGACTCTGCAATATTAAGAAAATAATCTACCCAAGTCATTTTTATCTTGTATGAATTAATACTTCAATCGCCGGCTTCGCCTCAAACCCATCATCAGTTTTCTTACGTCTACCCGCCGTGTAAGTAACCGGAATGCGTTTGATGTTTAGTTTCTCACCATTTACCAACCCATCAAAAAACCCATCACCCTCATCTCTGTTGGTTAAGAATACCTTACAGTTTTCAGGTAGTTCATTACAAAACTCAATCAACTCTTGTTGGTGTTGATCGTTAAACTCTCCCCCATATTGAGTAAAGGAGTCTCGGTACGGAGGATCAAAGAAGAAAAACGAATTTGTATCAGTGAACCTTTCAGAAACGGTCTTCCAATCTTCACTATAAAGTTCCGCCCTCTGAAGAAATACATTCCACTCAGCAATATTATCCCATTCGAAACAGGTTTCTCTTTGATTTAGTAATCCCGCAGGAGTCCCATATCGACCTCCCGTGTTCTGATTAATCTGCCAAATACCGTTAAAAGATGTTCTCATCAAGAAATATAAAAGAGCTGAAACCTGAGTATCAGTCATATTCTCGTAATCAAACGCGTGTTGGGTTCTACGCAAATAATAATATTCTGATCTACCCGCCTTATCCAAAGGAATGTACTCAGAGTCGTAACGTTGTAGTTCACTAACAAATGTCTCGTGGTCCTCTTTTATTGCTTTGTAAATCCCGATAATCTCAGGTTTAATATCATTGATGATGAACCTGTCGATGTTGGGATAGTTCTCATACATATAAATCGTCATGGCACCTCCTCCGAAGAAAGGTTCTACCATCGTATCAATTCTTCCAAGTTGGCTGATTTCTTGGAGATAGTTTTTGATCATCTTGTTTTTTCCTCCAGCCCATATAAAAAGTGGTTTCATAGTAGAAGTATAATTAAAAGAGTTGGGGAATAAACACCCAATATTAGAGATTGAGGGCTTTGATCAAACTTTCTTTGACAATCTCCTTAACCTCTTCAGGAGTCCACTGTTCTCGAAGGAACAGGGAGTTCTTGGTTGGAGTGAACTCATTGATGCTACCATCCTCGTCACTGTGAGCCGGATACAGTTTGGTGTAGATGGGACTAACCTCACTAATATCACCACTTGCGAAGGTAACGAAAGAAACTTCACGGTTGAAGAACTTACGAACTACGAAAACTTTGTGATACCAACGCTCGATAGCATTTCCTTTATCACTATTCTTCTTAGCCTCGGTAGCCATGATCATTGTTTCACCATCGAAAACGAAACCACCATCGGGATGTACGGAACAATCCTTTCCTTTTTTAACTGTCTTACCGAGACCCGAGTGAGACTTACGGTAAACGTGTTTCAACTCGAGACCATAAAGTGCGTTGATTTCATCAACAGCAAGTTTGGTTCCTACCTTAGCGGCGTTGTCGGTCTTCTTCGATTCTTTGGTGGTGGCTACACTTCCGTACATAATCCTCTTATTTTTAACATTACAAATATACAACAGAAATTTGACATGGACAAACAATTTGAAAAAAAAGATTCTATAATCAACCCTGAACTTTACGACAAAATCAAAAAGAAAGATTCAAAGATTTATAAAGAAATAAAAACCTTTAATAACGACGTTTGGTGGAGAAGATTATTCAGATGGGTTTTTTACAAAAAATAAAAAAGACTCTTGTCTTTTAACAAAAGTCTTTCTATGTTTTAACTATCCTAATGGTTGTCGGTTTCATTGGGTGTTGATTAGTGTTTTACCGGCTTGGGAGGACTTCGGTCCTCCCTTTTCATTTACACCATATTCGTTCCCAAAATATCATCTATCTTATTCCCACTTTGAGCAATCAGTGAGTTTCCTGAAGTGATTCTATTGTTAAGAGCATCCTTGTAAAGTTTTTTGGGATCCTTTACACCCCTTTTAACTTGTTGATTAATTTTTTCCGCGAATCTTTTGAACCAACCCGGTCCGTTCCACACAGCATAAACGAAGTGGAACATCAAGCCAGGATGTGAGTCAACAATCTTTTTAGCCTCAGGATCCAAATATCTTGAACTATATGTTTGGTATTTGTCTTTAATCATTTTCATTACCAAACTTTTAAGTTTTGGCTCTAAACTACCACCTTTGTGATTCCAAGCCCAACCACCCTTATTATCAGGTCTTGAAGCTCCCGCACGATCTATCGTATTCCAAAACTCCACACCCCACGCACTTGTATTGATGTCACCACCATGTTTTCTATCGATACCCATCATAGTTTCACCCGAATCACCCATCTTACCTGACTTATGTTTTTTTGGGTGATAATATCCACCTTCGATTTTATCAATGATTTTATTGACAGTATCCTCGAAGGATCCTTTTTTTGTGGTGTCTGTTGTGGGTTTTACTTTATCAGGAGAAGAGAAATACTTTTGAAGGTTTATAACGTTTAATAAACCTGGCGCCGCGAGTTGCTCTTTGAGGTTCATCAAATCTTTTTGTCTTTCTATCTCCTTGATTAATATCTTCCTCATGGGACTTCTTTAGTTATAAATATACACTACTTCTTATCTCCTTTAATATGTTTTAATTTTTCTTGTATTTCTTCAATTCTTCGCTGATATGATTCCATTTTATTTGAATACCCGTTGAGTTTTGCTCTCTTGTATCTTTTTTGTAGTTGGTGGAGTTTATGTCCAAGTTTAAGTTGATCCAACTTTTCTAAGATTTTTTTCATATAAATAAGAATTTTCTATATAAAAATATAAAAAAACTTGTTGGATATTAAACTAAAAAGTATTTATTATTACCCTTATGGCAGTCAGAGACGATATAATGAAAAAAATGTTGAATAAGATAGTGAAAACCGCTATCTCAAAGGATCCTGCATTTAAAGATGTTTACAAAGCTGACGTTTTTTATTTATTTCAATCCCCTATTAAAACCGCCATGTGTGATTACGTATATGGTTTACGTATCTTTACGGAGTCTGAGTTTATAGACAAACCAACGATATCATCGAAGCTACAAAAAAAGATTACTAACGTAACTTCTCAAGTATCAAACAAAACATTTTGTTGTACTGAAGTTAGTTTTGAATAGAATCTTCAATCCAAAGTATTTTTTCTAAAGTCTTTAATGATTGTGCAATAATTTGGTGCATATCATAATAAGCGTAGGTTCCGAGTCTACCACCGAATATATATTTTTCATCAGAATCTGAAAGGTTTTTATATTGTGTGTATATCTCAGTATTGGATTGATCTCTGACAGGATAATAAGGTTCGTTCAAACCATTATACTCACACGGGTATTCTTTACTAACATATGTAGACTTTTGGTTTTGATTATCAAAGAATTTATGTTCTAATATTCTAGTATAGGGCGTATCAACGTCGGTGTAGTTGACTACAGGATGACCTTGGAAACTCTCTTTTTCCATCAACTCATTTTCCCAATATAAACTTCTATAATCCAACTTTCCAAATTTATAATCATAGAACATGTCGATGGGTCCCGTGTAGATAATTTTTTCCGCACAAGATTCATAGTATTCTTTATCTTCAAAAAAATCTGTATTTAAACTAATCCTGACGTTTTTTAATAGTTTTTCAAATATTTGAGTATATCCCCCAATTGGTATTCCCTGATATTTGTCATTGAAATAGTTATTATCCCAAGTAAATCTAACCGGCAAACGTTTGATTATAGATGCTGGAAGTTCATTACATTTTTTTCCCCACTGTTTCTCAGTATAACCTTTTATTAACTTGTAAAATATGTCGTCCCCAACCATAGATCTAGCTTGTTCTTCTAGATTTGTTATAGGACCTTTGTACTTTTGTGATTCTATTTTGGCTTTGGCTTCCTCAGGAGTCTTAACACCCCATAGTTGATGGAATGTCCACATATTGAAAGGTAGACTAAATAGTTCACCATTGAAGTTTGCAATCGGTGAGTTAACAAACTGTCTAAACTCCGCAAACTGATTTACCCATTCCCAAATACTCTTATCACTTGTGTGAAAAATATGAGCACCATATCGGTGAACATGCACACCTTCTATATTTTCAGTGTAACAGTTACCGCCGATATGGTTTCTCTTTTCAATAACCCAAACTGACTTACCTCTTTTTTCAAGTTCGTAAGCCAAGGTCGCACCGAAAAAACCGGCACCTACAATCAAATAATCATATTTATTCAAAATCAAAATCGAAATCTAAACTATTGGTTTGAATTACGGGTTCTTTAATTCTTCTTAGAGTTTGTTCTTTCATTTCTTGCCACAATACTCCGGTATTATGATAAGCCCTGTCTTCAATCAAGAAACAATATTTTGGGAAAGGATTTGTTCTTTCAGGTAGAGTCGCAACGTTGATGATTCTCATCACATCATCCCATCGTTTCTGAGAGTTATATAAGAAAACGAGGGAAACCATGTGTTCATTACGACCAGGAGAGAACAACTCAGCGTCAATGTAAGAAGTTTCAGCACCTTTAATATCACCCATGTACTGCAAAGCGGCACCTCTGAGTAGAAGACCCATGTAAGCCATCTCATCGTTCCTTACATCTTCCTTTTTTGTGGGGTAGTTATGATATCTTTTCAACCATTGATCAAAATAAAATACTGCTCTTCGTGCATACTCATAAGAGTGTTCTTTTCCAAACGCGAAGTCTTCGGATTTACCATAACAGTCTGAATAACTTTTTGCAACATACCAAAAGTGATATCCATCATCCAAAATAGTATTTCCAACTACTTTGTCGATTTCAAGTTCCAGAGCATCTCTCAAGAACTTTCTCGGAGCAAACCAAGTCTGACCGTCATTGGTTACAACATGTCTAAACTTTTCTGAGAGTACAACTCTTTGGAAATCTTCACCAACCTCAGGTAGGTGAATTGTTTCGTGTCTTTTATCATGAGCAAAGAACCAAGGAAGTTTTGCATTCCACAACCAAGTTCTGTAGTATCGTGATCCAAAGGAGTGTACAATAATATTGAAGGATTCAATACTTGTATCTTCAAGTTCTGTCCAATCGAAATCATCCTCAACCACAAGTTGTTCATCAGCATCCATTCTGAGAATCCAATCACACCCATGATCTGCCTTTAAACAAGTCTGTAAGGTATGGTCTCTGTTGAATCCTGGATATTGCCATTCAGTTTCATATAAAAAACCTGGAATACCTTTTTCTTGGAAATAGTTCCTAATGATATCCTGAGTACCATCGGTAGAACCATTATCCTGTATAACCCAGTAATCAATATACTTGTAACAGGAGTCAAGCATTCGGGTGATAGTTCTTGCCTCGTTGGCAACCATCGCATTCAAACATATTTTAGTTTTCTTCATAGATGTAATTCATTACTTGTTCTTCTTCATAAAATTTTCGAGGACCTCCTTGATTTTGAAACTTTTGAGAATGTTGTTTTTCTTCATCCCAATTCCAATCATGAAAACCTAACTCTAAAATTCTGTCATGTATTTTTTTATCATAGAAATCCTTGATTAGTCGAGCCCTTCGGTTTATGTCCGTTGAGTTATTGTCCACCGTGGAGTTTCTATTGTTGTATTGTAAGTATAATACTTTTTTTATGTGGATAAACCTTGTATGTAAAAAACTTCTGATGATTATCTCCAAATCATCAGCAACAGGGGTTTCTTTGTTGTGTCCACCAATCTTGTGATATAAATTTCTTTCCCACATTCTTAAATGGTTGGGCATAGAAATATTAAATCTTATTGTGAGTGGATTTATATCAGGATAGTTGTGAGCCAATAACATTTCACCATCAACTTCTTCCCACGTGTGTCCCGCATATCCGAAGTCAAAATAATTGTCCTCACGACCATACCAGTTACCACTCCAATCATGGTCATAATATTTGAACTCACCATCATCATATCTTTCACAACAGTTGGAGTAAATAAATCCAGCGTCAGGATATTTTGCGATAGCCCTTTGACACACGTCCAAGGCGTTGGATGTAAGAGAATCATCATGGTCCAACTCAATTATCCAATCACCATCACATAACATTCCAGCACGGTTTTTCGCCAATCCCACATTTCCACCAGTCAAGGGATAAATTTTATGAAGTTTGACACGATAATCCTTAGCAGCTATCTCTTGAAGGAGATTCCATGTTTCTTCATCAGGAGAATCATCAACAACAACCCATTCCCAATTTTTAAATGTTTGTTTAGCCAAACCCTCGTAAGTTCTAATAATCCTTTCACCTGTTTTGTATGTCGGAGTGAAAATTGAAAACCTCGGTCTTTGATACTCTGTATGTCTAAACACCGTTTGACAAACTATTACGTTTGCCAAAATTGAATCATCAATCAAATCATCGAAATGAATGTAAAACTTATTTAAATGAAAGTCAGGTATTTCAACTTGTTTACCAAATGATATTATCAAATCTGGTTTGTATTGAGTATAGTCCTCAAAAACTTTATTATCATCCGCCAACGAGTAAACAAATACCTCATCAAACAACGACTCCTCCCAATACACTTCAGATGTAAGAACAAAGTTCCCCAACTGATGCCAACCATAGACTATGGCTTTTGGTTTTTTTGTGTTCATATTTTATTTGTTTCTACAAGATCTGTCACAGGTTTGTCCCGCACCCTCAACATAACCGATTCTCATGTCAACCGGTGTGCTATGATGGTATTGAGTCACTCTCCCACATATCACACACTTGTCAAATCCATCATCTGATACAAAACTGACACTAGTTTCAACAAGTTGTGATCCATCTTTCAAATCCCAATATTTTTTTCTCACCAAACTTCCTAACTGAGAATCATTAGAGTTTGACAAAATTTCTTCTTCAGTAATTTTGATTTCCATATTGTTTTTTTTTAATGATACAAAAGGGGATTAAAACTTAAAGGTTTCAACTTCCTTTTTCTAAGTATTTATTGATAATATTGTTATGAAAACATTTAACAGATTAGTTAGGGAAATAGGTCCAAGAATAAAAAGTGATGATCTTGCAAGTATTAATTACGCAATAGCCCGATCATTCAAAAATCATTTCGCATATATAAAAAACATGACAAATGAAGAATATAATACTTTTGTTTTTTCTATATTACTTCGTAATAATGGTTTGTCAAATCAAATAGATGAATTATTACAAACAAAAAAAATATGGTTTTATTTAGTTCTCAGTAATAAAATTGGTGAAGGAACAAAAGATTGTGACGAATGTAAAGGTCAAGGTGAAGTGGATTGTCCAGTATGTGGGGGTGATGCAAATGTCACTTGTTATAATTGCGATGAAAGAGGTAATATCGATTGTGATGAATGTGATGGTAGCGGGGAAATAGACGGAAATACTTGTGAACATTGTGATGGTGATGGGGAGCTAAGGTGTACAAATTGTAGTGGTGATGGTGAAGTAGACTGTGATGAGTGTTCAACGGGGACTATAGAATGTGAGGAGTGTGATGGTGATGGATCTATTGATTTGAGGGGTTTTGGACGTTACATATATTGGGTATACGTAACGACTGATGATTCCGAAATATTGAGAGTTCAATCTGCCGTTGAAAATGGTGATTGGTATAATTTTAAAACAGATCGGTCGGTTTTGATTTCCTCAGATGATATAATAATACCGGAGCTCGATTCGAATGACAAAGGGACCCTCTATTATGCTGAAAAAGTAAATTTGGAAGACTGGCTCGTAGACTACAATCGACCAAGGTATCAAAATGGAAGAGTTATAAGTAATGAGTTCCCGCTAGTGAACACGATCTTTGACAAATTATTTAATGTGTGGTATGATTAAGTTTGAAACAATAAATAAAGTTTTCGAAAAATTAAATATCGATTACCCAAGTTCAAAGATTCTCTCTTCATTGAGAAAACTAGGTTTGGATTCAATAAAATTTTTCGAAATATTGAAAGAAGAAATGGGTGACGAACTATCGTCCTTTATAATATTTAATGTAAGAAAATTAAACAGCCTAACTTCAGATGGTTTGTTTATTGATCTCTCAAAGTACTTCGGTCCCGGTTCGTTTATCACAATCAAAATTTCGAATCCAGTAGTTACAAAGTGGCGTTTTGCCGATGAAAACATTATTGTTGCAGACGTTGAGGTAACCTCCTCACGATTTGTTTGGGACGACGGTGCAAAAACTTGGGAAGAAACATTAGAGGGTGATGATGACTTGGGTAGTATGAATGAAGTTATAGAATTCCAAGAACAGGTAAAGAGTATAATCGAAAGTGAACTTCAAAGATATACAGGTCTTCCTTTCGATATAGATTTAAACTAAAAAAGGTCAGACGAATCTGACCTTTCAGGAACTGACAGGTTGTCAGTCGCTCCACCACCTGACAAAGTGTCAGGAACTATTTGGTAACTAACGCCTCAATCTTAGACTTGTAGTGATCAGAAAGAGAACCATTCACCTCAGGTTTAATCTGAGTAAGAATGATCGAGCCAACCAAATACTTGAAAGGAATATGAATCATGAAATCTTCACCATTGAAGAATGAGAGATCATTCTTGTTTGTTAACGCACCATTCACCATTTTCAAAAACAACTTAAACTGAACGGAATCATGGAAGCTTTCTTCGACTAATGTACCGAAAACTTCGTGTTGGATCTTGATGGTTTGGTAGAAGACATTCATGGTTTATTCCTTTAACACCACAAATATACAACAAGTTTTTTAATCCACCAAATCCAAAATGTATCTTACAGTCTTAGGACCCTTGTTTTTTACAATCAGGTCTTTAAAATCAATATCCAAAAATGTTATTATTTGTAAAACTAAAATATTTCTATGGTAATCATATTCCTCTATTTGAACAACCATTTGTGGTCTTGAGTTCCCTTTCACACGTCTTACTATGAACCTTGGATGAAAATCGTCATCCTTTTTTACCTCTTTATATCTATTACCACCCCTAAAATATTTTTCAACTAACTTGGGATTTGCACCATCTATTAACTTATCAAGTACCTTTATATCGGGTATTCGTGGTTTACCTTCTCTGAATTCCCATACGTGAGGACTTGTATACCATTGGATCATATAGTTACCCACCCAATAATGGTCGTATAACTCAGATCCTTGGATAAGTTCTTCTCTGATGACATCCTTAACGGAATCAAGTAGTTTCATAAAGATAAATACAAACTAAAACAAAAAACCCCCAACCTTTCGGAAGGGGGGTTTGTTCATAGACCCGGGCCCAGCAAGCCGTTCACGCAGATACGGAAGGGCCCTTTTGAAGGTCTACTTAGTTGCGGGGGAGGGATTCGAACCCCCGACCCCGAGGTTATGAGCCTCGTAAGCTACCACTGCTCTACCCCGCGATATATTTTAAAGAACGACCCCGAAAAAAAATCCCACAACATATGAATATTCTCTCGAACACTCGTTGTGGGATTGGGTTAGGATTCTACTCCTCTTCCGAGTGTCTCACAAAGATAAGGCGAAATTGTGTCCCGTCAATACCCTAAGTGAAACTTTTTGTGGGGGGTGTACAACCTTTCGGTTGTGAATATAAATATATCGAAATTTTTGAAAAGTTAAATCTTTCCTAAAATTACTTCCAATAAATGTTTCAATTGAGTTCCAGTATTCATTATACTGATTTGATTCCAAGTAAAGTATCCACATTCGGTATGCTCTTCACCGTCCACAGCATTTTCTAAATCAGGAAAAAGGATTTCTTTTGGTTCATATAAATAGACATACATATAACCCTTAACAAATTTCCCATCTCTACTTGTTCTTGGAACAATACCTGTAAATGTCAGATTCTCAGGTTTGATGGTTATGTTTGTTTCTTCCTTGAACTCTCTTACACCAGCATCCCTACTTTTTTCGTTTTTTTCAATACTTCCTGCGGGAACTGACCACATACCGGGAAATGATCCACGGTTGTTTCTCTTACACAAAAGTACTTTATCGTCCATTTTAACGACTACACCGACATACCTTTTCTTTTCTTTCATATTTATAAATAATCATGAGATTAAAAATAGGAAATAATATTTTCAATTGTAAGGTTGTTCAAACTGATGCTGAAAGAGCTGAAGGTATGATGGGAAAAACATTTACCGATAAATTCAACGGTATGTTATTCTTAATGGATGATGATGTTAGTTGTTTTTGGATGAAAAACTGTATAACACCTCTCGATATTATTTTTATTCAAAATGGAGTTATTTCGAAAATACACCATGATTGTTCCCCTTGTGAATCCGAAGAATGTGATAACTATTGTGGTAGAGGGAAAATGGTATTGGAGGTTGCGGGCGGAACTTGTTCGGCAATGAATATCAACAAAGGTGAATCAATCAAATTATTGATTTGATTTACTCTCAGCGATTTTTTCTTTGAGTTTTTTCATAAACTCATTACCAACCATTTTAGTGAACTTGATATAAGGTGTATCCTCACTTTCACTATCGTATCTATACCTACTCTGAGGTGGTCTTTTAGCCCTTCCAAGATACTGAAGTCCTGAAATGTTGGTAATACATTTGTGACCTCCTGAGTTTGCTTGGATTAAATCCCATGCATTTACACCAATCTTATCTAACATTTCTTTTTCTTGTTCGGTGAGTTCACTAAAAGGTTTGTCAACGATTGGTTTTAACTTTTCTAAAAACTCTTCACCATTGTCCATCATCATTATTTTTCCTCCGTAGATAGCATCAAAATCTTTAAATGTAAATCCTACTGAATCAGGACCCATTGAGGTCTCAGAGATGTATTTTATAGTTGATAGAGGTATAGTTTTGGACTTTAACTGTGGTTCCCATTTAGATAGAACTTCCTGAGCAATTTCACCTAAGTTTACTCCCTTCAATTCTCTTTCTTTTTTGAATGGATTACAGGAGGCTTGAACCAATCCCAAAGGCCACATGATGACTAAAAAATCGGCATCAGGATTGTTTTTAAAAGGTGTATATCTATCATAAGATCCTGTACCTTTCAAACTACCCATTCCGTATTGAAAAATTATACCATCTTCTACTTTCACATTAGGATGGTTTTTCATGGATTGTATATAGGTTTCTTTGTTTCTCTGAAGATCCTCAGGACGTTCCCTAACATTCTCTGACATCCATCTTTTAATATTATTCAGTATAGAATATAAAGAAGGTTCAGAGTTCATAACTAAACTTTCTAAAAATCCTCTTTTATTTTTAAAGGCTAAGAGAAGTTTGTTAGCAACTAATCCCATCAACATTTTGTTACGTTGAAGTGGTTTTTCTTTATCTAATCTGAAAATATAGTTTACCACTTCATCGGGTGTGATATCATACTTAGCATAGTCCGCTGAGTCAACCGTAGAAATTGTTAGGATATCACTACTTGGGAATATTTCTTTTGGTGAAACTTTTTGGGAAATCGTTTCGACATTTGATCTTGCTTGACCAAAATATTTTGAGGCGTCTTTTTCAGCACCAACTTGACGATCATGGTGATCGGTATGAATAACGAACATGGGTTTACCATGTGCAAAATCAACTAAAACCGGCATCACATCCCCTTGAGCATCAGGTTTTCGAACCGCAAACTCTTTATCACCATATTGAATAACTTCAGAGTCAACGACTTTAATACCGTTGTCTTCCAAGTATTTTTTCATTGCAAGGGCTGTCGTTACACCATCTAAATCTTGGTGAAAATAAATTTTAGCCTTGGGATATCTTTCCGCAAGAGCCTTGATATCCCTTAAACCTGATTCTTTGATTATCTTTTTCATTTGAAAAGATTTGCGATTGCAGTTCCTATTTTTTCAATAATATTTTGATTGATACCCAAAGATTTCAACTTACTCATTGTGTTAGGACCCATTTTTCCATCTGCCTCTAATCCTTCCATTTGTTGAAACTTTTTCAAAGCCTCAATTGTTTTTGGACCCCAAGCACCGTCAGGTACAACACGAATGTTTACGTTTTTACTTTTGAAATAATCGTTGAGACCACTCTGTATTTCGAACACTTCTCTTGGTTCCAAAAAATAAGGCTGTTCATTTAAGATATTTTCATTCAAATATTGTCTCTTGGTTGCATTGACGTGCATACCTAAAATTGAGTTTCTTTCCTCTTCTGTGATTATAAATTTTTTCATATCAGTATTTCAGTGTTAGTAAGTATTTTAGTTTGTTGAACTGAAGTAACATTTCGTCTCTTAGGTTAAGTAGATCTGAATCCACCTTTGGATCCAACTGATCACTCATACCAAGCAAAAATTCACAACAACCGTCTATAAATTTTTGTAATGATATTGAATCGATGTCTTGGAATGCGATCATAAACTCGGATGGAAACTGTGGTCTTCCATATTTACCCATCATACCCTCCACAAAGTCATCAATCAGATCACCCAAGTTGTTATATATCTTTCCATAGGCTTTATGTTTTGCCTCAAACGTAGTTTGCCAATGTAAAAATCTAAATTGATTTTGTATTTGTACAAGTTTTAAAATAAAATCTTCTTTCATGTTACGCACTCATTATTGCTTTTAATATTTTAGTGGCATCTAAACCTTTCATCTCAGTTGGTTTTAGTTCTTTTCCTTCAACCTCACTCTTATAAAGATTGTTACCCTCTGTTGTTGAGAGATATGAATCCATGGCTTGTTGTGTGTATTCCTCCCCGTAGATTTCTTCGAACTCTTCAGGTCCCACAAAATTTGATACACCAACCCAATCCAAAAATTTCAACCAAAACTTTGTTTTAACCAAAAGACTTGAAAGTTTTCTATTCTTAAGGAAACCACCTCTTTGAATCGTCCTACTCAAAACATTTTTTGATGTATCAATACCAAAGTTTCTAAATGCCGAACTTGGTAACATACCTTTTGAAGCTTTTGCAGTTCCCTTCATTTGTTTTGACGCCTCGCCAAAAATAGATACATAGTCCTCTATTCTTTTGAATAACCTACCAACTAATGGAATATTTTGACCTTGTTTTAATGTCTCGATT
>Ga0078894_10001415_pt1 | contig 17771 bp, 18 predicted proteins | sample LauGreSu1BDMLBSD_2_FD_67506 | JGI IMG/M metagenome (GOLD analysis project Ga0078894, IMG submission 67506) | Freshwater lake microbial communities from Lake Michigan, USA - Su13.BD.MLB.SD (version 4) (version 4) | ecosystem: Environmental > Aquatic > Freshwater > Lake | place: Lake Michigan... | reverse complement strand
ATGAGTCAGCCTCCCTCTCCCTTTGTCAGTCAGTACCCTTTTCAAAATGTTGAGGGCAATCTTTTTGAAGCAGTATGCCTCAAAACCCACTGGGATCCCACGCAAATGCTTACTCACATCATCCCGCAGCAGCGTGTGACCTTACCCGAATCCTTCCGTCCCTGGGTCAAAGTCTGTAAAAACTACGTCACCAGTGCTCCCGCTGTCGCCGCCCCCATGCCTCCGAAGGATATGGTATTCCCCACGGGCGGTTCCTTTTATCCACCCGGTCGTTACGCTGCCGCCATCGATCAAGAGTCGTCCCTCCGCACCCTCGATCAGCCCCTTGATACCTGGTGCACTACCTCTCAATTCATCCCCAAACAGTCCAGCGACCTCTATCGAAGCGGAAGCACTCTGCCTGACCGCAAAACGGTCTCCAATTCCTTTGTCTCCGAACTAGCGATGCCCAAGGCACTTCTTCGCGTCGACGGCTACACTTGTCGCACTTCAAACGATACGGCCTACTTTGAACGCAGCGCTCGTCTCTTCAACAACCCCACCAAACAGGACCGTTATGGTGCGCAGAAATATTATGCACACAAGGACGGACTTCCTCTGGGCGAGCCAATGCCCCACGGCGGCGTTCCCTCCGTTCCCAAGACGGTTCAAGCCGCCAAAGCGCGTGGTCCATTTCTACAGCCTGGTGGCGCTCTTCCCGCCAATCACCCAATGGCCCGTCACGCGTTAAAAGAGCGCGTGCTTTCTACACCAGATGATACTTCTGTTCTAGGTATTGCCACAAGTGGCTCAGCTGCTCGCGTATGGTAGGCGACACCTCATATTGTAAGATAAGTCCTGTCGCCACATTCAGAAACCCAATCGAATCTAGTGCCCGATCAAACGTCTCTTCGTATACATACTGTTTCAATAGTAATCGAATCTTGTCTTCCTGGCTCGGCACAAAACTCGGATCGAAAAAGACATCATAGGCACACTTCTCCGTCAAAATATCAAATTGGATCGGCCGTATCCCCTCCACCTCAAACAAAAAATGAAACGTCGGATTCTCCTGGGTGGCCATCCAGATCGGTAGCGCTTTGGATAGCGCGTGCGCAATGGTTTGTTGTTCTTCTTGCAGTAATAGCGGAACAATCGACACATATTGATACAGCGGGATGTTTCGTCCTTCGACCACCATCGGAATCGCAGCCATTCTCCACATGTCTCCCATAATATCCGCTGTTTTCTTGGTCGGATCGATCAGATTATGCCAACTCGTCAATACATCCGGTCTTAACTCCGTCGGCACCGAATTTCGTACGACGCCAAAGGAGAATTCGTCCAGATCAAATCCCTTGTATCGCAGGGGACGGAGTTGTCCGCGGATCTTTGCTAAAATCACAAGTGCGTGACACATATCCTGTGTCGACCAGTTGAGATGCGGTAGTTTGCTTTGGACGTATTGCTCTAGCTGTGCATATTCCACGGCCGGCATTTGTTGCGTGTGTTTCATAAACTTACGAACCAGATGCTCGAATTCCGCCTCGTGTTCTTCCCAAAATTGGATGTCCTCTCGATAAATTCGCAGAGTCAACAACCCTTCTTGTATCTCTGGCGTACAAAGTTCATAAAGCTTGTTCTGATACATCGCGCACTCTCTCAGAGTGACGAGGCGGAGCATTTCGAACCACGTTTCTCGCACATCGTGCGTTTTCACCCATTCAGGGAGTGAGAAGAACTGTCCAAACTGGAAAATGGATTCGGTAATTTGACGCTCGATACGCGGTACATCACCCCTGTCACGTAGCGTATTCCAATCAGCGCCATCCAGCCCGCGCAGCATCTCCTCAATGTTCATGAGACCCGTTGTACCTTCCACTGTGCTGAGTTTGAACGAGGCCACGTTGTGATATCGAAGAAACGGGCGCGGGATTTCGCGAACAAAGCGCGACAGGGATCGTTCTTGCTTGGAATACGTGAGATACAGAGCTTTCTTTGCACGTGTCACTCCTACATAAAAGAGTCGGCGTTCACATACAATGTCGTCGTCTGATTTGCGTGCGGGAAAGACATCGTCGTGGAGATTCATAAAAAATACCACGTCCCATTCCAGACCTTTACTGGCGTGGATCGTGGCGAGTGTGATCCGTTTCTTGGTTTTTGTTTGACTGTCAGGACTATAACTCGTGCATAGTTGATAGGGAAGGCCGCGCAGATGGAGCCGCTCTTCGATCCGAAACAGATCCGAATTGTATCTCGAAAGAACCGCAAAAGTAAACGTGGGTAATTGACGAATCATCTTCTCCAGCGATTGAACGATCCAGTCCCATTCGTCCGATGATCGAAAGAAATAATGAACCTCTGGTTTTTTACCGCCTTTCGTATTTGCCATCATCTTTTCTTTGAATGGTAGTGTGGGGATAAATCGCATCACCGAATTGGCAATGGTGACGATCGCTTCGCTGGATCGGTAATTCCGACAAAGCTGATAATCCTGTACATTCTGCAGATGATCGTGGAAATTTAGGATGAAATCCACGGAAGAACCGCGCCACGTATATATATTTTGCGCATCATCCCCCACAATCGTCATTGTCGTATGCGGGTGGTAGCATCGTTTCAGAATCTGCCACTGAATCTCATTGATGTCTTGAAATTCGTCCACGATGATCGTTCGAAAGCGTTTGGACCACAGTTTTCCGTGATCCGTTTCGAGCCATTTTACGAGACGGTAGGGCAATTCGTCGATAAAGGGTTGATCCACGACAGAATTCGGTGACTGTTCTCTTAGAATCCTTGAGCTCAGTGCGTGAAAGGTCCCTGCATAGAGGTTGACGTCGCCGATCAGTCGATGAACACGATGGATCATTTCTTGTGCCGCCGAACGACTAAAGGAGACGAGCAAAATCTTACTGGGATCCCATCCATATTCCTCTACTAAATAGGCAATTCGTGCTGTGATCGTTGTGGTTTTCCCTGATCCGGCAGAAGCGAGAATGCGCTGATTTTCAGTGGGTGGACTGGTTACGACTCTAAATTGTTCTTCGTTTAATTCGACAGACCCCCTTGAAAAGGTAAGCGTTGCCATGTTATGGTATGATAGGCTGGATGGTTTAAGCGTAGCAGATACACTTCGTAAATGCGGATAAATGAGAGATCCAACAAGAGGTGTGTTTACTAGATAATGGAGGCTCTGTGTCATACCGTTCGTACCCATTTATCGAGCGTACACGGTCTACCCTCCTTACGCCTTCAAAATCATCTCTACGGATGCTATCTTTTACTGGAAGACATTGTTCAGAAGAATGTCACACTCTCTGGTACCACTGTTCAGAGTCAGCACGCAACCCTTGATCTAAACAAACAATTTGCAGAAATTGGTCTTCGTTACGGGTTTGCGATGGATACACAGCTACTACTTGCTCCTTGCCCGTCTGATTATCAGGCTGCGTGGGTTCATATCTTTACCCATACGACCTCACTGGAAGAAGTGGATGCGCTAGAGGAAAAGATAAACGAGATCATTCAAGAAGTGGTCCCTGCAGAGGAGGCTTTTTTTGTAAGTACGGCTGAAACGGGCACACTTCCTCCAAAATGGGTAGATCGCGCCTTGTCGCTTCTTCTTCCTATTAGTGCAGCGGCTAGCACAGCGGCTAGCATCACCGAATCCAAAAAAGAGGATCCGGCAAAACCGGTGCCCACTGCAGCATCACTCCTCGAAAAACACAAAGACAATCCAAAGCGTATGTTTGCCTCCACACGCCGAAAGAAACTTCTCCCTCCGAAGAAACTCCTCGCGACCACACGGCGTTCTACCAAAATCACTGTGTAATAAACGTAACCTTTTGATATGGGGAAGAGAATAGGGCTCCAATGGAGATACTTTTAGTTCTCGGTGTGATCTTTGTGATTCTCACTTTCTTTTATAAACAGGCCGTTTGCGAGTTTCGTATCAATCAAATTGAATGGGCACAAAAAGAGAATCTATCCACCTTACTTCACGAAAAAATTCCACTCGTCGTTCGAACCCTTCCTCCCGCTACCTTTTGGAGCGTAGAAGATGTCCTATCACGAGAATGCTATGCGAATATTCCTATCTTTCAAGAAATAAGTCTAGTGGAATGGATCTCTCAGGCCAATGATCAGTCTGTTTGTCCCTGGAAATACCAGCAAGCCGAAAAGATTGCAGCCATATCAGGAATGTCCGTCTGGGCCACAAAATGGTTACATCCCGTCATCATTCCTCGCTGGTTGAAAGGGTGGTGGTATCCTCGTTATCATTGCTGGGCGGGTGCAGTAGGATTGCGGAAAACGATTGCCACATGGACCTATCTCTTCCCCGTCGATGGTGAGATTACCGTCAGCATTATGACGGAAAATGTAGAATCCGCGCTACCTGCCACGTGGCTCGATGGATTCCCCGATGAGTTTACGGCGAAAGACACGCCGTTCCTATCTGATTTGAAGTTTATGGACATCATTCTGCGACCTGGAAATGGGCTATTCATGCCGGCACATTGGTTTGTCTCGTGGAAGGGTCAAGGGAAACTTCCCATGGTGGGTACGATTTCCTATCATTCGCCGATCAGTCTATTGGCCTTTCAGGCGTCGCCATTCACGTAGATCTTGGAGGTCTAAACAATGATCACGTAATACATCTAATATGTCAGATAGTGATACGGAGACATGTAGTGATACATCCGATATCGACTTTGCTGCCGATTTTGATCTCATTGTCGACTTTGAAGAGGCAGTGGATCAAATCGCCGAAATTCAAACATCCTACGAAACATCACTGGAAAAACTGCAATGGATTCAAGAACAGATCCGACAGATCGATCCGTTAGATGCCATACTAGAAGAACTTCACGCAGAAGCATTAAAAGAAATTGAAGAAACGGGTGAATCGTCATTTGGCGCCAAACTTCTTGCCCGCTTATCATAAAAAATTTGAAATGCAGCGTTTTCACATGGAAATGTCACAAAATGGAATCCTCTCCATCGTGTCATCAAGATGGGAGCCGCAAGGATCTCCACTGTTATATTCGACGCGAGAATAATCCATGGGTACAAGGAAGAAGACACCATCAAATCGCATTACATTCTTATCTTACCCTCCATGTCACACCGCTTGATCCAGGACAGACTCCTAAGGGTGCTGTCATTTGTGCCGATCACGACGATGGTGGGATGTTTTATGCCTACTTTACCCATGTGAGCGATGATGTGTATCAATACTTAGACCAATATGGAAAAATAGTAAAAATTATAATGGAAACTCCTGCTCGCATCGCTCACGTGAATCGTATCTTCGATTTCTAGCGCTTATCACAGATGGCTAATACACCGATGGCTAGCGCTTAATACATAAAATTGAATTATCTTTTTTGTAAAAGAAAGATACCTCAATATGGCATATGATACACTCAACGACGAACAGAAAACGGCATTTGACTTCTTGTTACGTGGCGATAATGTAGCACTCTTGGGACCAGCCGGTGTCGGAAAAAGCTACTTGCTTTCCGTGATCGATTCCGAATTTCCAGGTATGTCAAGAAGACTGGAACTAGCACAAGACGCCGAGTCGCGTACTTCGCACAAACTCCCCCGCATTCAAATGTGCGCCCTGACCGGTTGTGCAGCGCTTCTATTGGGTCACAAAGCAAAAACTCTTCATTCCTGGGCCGGTATCGGGCTCGGCAAGGGGACCGTCCAAGAACTCTACACAAAAATCCGTCGAAACCGCAAAGTTCTTCAACACTGGCTTCTTACCGACCTACTGGTGATTGATGAAGTCTCGATGCTTACGGCCGAACTGCTAGACAAACTGAACGAACTCGGCAAGAAAATCAGAGGCTCCCGTTCCGCCTTCGGCGGTCTCCAAGTCCTTCTTGTCGGCGATTTCTTCCAACTCCCTCCCGTCAATCGCAGTGATGAACCCACACGCTTTGCCTTTGAATCGTCGGCATGGAAAGAGGGAATCTCCGTGTGTATCGAACTGACCCAAATTCAAAGACAAAAAGAGGCAGGGTTTCAAACCATTATGAAAGAAGCGCGCATGGGCCAATTATCGATGGAATCGTGTGCGATTCTACGAGCGCGCGAAGGTCTCGACTGGCGCAAGAACAAAATCAAGCCCACCCTTCTCTTTCCTCGCCGTGCCGAAGTGGAATTAATCAACGAATCGAATCTGAAAGCGCTGAAAGGAAAACGAGAAACGTACAAGGCGCGTCTTGCGTACGACGGTAAAATGCCTGCTGGGTTTGTCGAATCCGATGAGGGGTTTCAACAAGCGCTCACTCGTTTTGATACCGATGCTGCATACACGGTTCAGCTCGAACTTGTTCTAGATTCGCAGGTGATGCTGATTGCGAATGTGGATCCAGGCGCGGGACTCGTGAATGGTTCACGCGGCGTTCTGGTCGGATTCTGTGCCGCTACCAGTCTGCCCATTGTGGAATTCGTGAATGGCATTCGCAGGATCATTGGGACTCACTCGTGGCCCATCGAAGATTATCCTTTCGTGTCACGTACGCAGATTCCGTTGCGATTGGCGTGGGCGATCACTACTCACAAATGTATATCGAGCGATACTCTATTATCCATTCCAAATCATGGACTTATTTCCATTCAGGAATTAGAAATGAAAAATCAACGACAAGGAGAAGTTTCTTGTCCAGCAAATATGATTGTATCTGGGGCGAGTGAAAATAAAACAATAATTGAAGTGTACAAGGGATTTGTAGAGGATGGAATAAAATTAGAAACATCATTTGGATATGAAATAACAGGAAGTAATCGTCATCCATTATTAACTTATAACAAAGAAATGCATATATTTGAATGGAAGAAAATACCAGAGATTAATGTCAATGACTATATTGTCCTTAAAAAAGGTGCTAAGGTAGAGGGTTCATATTATCAAATTAGCAATCTAGCCATTACATGTACATATAAAAAACAAATTACTGTTCCTAGTTATATTGATGAACGGTTTGGATACTTAATGGGTGTATTTCTTGGCGATGGCTCAATCAGTAAAACAACGTATCGTTTTGACCTGATTAGTATGGATTTAGATATTATAAATAGATGCCAAACAATACTAAAAGATGTATTTGATATTTATGTAGAATTACATGAATGTAAAGATACAAAAACTCAGGCCTGGCGTATCTTCTTCCACTCTAAACAATTTATTGAATTATTTGAACATATTGGATATAAATTCGATAAAGCTAATAAAAAAGAAATACCTCATACTATATTGAAATCTCCACTATCTGTTCAAAAAATGATGATACAAGGTTTATACGATACAGATGGAGGCGTATCAAGATCTGTAATTAACTTTACAACTACATCACATTCTATGGGAAAACAACTACAAGAAATAATGTTGAATATGGGAATATTATTGTCGAAACACACTCTTCATGAAGAAGATACAACTAAACATCATAGTAAGGCCTATCGATTAAATATGTCAGGTAAATCTGCTGTACTATTTAATAAACTGATTGGATTTGGATGTGAACGAAAGAAACTCCAATCTGAAATGTTATTCGTTACTAAAAAAACAGCTAGAAAGGATAGTAAGTCACAAGCATTTGAACTACCAAACGGTAATGTTCTAATCGAAAAGTTGCGCGATGAAATGCATAATGGATTAAAACGATTGAATACAACTACACAAATTTCGGTAGATGGGCGTAAATTACTGTCTGGACTTATTACCAAATCACAAAAATTACGATGTGAATCAATTGGTGTAATTATAGAATCAATTAATAATATTGAACAATATCCGACTGGAAAGTTCTTAAAATATATATATGATTCTGGTATTATTATTGATACAATTCATAAAAAAGATATTATTCCAAATATTCAAATGTATGATATTGGTGTAACACCGTTAAATAGTTCAGGATATTTACCAGACGGTCACGACTTTATTGCAGCAGGATTTGTTAATCACAATTGTCAAGGATCGTCTCTTGACTGTGCACTTGTTGACATTGGGTCGGGCAATTTCGAGTATGGCCAGGCGTATGTTGCGCTGTCCCGTGCGAGAACACTGGAGGGACTGTTTGTACACGATTTTGACCCGGCGGCATTCCGCGCTCACCCTACCGTCAAGACGTTTTATAAGGGACTTGCGGAGACGCAAGCGTCCCCACACCCCTCTACCGATGTAAAAATGGGGACGCAGATGTCAAAAGAAGAAAGGGACACTATTAGACGACTAGCGGGTACGGTTCCTGAAGTGGATGTAAAAGAAGTCAGAGTGGAGAAATCAAGAGCAGTTGTTGCTGTGAATGTCGTGAAAGAAGATGTGGAACCTGGTTCGCCCTAAAATAAACAATACGATATTATTATTTTTAGTAAATGCTTTAAGAAAAAAACTAGGTACAGGGGGTAAGGGGAGGCTTGCGTCCCCCTAAATGAGAACAGGCGCAATACCCGTCTTAAATGGAAACTCACCCATCATAGGGATACCGCAATAGATGAAGGTATTGCCGTAGAAGAGAGTCGGCTGCATATTGTTATGATACTGGTCACCACCGTTGGATGAGATGGTATGACTGTGCTCACCTGCTCCATTAGTGGCGGTGATACCTGTGAAGGCAGGGCCTGTCGTATCACCTGTTGTAGAAACAGAATAACCGGTTGTTGAAATTTGTGCACTAATATTTGCATTCGCTGGCGCAGTATAACTATGAGAATGTTCTTTATCCGTAATACTGTGTGTGTGGTTTGCTTGGATAGAAGTTGTTCCGATATTGACCGTATTTGCGCCGATCGAACCTGTATCACTATCATGATTATGTGCTGGCATTTCGGAAACTGTCAATTTATGATCGATTTCACCAACTTTTCCATTATTAGTTGATGCTACATAGGTAGCTGTATGACCAGTCGTATCGATTACTTTACCAACTGTTCCCATTACGCGTCCTGTCACATGAGGTAGATGAAACGTATTACCACTGCCTCCAAATGTATATCCAATCACCTGGAATAATAAATTATATTTGGTGGTATCAAGGGCTCGTGGAAGATCTGGATTGTAAGGGTTATCGGTATTCTTACATATCAGCCACCCCAAATGATCCACATTCACAAACGACATTTTCGTATCTCCAGTGGTCGGTTTGGTACGTGCCGTATTGGCCGCATTTACACGCAGAGTCGACGTCATTCTACTGTAGAGCTTTTTATAAAAATGCTTGCAAAAATAATAAAGCTCTATAGTAGTATGGAAGACTTTTATCTCTTTACCTGTCCTCATTGTCAAGGCACCGTGATTGTTCAAAAAAACGAACTCAATTGCCGTATCTTTCGTCACGGCGCCTATCTAAACAATGGTATGCCGATTCCTCCGCACGCCCCCAAAGAAGAATGTGACCGCCTCGTCGAACAGAACTCCATTGTTGGATGCGGGAAGCCTTTTCGTGTCGTTCCACAAGAGAATGGTTCGGAGTGCGCGGTGGTGTGTGATTATATATAAGAGCTTTTTAAGCGGCTGTGCCGCGCGACATGGCCGAAGGCCAATTAAAAAGCTCGCAAAAAGGCACTTCGTAAATGGACTATATAAAGATGATCAGTCATTTATTTTAAAAGCTCCTAAGATAGTACGACTCGCATGGGTTGTTTTGTATCTAAAGTAGAGGAACGGATGGATCCGATTTTACCCATTCCTCCGACTCCAACCGATGCCAATAAACGCGCCTCTCCCAGAACAGTATCCTACTTATTCAATGACATCATCGACGATAAACACATGAAATACATGGATGTCTACACGGATATGAAAGAGCCCACCGAATTTTGGGCGCTCGGGATTGAAAATGAGTCTTATATGATGCTCCAGGCGCTTTCATCCTCCGCCTCATTTGCCAAATTAAAACCAAAGAGAGAGCGCTACAGCGTCGATTACTATAAGAATTTCAAATCCGATCCATTAAATGCAGCACTAGAGAAGCTGCGCGCCTCTGCTCATCTCACCTATCCCGTTTATATCAATTCGCATACCTTCCAAAAGACCGATATCAAACTACAACACCAATCCCTCTATGATGCAGAATCCACGCCGAATACCAAATTCACCGAATCGATACACAATGTCTTATTGCGCGAGTGTCCCTATTACGCGGCCGTCTACAACAAATCACTTGTATTTGACGGAGATTCAATTGAATTTATTACACAGCGGTTTCAGAATACGACCGTACCAGCGTGCATCGATGAATTCGCCCATTTGAAACGACAATTTCAAAAGGAAGTCTTCCCTTTTTTTGAGAAATGGAACATCGGTAAAGTCGTATTTCCCGATCACAACTACGGACTTGTTACCCTGTTAACAACGAACAAATCGAACCTACTTGTTTGCAATAATGGAACGATTCATATCAATCTCACATTGCCCACCCTCTTACGGGACGGAGTGATCATCAATAAAAATAGGTTTGCCAAGGATCATTTGACGCTTATGGAATACATCCAAATGGTGGAACCCCTGCTCGTTGCGTGTTATGGGACGCCCGATATCTTCTCCATCGTTGACCCCGCCTATTCGATTGGAAGTCTGCGGATTAGTATGAGTCGTTACATTTCCCTTCAAACTTATGATGCATCCGTCCCTATTAATGGAAAATTACTCGTAATGGATAAGCCTGCCGATCCTGCGTTCTGGTACAACCAACTGGATGCTACACCCTATCTTCCCAATGACCAAATTGGATACGACTTGAATTTCAATAAGTTTAAAAATCATGGGATCGAATTGCGGTTTTTTGAATGGTTTCCAGAAGAGCATCTCGGTGATGTGATGAATTTCATTATATTGCTGGCGCAACATTCATTGACACGTGGTACAACCACCCTCGATAAATCACGATACAACCAGCTGATCAAGAATTGTGTACAGAAAGGGTTTACCTATTTGCTTCCCGTTGAAGAATGCAATGTGATTCTGAGCGATCTGGGATTGCAGATGGTGGATACTGCACATACTGCACACGCTTTATTATCTTCGATCAGTGATCAGCTCTATGATCTGTATCATACTTCCGATCTGATCAAAAAGATGTCTCCCGATATGCAGAGACCATCCATCGTGAATTATAATCGCACCGCATTTGAATTATTACATCGAGATGTCTTTGGAAAGCCCGAATTGGTGATCCGATCCGAACTCAACCCGTTTGAGGCAAGAACACCAATTATTCCAGATGATATTCCTGCTCTTCTCCCCTTGTACAATATAAAAGTCGAATCGTCTACTTCGCGATGTTATTCAGACACGGCCTATGTAAAAGTGGGCGCGACCGTTGTCGATGCAGGATATTGGAAAAACACGAAGCATTCCTACGTCATTGGTCTAAAAGAGATCGAGTATGCGGCTACTCCCACGCAAACCCTTCTTCATTTTGCACATTGTTATAAGGGACAAGAGGGATCGAAAGAGGCACTTGCACTTCTAAAAGGGTGCACCTTTATCGATTACGAATACATGGTGGATCGTGATCGAAAACGAGTGATCTCTTTTTGCGCACAATCAGGAAAGATAGGATGCTATCTCGCCTTAATGGCGTATCATTTTCGACAACACAATTTATGTGATTTGCCTGCATTCAAAGAAGATCAGTATCAATCGATCTTGTCCACCATGAGCCCGCTTCCCCGTGTTCTCTTGATCGGTTATGGAACCGCAGGAAAGCGTGCAAAAGAGATCCTCGATCAGTTTCACATCCCTGCCACGATCTGGACGAGCACGAGTATTCCCGATCGATCTGTGATCTTGGATCACGATATTCTGATCCACGCCATTCGTCTTCCCGATGATCCGTCGATCCATATTGATCCGTTTTTGACGAAGAGTGATCTCTCCGCTCCACATAAACTATCGATCATTTGTGATATCACGTGTGACATGGGAAATCCTCGCAATACACTACCCCTCTATTCCGCCTATACGACAAAAAATAAACCGGCTCGTCGGATCGAAAATTCCATCGATCTCATTGCGATCAATAACCTGCCCTCGTTGGAACCACGTGTCTCTTCTCAGCAATTTTCATCCATCCTGCGGACGTATCTCCCTGAATTGCGATATATGAAGTATACGAAAGAAGTGAACCCTTTTGCGGCAAGTTTATACCAAAGTGCAGAACTACTTCAAGCGTTCATATGAATTCATACAAACAATGGATCAGATACTGAAGATACGCGTTGTCCTGTGCCCTGGCAAATCCGCGGCCATCGGAGCGACTATACGTATACAACTTCAAATATTTAATTCCGTCTTCCTGATCAAACGTATACCGTGATTCATTCTCATTGAATAACGATACACACAACAGATACGAATTTTGTGTTCGTTGACGTAACATATCGCGCAACATATGGATCTCCCGCGGTTCATATTCCATATCTTGTGCAATAAGGATAAACAATTTCGGTTCGGGCGATCGTAATAGGGCACGAAAACGTTCTACACATCGCTGATAATACGCATAATGTTCGGCCAGTGTGATATCTTTATGAGCAAACGTCAGCTGTTGATTGAAAATGCCGTCGAAGTTTTTTCCCCATACCATCGACCCATATGTAAGATGATTGGATGAAATACCAGGATCTACTGTGACATGTTGTGCAGGATCGAGAAATGCCTGAAAATCATCCCGTAGACAGTCCATCACCATCTGAGGGCTTGATAGCGTCCAATCAAATGGATATGCTGCATTTCGCATATGGTACTGTTGAAGATGAGACGCGGTATGGCAAAATGATCCAAGCGAACATATGTGTCGAATCGATGTCATAGTTATGATATGAATCGCCCTTATGATTTAGGTTAGATATATTATAAAATTGATGAAATATACGCACACAAAATGGTGTTGACGAATATGGAGAAATCTTTCTCCGGTTTTAATATCGTATTCGGAATGGACTCCTCCACGATTGTTTCCACCGCCCCATCAATGCCTTATGCTTCCCCATCTTTACAGGCGAAACGGGCAGTTATTGCAGCGGTTGACGATTTCGCGCTCGATGATGATTTTGTGGAGCCAATTTTGAAGGAGAATCCAAACCGTTTTACGCTCTTCCCCATTATGAAGCCGAAACTCTTCGAGAAGTACAAACAACACGTGTCGGTCTTTTGGACCACCGAAGAGATTGATCTCGGCAAGGATCTAAAGGATTGGGTGAAATTGACCCCCAACGAACAGCACTTTATTAAAAATGTTCTGGCCTTCTTTGCCGGTTCCGATGGTATCATCCAGGAAAATATTTGCGCGAGATTTATGAACGAGTGTCAGGCTGCAGAGGCACGACAGTTCTATTCGGTGCAGCTTATGATGGAAGCCATTCATTCCGAAACGTATTCACTCTTGATTGATACCTACATCGACGATAAATCAGAGAAACTTCACCTGTTTCAAGCCATTCAGACGATTCCTTGTGTCAAGAAGAAAGCAGAATGGGCTCGAAAATGGATTGCGACTACTGAGGAGAACTTTGCGACACGTCTGGTTGCCTTTGCTGTGGTCGAGGGTATCTTCTTCAGTGGTTCCTTCTGTGCCATTTATTGGCTCAAAGAGCGTGGCCTGATGCCTGGCCTCACAACATCAAATGAATTCATTGCACGCGATGAGGGACTTCACACCGATTTCGCGTGTGCTCTCTACGAAGAAATTGAGCGTAAACTACCAAAAGAGAAAGCCCATACGATCATTCGTGAAGCAGTTGCTATCGAAAAAGAATTCATTATCGAATCGCTCCCCTGCAGCCTCATCGGTATGAACTCTGGTCTGATGTCTTCCTATATTGAATTCGTTGCGGACCGTTTGAGCAGCCAACTTGGGTATGGTAAGATCTATTCTACTGTGAACCCCTTTGGATTCATGGAGAGAATTTCACTAGAGGGGAAGGACAACTTCTTTGAAAAACGAGTGACCTCGTATGCCAAAGCAGGAGTTGGAAAAACGGAAGTGGAGATGAGCTTTGCCCTTGATGCAGACTTTTAAAATCTCTTAGTAGAACACCATGAAGATTCTCTACGGTTTGGCACTCGTGGTTCTTATTTATCTTGCACTTCATTATTTTTATTCTGTCAACTACGTCGCTGGATCCGCCCTCTATGGCTCCCCTGTCACACAAATACTATTCCCTGGTGAGCGCTCTATGTTTCCTACGTGGGGATACAATAAATTAGGAATGGTACACCCTGATCCTACCAAACATGGCCAGGACAAATTCTGGCCGCAACACGTTCCCTATCAGGCGAAGAAATCGGGAAGCGGTGGACCTGATCCAGAAGGAGGAGAACGTGGGTCAAAGGGATATTACCCTGGCATTGAATTGCGCGAGGGATATGACCCCGTCCCGACCATTCAAAATATCTATGATGAGTCAGGTATCCCTGAGAAGAAAGTATGGAGCGTGGGATGGTGGGGATATTGATACAATAGCAGTACCATTATCTACCAAACTTTGTTTGATCCCATTGTCAGATATTCATTGTGTGTTATATCGTGATAGGTTACACCAGATGACAGGTATTTACGAGGCATTACATCCATAATAAAATGAATTCGGTCGCTATCACTTGGATTATCTACACCGTGTAGTAATACATTATTGAGTTCATATGTTTGATTCGTTGGCCAATGCATCGATTTTCTATTTATCATAAATTGAACCGATTCATCGCTTGAAATGACCCAATGATATCGATGAGCATATTGTAATGCTGGCGCATAATCAATATGACTCGGGATCGACTTTTTTGGTAGTAGTTTAGCAAACATGGCTTTCACTACAATCCCTTCTTCTATACCATTCTGGAGCAAATGCTTATAAAAATAGTCCACCCAGTGAGTTAAGAATTGGCATTCAGATATACGATAAATAACTCCGTGCGTGATATTATGTTTCCATGTATTTGATAACCAGTAAATGGGTAATGTGTGTGTATGTTGATGTGTAGGGTTTGCACTATGTCCTAACTTTGTTCGAAAATCATATCGTTGCCATAGTTGTTCATCTATATCATTTAGTTCTTTTAGCACATTCTCTACCGATAATTCTCCAAATGATATATATTCATTTCCATTACATTTTATGGGGAGAGATCGATTCATTTCTAAAAAGCATATCCAAAATAATCAATTATCTTTTTATAAACGGAATATACGAGTAGTTTTGTTTCATCATCATAATACGAACGATACTCTATTCCTGCCGGACGGATATTGCTTTTATGATAAGGAAAATCTTGTATATTATAGTCTGTTATTCCTAATTCTTTCAATACCATTTCAACATCTTGCATTAGATTTTCATATCGAATATAATATTGACAAACAGGTAATTCATCAAGAAAAATACGGTATACATCGTTATTAATGTAATTCTTTGATAAATTATTACAATATTTTATACAATACTCCTTAAAGTTTGTTGATTGGGTAGAATGTATTGATTTATTCCAATAATAAGATGAAACGACTACATCATATGGATTGCGAACAACACAAAATTTTATGTATTGATTAAATATCGTATCACCTATGTCTTTCTTGATATCCTGTGCATTTTTATGATTGAACCACACTGAATGACGTGGGATACTCGACAATCGCGGACTAATGATTCCATGTTCTGTAATTGATCCAGCAGTTTTGTCTTGAAATACATATGTCATTCGTTGCGATGGGTCAATACAGAATTGTCCAAAGAATGACTCCACTGAACTGCCTGCTGTTTTATAATTTTTCAAATAAATAAATTTATATCGATGTGAGATCAGTACCATTTATGATGTATCATAAAATAAATGTAATTAATAGTAAATGGAGTTCATGATATATGGAATCATTTTTGTAAGCATCTTGGTATTGATTTATTTTGTTCTTTCCATGCGCCAAACAGTTATTGTGTATGAAGAGCCCGTATTGTGGTGGCCCTGGTCTATTACCTCTTATAATTGGTGGCCGTATTGGAGTTACGGTAGTAGCGGTGGTTATGATGGTAGAAACGTTCACCACAAGGGACCTCATCATGCTCCTCATCAAGAGTCGAGACCATGGGGTGGTGCAAGCCGTCATGCGAATGCGAGTGCGCCATCAAGAGGACACGCTGGTAGTCATGGTGGTGGACACCGCTAACCAGTGCGGCGGGTGACGACCCGTATATTTCAGGAGTTCTTTCTTGGCAGTCCGGTAATAGTTCCGATAGGATACAATCGGATTCTTTGAAATCTGATATTCAGGTGCCATGGCCATCACAAACGGCCGTCTCGGATAACGTTGAATGGTGGGCGGCATATTGGCATACAACCATTCCACGTGTGCTTCACACGAATGCTCCTTGTGAAATCGAAAGCGATACTCGCGTGCCAACTCACGTCCCAGCGTGGCAAGCCATCGGTAGTTTCCATTACACGCCCGCGTCCATTTCGCGCACGGATGGTAAATATGACACGGGCGATACGTAGGCTCCTTAGTCGTTTGACACATCGGCGCAGAAAGCATATAATCAGGAACGGACAGTTGTTTTTGAGCCTTGGAGAGAGCGACTGCCGATTTGTACTGTCTTAATTCGGGATAGAAGAGAATCCAGTGTGCGGTATAGAGGAGCTGGCAGGTTTCGAGGATCATTTTAATAATATGTTTGTCGACTTGCCAACGCGCCGCTTTACGAGGTTTCCAATGGAGAACAAAGATATTCATAGTGGGGGGTTTTCAACCCCCCACACCCCTCTCGATGGATTTCAATTTTTTATTTAGAGGTCCGGTTTAAGGATATGATTTATCTGAATATTAAGATGAGTCGTGTCGAGCAAATGAAGAAGATCCAACAAGAAGCACTTGAATTATTTACTAAGAAAAACGTTGATTATGGCGATGCCTTTGCCAAATACGGAGTCATCGGTGTTCTCATGCGCATCGAAGATAAACTTCAGCGCTCCATGTCCATCACGAAAAACGGTGTGAATCTGGTAAACGATGAAGGTATCCGTGATACATTGATCGATTTACATAATTATGCTGCAATGGCATTGATGCTGCTTGATGAATAAAAATTGACACGCATTGGTTAGGGGTTTGGGGACAGCACATCCACACACATGAACTATGAACTTAAGCATATCAATCGAATCCCGTATTTCATCAATGGAACAACCGTCTATACTCTCGAACTCCAAGCCGGCCAGCCCAGCGAGCACTGTGTCGCCATCGGAACCTATCGTGACGACCAGATCGACTATTATCCCGACTGGAGGGAGCGCGTCGAACCTCGTCTTATCGCCTTTCGAGCCAGTCTTGTCTCCCACGCCCGCGACGCGCTCCGTGACGCCGTCGTCAAACCTCAAAAGCCACGCAAAGCCGCAAGAAATCCAAGAAAGCCTTCCAGTCGAACCAAGAATCCTGCGAGTGACTAAAGAAGATATTGAGGCATTATGCCAAGTCATAGAAGAGTTCAAAGAACAATGCGGAAGTTTATAATGTGAAACCCCAATAAAAATTCCTTATTTTTATTCTTCGATCGGCTTTACCTTCGAGGTACTACAGCACAATCGATATAGACAGTTATAATGTTTTGTTGTCATTTCATGGATAAACCCTTCTTCTAGTTCATGAATCTGTGTTGGCGTTTTTCGTAACACCATAAATACATTTGTTGTATAAATGATCGAATAATGATTTCGAACTGTCTTCGGTAACATGAATTGATTTGAATCTTTTATTTCTTTCATTTTTGTCTCAATTTCC
>Ga0078894_10001413_pt1 | contig 17784 bp, 9 predicted proteins | sample LauGreSu1BDMLBSD_2_FD_67506 | JGI IMG/M metagenome (GOLD analysis project Ga0078894, IMG submission 67506) | Freshwater lake microbial communities from Lake Michigan, USA - Su13.BD.MLB.SD (version 4) (version 4) | ecosystem: Environmental > Aquatic > Freshwater > Lake | place: Lake Michigan, USA... | reverse complement strand
CTGAACCCAATAATATTTACCACTCGTCCAAGTTGTATCACCACCGGTGATTAAAATTGGTGATTTATTCGTGTTATTGTATATTTGGTTCGTTGTGTTATATCCGGTCCAATTACTTACAGTCATATACTTATAAACACGCACGTGTCCACGACCATCGCTATTTGAGGCAGTTGTTCCATCATTAGATGGACTTCCAAACGCAACTATTGTTCCATCATAGCTTAACGATAATGAATAACCAGAAAAATCACCGTATGTAATGCTTCCATTACCTCCAAATTCTCCGTCAATATCTGCTCCCATCTGGACCCAATAATATTTACCACTCGTCCAAGTTGTATCACCACCGGTGATTAAAATTGGCGAATTAGTGTATTTTTGGTTCGTTGTATTATATCCTGTCCAATTATTTACAGTTATATACTTATAAACACGCAGATGACCACAATTACTGCCATTAATTACCGATGTGCCATCATTATTGTTTGCTCCGATCGCAACCGATAAACCATCTGAACTTAACGATACTGAATAACCAGACTGATCACCGTATGTAGTGCTTCCGTTACCTCCCAATTCTCCGTCAATATCTGCTCCCATCTGAACCCAATAATATTTACCACTCGTCCAAGTAGTATCACCACCTGTTATTAGAATTGGCGATTGATTCGTGTTGTTGTATCTTTGGTTCGTCGTGTTATATCCGGTCCAATTACTTACAGTCATATACTTATAAACACGCACATTTCCACGATTATCGACAGTGCTTGTAGTTGTTCCATCATTATATGGACTTCCGATTGCAACGATCAATCCGTCAGAGCTTAACGATACTGTACTACCATTCAGACCATTGCCATCGTTGGTTGCTTCGCCGTCAATATCCGCCCCAACCTGAACCCAATAATATTTACCGCTCGTCCAAGTAGCATCACCACCTGTTATTAGAATTGGCGATTGATTCGTGTTGTTGTATATTTGGTTCGTCGTGTTATATCCTGTCCAGCTACTTACAGTCATATACTTATAAACACGCACATGTCCACGATTATTATTCGCGTCGGTAGTCGTGCCATCATTATAGATCGCACAAATCGCAATGGTGGAACCGTCTGAGCTTAATGATATTGACTCCGCGGAATAATCACCAGTTGCTTCGCCATTGATCGATGCACCACGTTGGTTGAACACTTTAGCATAAGTTGCCTGAATATTCGTTATATCAGACACATAATAACCAGAACTAATGATCGTTTGTGCAGAATAGCCTGCACTCATTATATCGGTTATACTATACCCCGCAGCAAAAACCTCCGCAGTCGAAAAACCAACATCCTTTAATTGTTGAGCAGTAAACCCGAACGCATATAACTGGCTCGCAGTATAACCACCTACTGTTTTTAATGTGCTCGATGAATATCCAGCAGACACAATTTCACTATCCGCATAGTTTGCTAGCTGTAATGTCTGTATTTGAACACCTTGTTGATATAATGTAGACGCGCGTGCAGGTGAATATTGGTAAACTCGAACGGAACCTCGGTAATCGATAGAGTATGTAGTTGTGCCGTCATTTAATCTTGCCCCAAAAGCGATGGTTCTGCCGTCATCGCTTAATGAAACCGGACTTCCTGCAGAATCACCAGCGGCTTCGCCATCGATATCACCTCCTATCATTTGAACCCAATATTTTTTACTCGAATTCCACGTTGTGTCTCCGCCAGTGATAAGTATAGGTTTTGTGTTAGTATTATCGTATAACAGATTCACGCTGTTATCGAGCACATTCCATTCGTTTTGAGACACTGTTCTATATTGATACACGCGAGTATGGCCTCGTTCATCGCCGACGTTATACGTGCCATCATTTCCAGGAGCGCCTATTGCCAAAATAGAACCATCCGCGCTCAATGATACAGAGTTTCCTGATTCCTCATTAATAAAACGACCTTCACCATCTATATCACCTCCTTGTTGAACCCAATATTTTTTGGTTGCATTCCACGTTCTATCTCCACCAGTTATTAAGATCGGTTTTTTATTTGAATTATTATATATTTGATTCACGCTGTTATCGAGAACATTCCATTCGGTTTGAGACACCGTTCTATATTGATACACCCGCACATGGCCTCGATTGTTACCAGAAGTTCCTGTCGTGCCGTCATTACCGACAGCACCGATTGCTAAAATGGTTCCATCCGTATTCAATGACACTGAATAACCTGATTTATCGTCTGCTGCTTCACCATCTATATCTCCGCCCATTTGAACCCAATAATATTTACCAGAAATAGGAGTTGCATCACCGCCAGATAATACAACCGGCAAGTTATTATTCGAACCATCAAAAAAATTATTAGTCGTTAAATTAAAAGACGTTTTATAGTTATTTGTCCAAACCGTTTCAGAAATTGTTCTGTATTCATATACACGTGCCATTCCACGATTATCGGATGAATTGGTGGTTGTCCCATCATTATTTGAAGCTCCGAACGCAACTTTTTTACCATCACGACTTAACGCTACTGACCGCCCCGCGTTGTCGAAATTGTAATTACCTTCGCCATCAATATCATAGCCCAACTGAACCCAATAATATTTATTCGGGACCGGTATCGAATCGCCAGATGCACCCACGACAATAGGCTTATTATTTGGAGCGACACCGGTATATGTTGTATTTGACACATCATAATTACCCCAACTAGTATCTGTTATAGTTCTATATTGATACACACGCACGTGTCCACGGTCAGATACAGCGGTTCCATCATGATATGGAGTAGCAATCGCAACGATTGATCCGTCAGAACTTAATGATACTGAATAACCAGCCTGATCGTCGGCATTTTCGCCATCAATATCTCCGCCCATTTGAACCCAATAATATTTTGTTGGAGACCAGGTTGTATCCCCACCAGTGATAAGAACAGGTTTTATATTACTATTATTATATATTTGATTCAAACTATTATCGAGTGTGTTCCATTCAGCTTGAGAAACCGTTCTATAACGATAAACGCGGACATGGCCATGTCCTGTGTTTGTTGTATTTGTTCCATCATTACCGGTTGCTCCGATTGCAACCGTATATCCATCTGAACTTAATGCGACTGAATAACCAGACCCATCACCAAATGTAGTGCTTCCGTTACCTCCAAATTCTCCGTCTATATCTCCACCCATTTGAACCCAATAGGGTTTTGTCGAATTCCATGCCGTATCTCCACCTGTTATTAATACCGGTTTTGTATTTGAATTATTATATATTTGATTCACGCTGTTATCGAGGATATCCCATTCGGCTTGTGAAACTGTTCTATATTTATAAACACGCACAGAACCACGGACATCGCCAGAACTTCCTGTCGTGCCGTCATTACCGACAGCACCGATAGCCAAAATAGTTCCATCAGAATTAATCGCTACCGAATATCCAGACTGATCACCGGCTGCTTCACCATCTATATCTCCGCCCAACTTGGTGAGAGCACTCGCATATTGAATCCTAATCGCCGATATATCAGACACATAATTACCGGATGAGATAATCGTTGATGCCCTATATCCAGCATTTATTACATCGGTTATACTATACCCTGCAGCTAATATCTCTGCAGTAGTAAACCCCTGATTGCTTAGATCAGTTATAGTCGCCCCGCCTAATCGTAATTGAGTGGCGGTAGACATTATTACCTGTCTATATCATAAGAACAGTTAATAATGACAAGAAAATACTTTATTACTAGCGCTAAAACACCCTTTATAGTTTTGCAGTATACCACAATCTAGATAAATAACTATAACTATCTGATGTATCTGCCTGCGCTTTATTCGCAGTTGTGTCGGGTCCATTCGCTGCAATTTTACTGATTTCGAAAATATTCAATGCTTGCGCATAATATCGTAAATTCGACAATTTCCCACTGAAACCTCCGTTCTGGCAAACTAATACATCGTTAAAGTTCTGCATGGGCACTGCATCCAGGTTCAGACGACCAGATACCGTCCCGTTGATATAGGCATCCATAACCGTGTTTTGCATACGTATAACCACATTTACCCATTTCTTCAATGGAATATCGTTGATAACCAACGTATCCAAACGGCGGTTCGTATTTGTATTCATAATAATATGCAGAGATGCGGTATTGGCTGCATTCGTCGTATTCGACACGTTTTGTTTCAAATACAATCCAGGCGCATTGTTTACGTCTGCAATACCCATGTCATCAAAGGACGCGTTCCCCTTGCTAAAGATATGCTGATGGCGTATGTAATTCGTTCCGCTATTCAATTCATTCACAAATATCCAAACGGACCATGTGAACTCAATGCCGGAAGATTCGTTGTTCGATCTCCTCACCAAAATCGAATCGGGTTTTGTCGGATCTTGAGGAATCGTTAATGAATTCGTTCCGTCGATCATTCCCCGAACCAAATAGGGACTGTCGGGTGCAGTCGAAAAATACTGGATCAACATTATCCCTAAATTCAATAAAAACAAAAACACGATCACGACCAGGATAATAAACGCAAACTTGGCAATCAATGTGTTTGATTCTAAAAAACCGCTCGACGCGCCAATACCCGCCTCGGCTTGCACTGAGAATTGGTTTACACTTGTATTAATCGATTGAGAAACGGTATTCATCGTATCACTAAGCTTAGAACCTATGGTCGAAAGGGTGTTTGACACCGCATTTGCAGGAACTATACCGGGTGCTGATGAAAATGGACTAGATGGTTGTGATTGAAAATTCATAAATCGTATTATAGTATATATTACAACTATAAAACGATTTTCGCTAAAACGCAATTTGCGAATAGCCTAAAATAGTCGGTATTTACTTTGTTCCACGTTGTCCTTTAATATAGACAAGTTAATTCCGTAAGATGACACGTATGATTGCAACCCATTTCCACCGTTGCCTTCCATGTAAGAGGACCACACCACTTGCGGATTGACGGGCAGCGACCAATGTTTAAATTTCGATACGTATGCATCGAATCCACTGCCCAAATTCATCGCCGCTGTCCCAATGGGAACCTTGGGCATATCATTGCTATCCGCATTTTCCTTATAGATGCGGGCGGATTTGATCAGCTTACCGTCGAGGTAGGCATCCAAATATTGATTGTCTACGCTGACGACGAGTTGTGTCCATTTTTGCAAAGGGAATGAATCGGTTATCTCTACCGTCATCACTTGCGGCGAAGCCTGAGTGCTCTTGTTCATGGTTATATCGCATTTCAACGTGGGGGTTATCTGGTCCAAATACAATTTGATATTATCGTCCCGACCATAAATGGTTTTCGGAACACTCGTATCCCACGAATTCACATAAACCCATATTCCGTAGGCATAGCGCGTGCCCATGGGGTTTGTTTTGATCGGAATGGGAGGATTCGATCCAGTTAGACTGGCAGTGGAAACCAACTCGGTTGTCTGCAAGCCGAAAAATCGGTATAAAATATAGACTAAAACGATCACTAATATCACTAAACCTATCGCGAACGAATTCATTTCTGTTGTATATTTATTACTCATATTTTAATTGTCGGAGGCGATTGTTTTTTCAGGATGTTATAATCAGCAGCAATGGCCGATTTTGTCATCGTTTTTTTATGATACACGATGTTGCTGATCGCGCCAATAATACCGTCCGTCGCGCCGATCTTCATGAGATCAGGAGTAGCATAATTGGGCTGTTTGTTTTTCAAATAAAAGGTTCTCTCTAAATGTCCATTTATAAATAAATCTACGTAGTTCGGTGTATAATTAAACACGATTTGGTTCCATCGCTGCCCGGGCATTTTGAATTCGTAAAACCGTTCGTTCAATTCAACATCCGCATTTGTTATGTATACCCGATACGTATCGCGGGAATCCGTGTTATTGATATCCGTATTTGCAAACGTGATCTTTGGACGACCTGCGCCATAATCAAATAGCGTGGTTTCTTTGTTATAGGCGATGGTGTTCGAAGTGTAATGGTTTACATATAACCACATGGATAGGGCAAAATTACGGCGATGCACAGTGTCATCTGAATTAGCCACAGAAAGCGTATCTGGCATCAAAATCTCCTTGCTCACCTCCAATGTTTGCGGTATATCCAAGAAAACGGTTCTCTCGAGGATTGAAACCGAATCCATTTTTGAAAAGTGCATGATTAATTTCGGAAGATAAACATATAATGCGATCAGAATAGCTTCCAAGCTCAATAGAATATAAATCGGTCGACTGGTTAGATCAAACTCCTTTTTAATATACTGCACAAAATCCAAAAACAAACATGGTAAGTAAAAGAGTAGGTTGATAAACACGCCTCCCCAGCCCGTGGACGATTTCATTGAATTGCTGAATACATAAAAAATGATCGCCATCGCAATCACTACGATGAATAATGTGAGAACCGTAGACAATACAGACAAACTCCATAAGCTAATATCGGCATACCAACTGCTGAATATAAACACAGAGGCGATCATTATGAATGCAATCGCTACCATAGACGAATTGGTGGGGTATTTTTCGAGGATGAACTGGTAAAATGTATATCCAAGGATAACCATGATGGGGAGTCCAATACCATACATATATTTGGTAGCATTTGCGGTAGCAATGGTTGGATCGGCTATCGCACTGTGTATATAGTATCCAGATAACAGAGCGAATAATGATATCACGACGGCGGATGTTATTTCTACCATCTTTTTGGTTATGCGTAATATAATAACCGTATAAAATAAAATTCTACTCGGTAAAAAATATTTTACAGACTAAAATGTTTCCGCGGAGAGCGATCCTCTCTCTCTACAAATTCTCCATGGTCGTTTTTTTCCCGTGGCATTCTCTACATAATGCAACTAAATTGTCTACATGATTGCTTCCGCCGTATTCCAGACGCATCTTATGATCTACTTCGAACCACGCAGTCAACTGATTTTGGCAGTCCCCGCACTTCCAATTTTGTCGAGAAGCAACGAATTTCTTCTTGGTTTCACTCACCGACCGTTTCGTCGATGTTTTACCCGAATTCACGATCCTCTTCTCCGCCTGCTGGTTGGGCCGAGCAAGCGGTATAATGGGGTGGGAATCCATTCCACCGCCTAAACTGACATGACGGTGGTCGTCGTTAAAGCTATGTTTCGCAGTGAAATCCAAAATGGGGGAGATCATATTGGACGTATTACGATCAATCGGCAGATATTTGATATAATCATTCGATGAACTCACAATTTGTTGCGCGCGCAATGGATTCTTCTTGATTAAAATATACAACATGAGTGCCGCAAACGCAACGCCCGCCATCTTATAATATTTTGTCCATGTCATTAACAGTTTACTATATTTGCCGTCCGTATAAATATTCGCCATTATAAATCCAGCGATTAAAAAAATGATGATTTCGATTCGCATATTTTAGTTATATATCCATGAGAATTATTTTTGCGCCTAGTTATACCATGTGTATATCGCGAACAATAACAGACCGATCACGATGGCATGTAGATAATGCTTACGCATATTGATCTGTTCGACTAAATAAATCGGTCGAGGTTTATACATATCTCGATATTTTTCTAGAGCCTGGGGCAGAGACAGTTCCAATTTTCCCAAATGATGGTTCACCTTGTTGTGGATAAAATGCATCCATTTCACGAAGGATTCCCGTGAATCCAAATACGGCGATACCGGATATTTATCAAGTAATTCGCTAAATTTATTTCCGATTTCAGGTATAGGAATAAACAACGGCATGTTTTGTATGAGATCGTAGTATTTACGTTTCGCCACCGCATTCGGAGTATCCGGATAAGACTCCGCCACGGTATGTAGAAAAAACCAATAATGAGGGCCCCAAACGGACGGATCGAAAAACATTGGATAATGTTAGTGTAATTATATAAAGATTGGGGATTATAATCATGTAGGATAATCGAATTATTATGTGTGATGTATACTGTAATAATTGTGGGAAAAATGGACATCTATACCATCATTGTAAAATTCCGATAACAAGTATCGGAATCATCGCATTTCGAATTATGAATCATAAAATCGAGTATTTGATGATACGCCGCAAAGATACGCTGGGATACATTGATTTTATGCGCGGCAAATATTCGGTTCAAAACAAAGATTATGTTATGAATATGATTAAACAAATGACGCAAGAAGAAAAACACAAACTCAAGACAAAAACATTCAACGATCTATGGGCAGAATTGTGGGGGATCGATTTACAATCGACTCAGTATAGAACGGAGGAAAATGGATCTCGTGATAAATTCAACGCACTTAAAAAAGGGATTGTATTGCTAAACTCGTCCTACACGCTAGATTCTATGATTGACGAATGTGATCAATATAAATGTTGGGATGAACCGGAATGGGGATTTCCGAAAGGTCGGCGAAATTATATGGAGAAGGATTATGACTGTGGGATGCGCGAATTTTGCGAAGAGACTGGATATAATAAGAAACAGCTCTTGCATGTTAAAAACCTTTTGCCTTTTGAAGAAATATTTACGGGATCAAATTACAAATCGTATAAACACAAGTATTTTCTATCTTTCATGACAACTGCGGATTCTACTAATCTAGGCAAGTATGAGCCATCTGAGGTCAGTAAAATGGAATGGTTATCTTTTGAGGATTGTATGTCTGCCATTCGGCCGTATAATTTAGAGAGAAAACGGATGTTGATATGTATTAATAATATGTTGAAATGTTATCCGTTGGTCCATTTATGAGAATACTGTTTCGAAAAATACATGTATAGAAATAAAGTATACATATATTTTAAGCAATACCTTTACGAAGATGTCGAAATATACAAAACGAGTGTCCCCACAACATACTAGTAAACAAAAGGGGACGCGTAAACGGGCCAAAGAACAATACCTCGGTTGCTCGGCGGATTATAAGATAACCGCGGAGGACAAACCACGCGTGGAAGAATTGGAAAAACGAACCAACCAGGAGTTGCGCGATCAAATTTCGGAAATGGTTGGTGATGCTACTGGAAAACAAACGATTTATGCGGCAACTACCAAGGGCGCTCTTATTCGATTGTTAATTTGTATGGAACATAAACAGGAAATAACTGCGTCCGGATTAATAGATAAATTAACGGAATTCAAACCGGTCCAGTTGGATGAGTCCGTTCTACATAGCAGCATAATACCGAATCTATTGCCGGTAGCGGTTCCCTGCGGTGAGGGTCAAAAATGTCCGACCGGGTTTCGTTGTGATAAAACCAAAGAAACTTGCTATGAGCTTACCCAATTAACCGTTCGTGGGAACAACCAAACAGTCGAGCTGACTGTAGATGGACATCGAGGGAAACCAGTCGATCTATCGTTTTTGGGTTCAAAAATAGATCGTATATTGGCGTGGAAAGGTTCTCGTGATGGAAAGAAAATAACTGGTAAAATGTTGGCGGAGGAGATTCAACGTTTGAAAACCCTGCTGGGCGGTAAGAGCAAGGAAGTCGACAGCACGTATTATGGCACATTGAATGATGAAATGATTATTCAGATTATATATCTCGAGCAATTATTGCAGAAGGCAGAGCCGGAACCCGTTCACGAACCGACAGCGGTCGAACCAACCACGACTACGGCTATCACTGAACCGACAGCGGTCGAACCAACCACGACAGCGGCTATCACTGAACCGACCGCGGTCGAACCCGAACCCGTTCATACAGCTGAACCTGAACCGGAGATTCCGCCAATCGAAGCGGTTCAAGAACCTCTGCCCGATTTAAAAGTAAACATGTCCACTACGGAACAACAATTACAAGAACAAATTGGAGTGATGCCCGATGACATCGATTCGGCGGAATACAATAAATATCTGTTTAAACGAGAGAAACTAGAACACGAGAACCAAACCGACGATTTTTTGTATCCAACCCTCGACGATCCCCAATTCAATGCAAAAATCGCGACAAGAAAAGAATTCAACGATACGAAATACGACGGAAAAATCTACAATATCGAAAAACACGCCGATAAAATGTGCTCAGTCGATTTTGAGCTCATGCCTCATCAATTATTTGTAAAAAATTTCTTGTCATTTCATACACCCTACAATGCGTTGCTTTTATACCATGGTCTCGGCACGGGTAAGACATGCAGTGCCATCGGAATCGCAGAAGAAATGCGCACCTATATGAAACAAATCGGCCATAAACACCGAATCATCGTGGTTGCATCTCCCAACGTGCAAAATAACTTTAAATTGCAACTATTCGATGAACGAAAACTTAAAAAGGACGGAGATGTCTGGAATTTAAATACTTGTATTGGAAACACCCTATTGGCAGAAGTTATTCCGACCCAAACACAGTCCATACCCAAAGAAAAACTCGTATCTATGATCACCTCCCTGATCAATCAATATTATGTCTTCATGGGATACGGCGAATTCGCCAACTTCATCAAGCGTAAGACACAAGTCGACGACGTTGAACTCGGGATCACTCAGCAAGAACAAAAAGAAATGGAAATCGGCAAAATACGCAAAATATTCAATAACCGTCTTGTTATCATTGACGAGGTTCATAATATTCGTCTAATGCAAGAGAACAAACAATCGAAAAAGACCGCCAATCTTTTGATGCATGTGTGTAAGTATGCCAATGATATGAGACTGTTATTATTGTCGGCCACCCCGATGTTCAATAGTTATAAAGAAATCATATGGCTATGTAATTTATTAAATATGGTGGACAAACGAAGCACCATTAAGGAGGAAGATGTGTTCGATACGGACGGCGCATTTTTGCCTCCCCGCACATCCAAAGACGGCACACCATTGGAGGGAGGTCGTGAATTATTACAACGAAAATTAACCGGATACGTTTCCTATGTTCGAGGAGAGAACCCATATTCCTTCCCATATCGTATCTATCCCGAACTGTTTGCGCCAGAGAAAGAGATCACCTCGGATACATATCCGACCCTGCAGATGAATAAAAAACCGGTGGATGCGCCACTTAAACATGTGCCGGTTTATATAAATGAAAATGGTAGCTATCAAGCACAAGTATATAACTACATAATCGCCAACATGATGACAAAGCCGTTTGCGACGGCCAACCTAAATAGCCCTGAACGAGAAATACCATCGTTCGAAAACATGGAATCTTTTGGATACACCCAGTTAAAAGAGCCCCTAGAAGCACTAAATATCGTCTTTCCGTATTCCAATTTCGGTAAACCAACTGATAATATGGAAGAACCGGAAGATGCGGCCAGTATTATCCGTAATATGATCGGCAAACAGGGGTTGTCGAATGTGATGACATATAAAACTATGCGGAACCCCTATGAACTTCGATATGATTTCGAATACAAGCCTGATATTTTATCGCAATATGGACGTATTTTCCATTCAGAAAACTTACCCAAATATAGTGGCAAGATCGCGAACATCTGCAATATTATTCGGAAATCAAAAGGCATTATTATGATCTATTCTCAATATATTGATGGCGGCGTTGTCCCCATTGCACTAGCCCTCGAAGAAATGGGTATCACTCGTTTCGGATCCGCAAGCTATACCAAATCCCTGTTTAAAACTCCTCCTACAGAACCGGTCGATGCACTCACTCTGAAGCCGCTCTCTGAACTAGAGAATAAAAGTGCATTCCGCCCGGCCAAATACGTGATGATCACCGGCGACAAGGCATTTTCCCCGAATAATCTGGCCGACCTGAAATATACAACCAATATGAACAATCTTTACGGAGAATCGGTCCGCGTGATTTTGATTACCAAGGCCGCGGCTGAAGGACTCGATTTTAAAAACATCCGTCAATTACACGTGCTAGAACCATGGTATAACATGAACCGCACGGAACAGATCATTGGTCGAACGGTTCGTAATTTAAGCCATTGTGCGCTTCCGTTTGCGGAACGTAATGTGGAAATCTATTTACATGCCACGTCCCCCGTTAATAATGAAGAAACCGCCGATTTATACGTATATCGATTCGCCGAGAAAAAAGCAGTTCAGATCGGACAAGTCTCTCGCCTACTAAAAGAGACCGCCGTGGATTGTATATTAAATATTGAACAAACCAATTTTACAGTAGATAAATTGATGGAATTGGCCGCGAATCAGAAAGTGGTATTACAACTGTCGAGCGATCTAGCAATCGACTATCAGATCGGGGATCGACCCGGAACCGACATTTGTGATTACATGGACAATTGTAATTTCGTATGTTCACCGTCGATCGATACGACAGAGGAAGTCAAACTAACCGAAAATACATTCAGCGAAGAGTATGCCAAGATGAATTTCACCTCGATCGTCAAACATATTCGTGCTCTATTCAAAGAACAAGTGTTTTATCCTCGGGATATTCTGATTCGATCCATACAAATCAACCGCGAATATCCGATTGAACATATTGATTATGCCTTGTCGTATTTCATAGACAATAAAAATGAACATCTCGTAGATAAATACGGCCGAATGGGATATTTGATCAATACGGACGATATTTACGCCTTTCAACCCATCGAGATCACTGACGAAAACGTTTCGATTTGGGACCGAACAGTTCCGATTGATTATAAACCGAATTCCATATCATTGGAATTGCCGGTCGAAAAGGGGGAACCTGGAACGGCCGCAGTAAAATCAGTCGTATCTAAAAAATCCGACAGTGTCATCGACAAATACACCACCGATTATGCATTAAACGATATCCGCAGCAAATATACGACGCTGCAAGACAGTATTTTTTCTAAATTAGCCGATATTAAGCTGTATCGCAATAACGCCACCGCTATTGATAATGGAGAAACCGACTGGTATAGGCATCTAGGGAAAGTCTATCAACGACTCAATATTACCCATGGAATACCAGACAAGTTCATCGAACGGTTTGCCATCTTTCATTATATCGACGGACTCCCCATCGAAGATCGTCTGCACTTGGTGTATTATTTATATCACCGAACGATCGTTGCCGAGCAAGCTACCATGGATGATGCCGATTCCGAACCAGTTTCCAATGCAGAAACCGAAGATCAAGCGAACCGTCGTAGACAAAAGGTTATTAAACAATATTTCGACGGTAAAATCATTAAGGCGGAAGATCAAATGGGCGTGGTTCTCGCCGCGAATAATAAGATTGATTTATATATTCAAAATGTAGAAACACAACAGTGGCAACAAGCAGAAGCCACCGAAATCCGCAGCTTCCATAGCGATTTACAGAAGAGGTTCTCTGTTCCGGACCAACTTATATTGTCCACGCCAAACCCCCCTCGTGTGATCGGGTTTATGCACATATTCAAACAAAATGAAATGGTTTTCAAGATCAAAGAGATCACAAACCATCGTAATAACAAAGGTTCTAAGTGCAGTAGCATGGGGAAGATCGATATCATCAAACGAATCAACCGTATTTTAGAAGAAAATCCATATTCGACGACATCTACGGCAATTCGTTATAAACCAACCGACGCAGAAACGATTCTACGACCCGGTTTATGTGTGATTGTAGAGATGATTACGCGCTATTATAATGAACATGAAGGCAGTTCGAAAAAACGGGTATGGTTTTTTGACGTGGAAAAAACTCTCGCGAATAAAATCATTGACCTCAAAAGCGCATAATGGAAAATTGAATCCACTGTAGTATATTTGAAATAACATAAAAAGATATTTTGTGTTATTATAGTAGTATGTCAAAAATTTCGGATCAACGCAAAGTTTCCGGGGTGTATACCCAATCCGTCTTGTCAATGAAGGTTCCGCTATTGATCACTGAAGTTGGTAAACAGGTCAAACAAAATTTAGAACGTATGATTTCGAAAAAAACGGAAGGTAGATGCATGGCCGAAGGATTTATTCGACCCGGTTCTGTGCGTGTATTGAGCTATTCTAGCGGAACAATTAATAACGAATATGTAGAATTCCAAACCATATACGAATGCATGATTTGTTATCCCGTCGAGGGAATGCATTTGGATTGTCGCACAAAAACAATTACGAAAGCCGGTATTCATGCGGAAGTGGTCGACGAAAGTGGCATGATACCCATAACCGTATTTATTGCGCGAGACCATCATTTTACGGACAAGATGTTTGCGTCTATTCGCGAAAATTCGACCATCAAAGTAAGTGTTATCGGTGTCCGCTTTGAATTAAATGATCCCTACATTTGCGTGATCGCAAAACTGATGGATGGCGGAGAAAGCAGCATGTCCATATATAGACCCGACAAAATACGCAAACCTGCGATTCGAATCATGGAAGAGGATGAGTAATCAGAAATTGTCTATAACATATGGAACTGGCTATATGTTATACATTCGTCAGAAAAATAGAATTGGTTGCATTATCGCACGTTTACTCTTTTTTTAGTTCTTTCAGACGGGCTTGTAGAGCCGATATACGCTCCGTTTGTTCTTGTAGCGTGCGGACTAAGAAGGGAATCATATCCGTTGTATTCACGCCTTTATAATCAGGTCCATTTGGATGATCAATCGGATGAACGACTTCCGGCAATACCTGTTCGACTTCCTGTGCAATGAAACCAATACGATTGGGTATAACAGTGGGTTCCGCCGCTGTCTCTAATTCCGCCTTCCATTGGTAGGTGCAGGGGTTCAACGCCATGATTTTTTCCGTGGCCGAGGACAATGGAACAATATTGGTTTTTAATCTACCATCAGAAGTGGATGCAAAGGAGGTTCCGCCAGATCCAATGTATACACCAATGCTGCTCGGATCCACGATATTGAACTGATTTTTTGTATCGGTGGTTTTACCCATGTTGTAATAAGCCGTCGCATCTTTATTCGTAAACGTTATATAGGAGCCGTATACAGTGTTATTGGAACCATCGATGATCGCGATATTCGCAGGAACAATCAAATTGTTGGCCAATGCAGTGCGGGTATTATTTAAACTAAAGTCCGTCGCAACAGTGAGATTACTAGTATTGATCGAAATATCCGATCTAGCTACGAATAACCGATTCATGAAACTAATGTCGGTGGACGAATTGATCATGTTAGCATTTATGGCACCAACAAATTGTTTTGCGCTAATAGTTCCATTAATCGAGCAATCACCAGATACAAAGAGTCTCGAAATATAGGTTTCGTTTCCGACAGATACATTGTTTCTCAATGTTATATCACCACTCAGGTCAATATCGCCGTTTACGAATAGAGAAGCTGACGTTCTCCCATTAGTATATCCGGAAACATCATAAAATCCTCCTGAAATATCATAATAACCATTCGATACATCGTAATAACCATTCGATATATCATAATATCCGCCCGAAACATCCAGATAATAAAAATTGGTTCCCGATACATCATACACTCGAACATGACCTCGATTATCGCTAGATTCGCCAGTCGTTCCATCGTTTAAATAGGCGCCAACCGCCACCGTTCTGCCATTGGAACTTAATGAAATCGACATACCGGCTCCGCTATTAACCAATTCGGCATCTACGTCTTCGCCGAATTGCACCCAGTATAGTTTATTTAAGGTCCACGTTGTGTCGCCACCGGTGATCAAGACGGGTCTTTTACTAACACCGTCATAGGTTAGGTTCGAACTATTATCGATATAATTCCATTCGCTTTGAGCAACCGTTCTGTATTGATACAGCCGCACATGGCCTCGATCCGATCCGAATGTGCCGTCATTAAAGGGTGCTCCGACCGCTAGGATAGTTCCATCCGCGCTTAACTTAACTGCACTTCCAAATTGATCTCCATTGATTTCACCGTCTATATCTCCACCCAATTGAACCCAATATTTTTTGGTCGAATTCCAGGTTAAGTCCCCACCAGTGATCAAAATGGGTTTTTTATTCGCACTTCCATCATAAATAAGGTCGACACGGTTAAAGACTGTGTTCCATTCGCCTTCAGACACCGTTCTATACTGATATACGCGCACATTACCGCAATTATTATCCACATCGGTAGATGTTCCATCGTTCAGGTAAGACCCAATTGCCACTATTTGGCCATCGGAACTTAATGATACAGACGTGCCCGCTTGAGCACCCGCCGCTTCGCCATCGATATCTCCGCCCATCTGAACCCAATACTTTTTATATTCTGTCCATGCGACATCCCCACCAGTAATCAAAATCGGCTTGTCAGTATACACCTGATTAGAACTATTGTCGAGGGTATTCCATTCATTTTGGGAAATATCTTTATACTTATAAATACGCACATGACCACGATTATTATTCGCGTCTGTAGTCGTGCCATCGTTTAATTTACATCCAATGGCAACCACTGTTCCATCTGAACTTAATGACATGGATATACCGGACTGATCTCCAGGAGTCTCGCCGTCGATTTCTCCACCCATTTGAACCCAATATTTTTTAGCTGCATCCCACTCAATATCCCCAGTCGTGATTATTATGGGCTTGTTAGTATAAACCTGGTTCGATACATTCAAGAGTGATTCCCATTCGGTAGAGGTTATATTTCTATATTGATACACGCGCACTTGTCCGATATTAACATCGGTGTTTGAAGTTCCATCATTATTAATTGCACCAATTGCAACTGTATAACCGTCGGAATTTAACTGCACGGAATAACTCGACTGATCACCCGCCATTTCACCGTCAATGTCTCCGCCCATCTGAACCCAATATTTTTTAGTCGAACCCCATGTAGTATCGCCTCCAGTAATCAGAATCGGTCGGTTATCGTAGATTTGATTCGAACTGTTATCCAACGTGTTCCATTCGTCTTGAGAAACTGTTCTATACTGGTAGACGCGCACACTACCACGGTTGTCATCCGACGTTCCGGATGTGCCATCATTATAGATCGCACCAACTGCTAAAATGGTTCCATCCGTATTCAATGACACTGAATAACCTGATCCGTCCGCCACCGCCTCGCCATCTATATCTCCTCCCACCTGAACCCAATAACTTTTTGTCGAACTCCATGCAACATCTCCGCCGGTGATCAAAATTGGCAGCGTATTCGTATTATCACGTAGCTGATTTGCGCTATTATCAAGGGTATTCCATTCATCTTCTGAAATAGTTCTGTATTGATACACGCGGACATGCCCACGATTATCATCGGTCGTTCCGGTCGTGCCATCATTATAAATGGAACCAATCGCAACGGACAGGCCATCGGCGCTAATTGACACTGAAAAACCAGATTGGTCTCCCGCTGCTTCACCGTCTATGTCTCCACCTTTTTGCGACGTATATGTTTGAATCATCAACTGTGCACCATTCAATGCAGTTCCACTAATATCGGGACGAATAGTAGCGCCATTTAAGGCAGTGCCGGCAATACTTGGACGCGGCACTGCCCAATTATAGGGAGTGCCGCTAATATCCGGGCGCGGGATAGCCCCATTTAGTGAAGTACCACTAATATCCGGACGCGGGAGAGCCCCATTAAATGCGGTTCCGCTAATATCGTATAAATACGTGGCACCATTGCTAGCGTTTCCTGGAAGAATACGTCCATCTGATCCAATATATAATGAATTACCTAAATAACTGGTTCCATTCACTGATAAATCACCGCCGATGGATAAATGATCGGTGGGACCACGTGTGATAATACTTCCTCCGCTAACATCCACGAATCCATCCAAATATATCTGTTTATACGTATTTGAGCTATTAGGTAAACTCAACCAATTTGACATTATATATATACCTATAGACATATTTTTGCTAGCATTACACCCAATTCGTATTCATTCAACCTAGG
>Ga0078894_10001412_pt1 | contig 17785 bp, 15 predicted proteins | sample LauGreSu1BDMLBSD_2_FD_67506 | JGI IMG/M metagenome (GOLD analysis project Ga0078894, IMG submission 67506) | Freshwater lake microbial communities from Lake Michigan, USA - Su13.BD.MLB.SD (version 4) (version 4) | ecosystem: Environmental > Aquatic > Freshwater > Lake | place: Lake Michigan... | reverse complement strand
CTACCTCGCCTGGCACGGCGTCCGCGAGTTCCACGCCGACGACGCCGCCCTCGACCTCGCGAGCTACATCCTCGCCGGCGCCCGCAACAGCCGACTGACCAAAGCGCTGGTGCAGGATCGCCCGCTCGCCACGAGCGTCAACGCCTTCAATTCGAGCAAGCGCCTCGACGGCGATGTCCAGGTCGTCGCGACCGCCCGGCCTGGCGTCCACCTCGACACCCTCCAGCGGGTGGTCGACACGGAGCTGACGCGTCTCGCCACCGACGGACCGACGGCCCGCGAGCTCCGGCAGGCGCTGAACAGCATCGAGGCGAGCTTCCTGAGCCGCCTCGAGTTCTCGAGCGGCAAGGCCGACCAGCTCAACGCCTACTATTACGCGACGGGGACCCCCGACTTCTTCCAGAAGGACCTCGACCGCTACCGCGCCGTCCGCGCGCGCGACGTCCAGCGCGTCGTCCGCACCTACCTCCGCAATGGCCGCGTCACCCTGAGCGTCGTCCCACAGGGCCGCACCACGCTCGCCGCCACCGCGAGGGCCGCCCGATGATCCGCCCGCACACCCGCACTATCACCAACCGGACCGTGCGCCACTTTCCGATTGGCCTCGCGCTGCTCGCGACGCTCCACTTACTTCTCGCACCGACCGAGAGCGCCGCGCAGGGTGCACCGGCCGCGTTCGATCGCACCACGCCACCAACACTCGGCCCTGCCCCGACCCTCACGGTGCCGCGCGTGCAGTCGGCCGCGCTCGCCAATGGGCCGGCGCTCCGACTCGTCGAACAGCGGGAACTCCCGCTCGTCCAGGTCATCCTCTCCGTCGCCGGCGGCGCCCGCCTCGATCGTGACGACCCGGGCCTCATCTCCTTCGTCGCGAACCTACTCGACGAGGGCGCCGGCACCCGCGACGCCAATGCGCTGCAGGGCGAACTCGCCTTCCTCGGCGCCTCCCTCTCCACCGGCGCCTCGTGGGACGCGACGACCATCTCGCTCAAGGTCTCGCGCCGAAACCTCGACGCCGCCCTCGATCTGATGGCCGACGTCGTGCTGCGACCCACCTTCGCCGCGAACGAGGTTACGCGTCAGCGCGACCTGCGACTCGCCTCGCTCCTGCAGCAGACGGATCAGCCCGCAGCGCTCGCGAGCCTCGCGACCGCGCAGACCCTCTTCCCCGCGGGCCATCCGTACCACCGCAGCGCCGCCGGTGATTCCACCACCACGGCGCGGCTCGATTCCGCCACGGTACGCGCGGCGTATCACGGCGCGATCCGCCCGGAGCGCGCCACCTTCTATGTGGTCGGTGACATTACCCTCGATGAGGCGCGCACCGCGCTTGACCGCCGCTTCGGTGGCTGGCGAGCCGCAGGCACCGAGCGGCGCCCTGCGCCAGTCCTCGGCAACGCACGCCGCGCTTCAGGCGTGCAGCTCATCCTCGTCGACAAGCCCGGCGCCGCCCAGTCCGTCATCAACATCGTCGCCCCGGGCGTCGAACGTACCACCGGCGACTTCGCCGCCATCGAGGTGATGAACACCATCCTCGGCGGCTCCTTCTCCTCGCGCCTCAACACGCTCCTTCGCGAGACGAAGGGCTACACCTACGGCATTTCGTCGGGCTTCAGCTACCGACCGTTGCCGGGCCCCTTCACCGTCTCCACCGCGGTGCGCACCGACGTCACCGATAGCGCGCTGGTCGACATCTTCCGCGAGCTGCGCACCATCCGCGAGACACCGGTGACCAACGCCGAGCTCGAGCGTGCGAAGGCATATCTCGGTCTCGCCGTCCCGGGAGATCTCGAAACCATCGGCCAGGTGGCCTCCGAGGTCGCGACACTCGCGCTCTGGAACCTGCCGATCGACTATCTCACGGAGTACGTGCAGCGCGTGGGTCAGGTCACCGCGGCGGATGTGCAACGCGTCGCGCGCGCCTTCGTACCGGCGGAGAACGCCTGGGTGATCGTCGTCGGGGATCTCGCGAAGGTTCGCGCACCGATCGAGCGACTCGGTCTCGGGACCATCACCGTGCGCGAGGTGGGGTCGCTGACGCGCTGAGCACGGCACTTTCGCGCGACCGGACCTCAGCACAATGAACGGGGCGGGACCCTCTCAAGGGTCCCGCCCCGTCGTCGTCACGCCGGCTTCTTGTACTCCGCCGAGATGATCGACTTCAACCCGCCGCGCACATTGAAATCTCCCACGATCTTCATCGACCGCGGCTGTGCCTTCGCCACCAGATCATCGAGGATCCGGTTCACCACCCGCTCGTAGAAGATCCCGTCGTTGCGGAAGCTCCAGAGATAGAGCTTGAGGCTCTTCAGCTCAAGGCAGACGACATCGGGCACATACGTGATGTTGATCGTCGCGAAGTCCGGTGCCCCCCCTTTGAGCAGGGCGAGCTCCGCCGCGTCGGTCTCGATCCCGCCGAGCGGGCAGAGCGACGTGAACTCCGGCGTCGTCATGAAGATCTCATAGTCCCGGTCCGCGTACGGGTTCGGGAAGGTCTCGAGCAGTTCGGGCTGTGGCATCGGTAGGGACTCAGCGGTCGCGCAGTCGGCGCGAGTGATCGTCGAGGACGCGGCGCTCCTCGTCGGTGAGATGATCGATCCCCTCGGCGGAGATCTTGTCGAGGATCGCGTCGATGCTCGGCGGGGCCGGGCGCGGCGGTTCCGCGGTGGGTCGCTCGACCTGCGCGGCGGTCGCACGGGCGGCCTGCTGCGGAGCAGCCCGTCGGTCCGGTGACGGCGCGACCCGCTCGGTCGGCTCCGCCGCCTCAGGCTCCGTCGGACGGGGCGGCACCACGCGACGCCCGCCACGCGGCATCAGGAACCAGACGGCGGCGAGCCCGCCGAGATGCGCGAGGAATCCCGGTCCCGTCTCCAGGCCGGTCAAGGTGAGGATCCCCGCGACGATCGCGGTGAGCCACCGGCCCCGAATCGGAAAACGCCCGAAGAGGAGATGTGCGTCGTCCCCCCAGCGCATCGTGTACGCGCCGAGCACCCCGTACGCCGCGGACGACGCACCGAGCCACGCCCCGCTCGATCCGGTGAGGAGATGCGCGCTCCACCCGGTCAGCGTCGCGAGCGCGAGGAGCCGACCATACCGCATCGCGGTGAATGCACGCTCCAACCGGAGACCGAAGAGTCCGATCACATAGAGGTTGAGCAGCAGGAGCGCGAGGTCCGGCTGCACGAACGGATGCGTGAACAGCGTCCACCACCGTCCCTGGACCGGCGCGTCCTGTGTGAACGCCGCCCACGCCTGCAGGTCGGCCGGCATCACGGCCGTCCACTGCATCACCTGCACGAAAGCGAGCGCGAGGAGGAGACGGAGCGTCATCGGTGGAATTACCGCGCGGCGGCCAGCGCGATCCGCTCGCAGAGCGTCGGGAAGTCCATCCCCATCGCCGCGGCGGCCTGCGGCACCAGACTCGTCCCCGTCATCCCGGGGAGCGTGTTCGCCTCGAGACAGAAGAGGCCGTCGGTTGGATGCAGGCGGAAGTCGATGCGCGCGCAGCCGGCGAGCTTGAGCGCGTGGTACGCCGCCATCGCCTGCCGCTGCGCTTCGTCCCGCACGGCATCCGGAATCGCCGCCGGGAAGATCTCCTCGGCCATTCCCGGGGTGTACTTGCACTCGTAGTCGTAGAGCTCGTGCTTGGGGATGATCTCGCCCACCGGCATTGCGGCCTCGTCGAGCACGCCGACCGTGAGCTCACGCCCCGGCACGAAGGCCTCGAGCATCACCTCGTCATCATGCCGGAAGGCCTCGGTGACGGCGGGCGCGAGCTCGGCGGCCGCCTTCACCACGGTGAGGCCGACGGTGCTGCCCTGCTTGGAGGGCTTCACGACGAGCGGGAGTCCGAGCGCGGCGATCATCTCCTCGGTGAACGCCGGGACGGTCCAGTCCGTGCCGTCCCCGGCGCGAACCATCCGCCAGTTCGCCGTCGGGACGCCCGCCGCCCGGAAGAGCTGCTTCGAGAGGTCCTTGTCCATCGCGAGCGCGCTCGCGAGGTGTCCGCTTCCCGTGTACCGCACGCCGGCCAAGTCGAAGAGCGCTTGGATGGTGCCGTCCTCGCCCGCGCCCCCGTGCAGCGCCATCCACACCACCTCGGCGGCCCGCGCTTCGGGGAGGATTGCGAGCGGGTCGTCGCCGGGATCGGCGGTGGTGACGTCGTGCCCCTTGGCGCGGAGCGCCTCGGCCACGCGCGCGCCGCTCGCGAGCGAGACCTCGCGTTCCGCGGACGCGCCGCCGAGGAGGACGAGAATTCGCATTGTCACCGCGCCATCAGGAACTGCAGGAGGTCGCTGCGCGTGATGATCCCTTGCACGGTGCCGTGGTCGCGCACGAGGAGGGCGGGGTTGTTGCGACCGAGGAGCTTGGCCGCGGCATCAGCAGGCATCCCCGCGTCCACCATGGGGAAAGGCGCGTCCATCACGTCGGCCACGGTGCGCTCGAGCACCTTGCTGTCCTCGAGACCGCGCACGCTGAGCACGTGCTCGCTCACCGAGCCGACGCAGTTGCTGCCATCCATCACGGGGAGCTGCGAGATGTCGTGCAGGCTCATGAGGCCGAGGGCCTGGCGCACCGAGGCGCCGGGCGCGGTGCTGACGATGGCCGGCGCCGACCCGGTCTTGGCCCCGAGGAGCTGACCGAGCGTCGCCTTCTCGGGCTCGAGGAGCTGGTTCTCGCGCATCCACTCGTCGTTGAAGACCTTCGAGAGGTAGCGCTCGCCGGTATCGCAGAGCACCGTGACCACACAGGCGTCGGGATCATTGATGCGACGCGCCACGGAGAGTGCGGCGTGGGCAATGAGGCCGGCGGAGCCGCCGACGAAGATCCCTTCCTCGCGGGTGAGCCGGCGCGCCATCGTGAAGGCGTCGCGGTCGCTGACCGTGATGTAGTCGTCGATGACACCGAGGTCGAGCGCTCCTGGGACTTTATCCTGGCCGATTCCTTCGACCTTATAAGGCGCCCCTTGAGGCTTATTCGCGCCATTAGAGCGCCACACTTCGGCCAAAATAGAGCCAACTGGATCAGCTCCGACGATCTGGATATTCGGATTTTTCTCCTTCAGGTACTTCCCGGTCCCGCTGATCGTCCCACCCGTCCCCGCCCCCGCCACGAAGTGCGTGATCCGCCCCTCGGTCTGCTCCCAGAGCTCGGGACCGGTGCTCGCGTAGTGCGCCGCCGGGTTCGTCAGGTTGTAGAACTGGTTCGCGAGCACCGCGTTCGGTGTCTCAGTCGCGATCCGCTTGGCCATCGATGTGTAGCTGTCGGGATGCTCGGGCGGCACGGCCGTCGGCGTGATGATCACCTCGGCGCCGAACGCCTTCAGCAGCCGCACCTTCTCCTGCGACATCTTGTCCGGCATCGTGAAGATGCACTTGTAGCCCTTGAGCGCCGCCGCAATCGCGAGCCCCACGCCGGTGTTGCCGCTCGTCCCCTCGACGATCGTCCCACCCGGCTTCAGCTCCCCCGACCGCTCGAACGCCTCGATCATCGGCAGCCCGATGCGGTCCTTCACACTCCCGCCGGGATTGAAGAACTCCGCCTTGCCGTAGACCGGGGTGCGAATCCCCTGCGCCACGCGGGTAAGCCGGATGAGCGGGGTCCACGCGATCGTCTCGAGGACGTTCGCATAGGGGCGGCGATGCCGGAGATGGTCGGTCATGAAGGGTCTCGACTGGGGGGAGAAGGCGAAAGCTAGCCGCGCCCTCCCTCGCGCGCGGCGGCGGTGAGCTCGGCCAGCAGGCCGAGCGCCTGCATCGGCGTCAGAGTGTCGGGATCGAGCGCGCGGAGGCGCGCCCGCAGGGCTTCCGCCGCAGGGTCGGGGGCCGCAGTGAAAAAGGCGAGTTGATCCGCGGCCGCGCTCGGCTCCGCGGCCGCGGGTCGCACCGCGGGTCGCACCGCGCGGCGCGCAGTGCCCGCACGCGTCACGTCAGGCTCGGTCGCACCATCCTCCACGGTAGGTGCCACCGACTCCTGCTCCAGGTGCCGCAGCAGTTCGCGCGCCCGTGTGATCACCGGTGAGGGCAACCCCGCGAGACGCCCCACCTCGATGCCGTACGACCGGTCCGCCCCGCCCGGCTGCAACCGATGCAGGAAGAGGATCTGCTCCCCCACCTCGCGCACCGCCACGTTCGCGTTACGCACCGCCGGCAACCGCTCGGCGAGCTGTGTGAGCTCGTGATAGTGCGTCGCGAACATCGTGCAGCACCCCACCTGATCATGCAGGTGCTCCGTCACCGCCCAGGCGATCGACAGGCCGTCCCAGGTCGCGGTGCCGCGGCCGATCTCGTCGAGGAGCACGAGGCTCCGCGCCGTCGCCGTGTGCAGGATGGCGCTCGTCTCCGCCATCTCCACCATAAAGGTCGACTGGCCGCGCACGAGGTTGTCGCTCGCCCCGACGCGCGTGAAGACACGGTCCGTGACCCCCACGCGCGCCGCGCTCGCGGGGACGAAGCTCCCCATCTGGGCCATCAGCACGAGGAGTCCGATCTGCCGGAGGATCGTGCTCTTCCCCGCCATGTTCGGCCCGGTGAGGATGATCATCCGCGCCTCGGGCGAGAAGGTGACGTCGTTCGGCACGAACTGGTCGCGCGGCATCATCCGCTCCACCACGGGATGCCGCCCGCGCACGATCTCGAGCCCGGGCGTGTCGTCCACCACCGGCCGCACATACCCCTCCTGCGCCGCCACCTCCGCGAGCGTGGCGAGGACGTCGAGCTGCGCGCACCGGCGCGCGATCCCCTGCAGGCGCGCGACCTGCGCGCCCACCCGTGCGCGCAGTCCCTCCACCAGCTCGCGCTCGAGCGTCTCCATCCGCTCGGTGGCGTGCAGCACCTTCTCCTCGAACTCCTTCAGCGCCGGAGTGATGTACCGCTCGGCACCGGTCAACGTCTGCCGCCGCTGATAGTCCGCGGGGACGAGGTCCTTGTTCGCGTTCGTGATCTCGATGAAATACCCGAACACGCGGTTGTAGCCGACCTTGAGCGAAGCGATCCCGGTGCGCGCGCGCTCCTCCGCCTGCAGCGCGGCGATCGCGTCCTTGCCCCCCGCAGCGATGGCACGGAGCTCGTCGAGCGTCGCATCGACGCCGGGCGCGACGGTCTCCCCATCGCCGTACGCGAGGGGGGGCCGCGCGACGATGGTCCGCTGCACCTCGGCCGCGAGCTCCGTCGCGTCATCCCACGCGTCGAGCACCTCGGTCAGCACGCCCGTCGGCACCGTGGCCGTCGACGTCGGCACCGCGCCCCGCACAGCGGGGAGTCGCGCGAGGGAATCGCCGAGGGCGCGGAGGTCGCGGGGCGTCGCGCGCAGCGCGGCGGTGCGCCCGGCGAGCCGCTCGATGTCGCGCACGCCGTCCATCGCCTCGCGGAGCGCCGCACGCGCGAGGCCATCCCCCACGAGCGCCGCGACGGCATCGAGCCGCGCGGTGATCGCCGCCACCTCGGTAAGGGGCGCGAGGATCCATTGCCGCAGCAAGCGCGCGCCCATCGGTGTCTGCGTGCGGTCGAGGACACCGAGCAGGGTGCCGGTGGTGTCGCCGCTCGCGCGCAGCGACTCCACGAGTTCGAGGTTCCGACGCGTCATCTCGTCGAGCGGCATCGTGCCGCCCGGCCGCTCCACCACGGGCCGCGCGAGATGCGGGACCCCACCGGGTTGCAGCTCCTTCAGGTAGCGGAGGAGCGCCCCGGCGGCACCGACTGCCACGTCGTCCTCGGGGCCGATTCCGAACCCGTCGAGCGCGCGCACGCCGAAGTGCTGCGCGAGGGCATCCAGCGCCAACGCGGGTTCGAACTCCCACCCGTCGCGATGGGTGATGAGCGCCTGGACCGTCGCGACCAGTGGCCCGATCGCGTCACCGAGCGCACCGGTGGGCACGACGAGCTCGCGCGGGGCGAGACGCGCGAGCGCCGCCTCGGCATCGGCACGCCGGCAGCGCACGAGCCGCAGTTCACCGGTAGAGAGATCCGTCGCGGCGATGCCGATCTCCGAGCCCGCACCCGGGGTCGCGGCAGTCGCGCTGACCGCACAGAGCCAGGTATTGCGGGCGGCATCGAGGAGATCGTCCGCGAAGGCGGCGCCGGGGGTCACCGTCTCGATGACCGCGCGCTTCACAATTCCTTTCGCGAGCTTCGGGTCTTCCATCTGCTCGCAGATGGCGACGCGATGCCCCTGTTGCACGAGACGCCGCAGATACTCAGGCGCCGCCTTCACCGGCACACCAGCGAGCGGCACCTCCGCCGCCCCGCCGTTGTTCCGCGAGGTCAGCGTGAGGTCGAGCGCGCGCGCGGCGACTTCGGCGTCCTCGTAGAACATCTCGTAGAAGTCGCCCATCCGGAAAAACAGGATGGCGTTGGGATGCCGCGCCTTGATCTCGCGGTACTGCGCCATCAACGGCGTCGCGGCGGCACTCATCGTGGCGGGGCCTCGGTCACGAAGGTCGATGCGCCGGTGCGGCGGGTGTGCGCGCTCGCCGCCGTCTCCGCCTCCGCGCGCGTCGCGAAGCGGCCGAATCGCACCTTGAAGGCGTACGGGCCACCAGCGATCTCGTCGATACGCGACTCGGCGACACTTGACCCGAGCCGCCGCAGCACGGCGGCGGCCTGCTCACGTGTGGCGTAGGCGCTGAGTTGAACGGTCCATTCCGAATCGGCGACACCCGCGGGAGGGCGCGAGAGGGGGGATGCTGGCGATGCCGCGTCGGGCGTCGCGACCGGCGGTGACGCTGGTGCCGGTGCGCCGGTGGTCGTCGGTGCGGCGGTTGGTACAGGTACGGCGGTCGGTGCCGGTGCAGGCGTCGGTGCCGCAGTGGGCGCCGCGCCGCTGTCCGTGGCCGACGCCTCGAGATTGGCGCAGCTGATCAAGAGCACCTCGAAGCGCGTGACGAGGTCGGTCGCCTCGCGCGGCGCGCGCGAGTCACGGGCCGCACGCCCAAGCCGCGCCCGACCGTCCCGCAGCATCGGGCACGCCGTCGCCGCCTCACCGCGCTCCAGGAGGAGTCGCCCGTGCCAGAGCGCCGCCTCGGCGCGCGCGGGCACGTCGGGAGTCTCGCGCGCGAGCCGTTCGAGATACTGCTCCGCCGCCGCCCGGTCCCCGCGCGCGAGCTCGCCCTGCGCGAGGCGGAGCATCGCCTCGCCGGCGAGCGCACTCCCATCGAACTCGAGCATCAGTCGCAGGTAGTCCTGCTGCGCCATCTCCCACGATTCTGCGAGCGTCGCCCGCCAGTAGAGGATCGTCGCCTCGTCAGGAGAACCCGGCGTGACGCGCGCGAGCACCGAATCCACCACCGAGCGACCCACCGCCCCCGCGCCCTCGTTCACGAGCCGCCGCGCGCGCGCGATTGCGCTGTCGAGCGCCGGCGTCGAGGCAGATTGGGCTGCCAGCGATGCGCTGCACACCAGCGTGAGCAGCGAAAGCACCGTGCGCACCGACCGGAGTGCGCGCACCGTCACGCCGCGCCCCGCGTGGCCTTCGGGACCGCGGCGAGTCCCAGCACGAGCGACCGCAGGAGCTGCGCCTCGCTCGAGACCTTGGTGTCCTTCATCGCACGGTCGGCCTGCCGCAGCTGCTCGAGCGCACGATCGACGTCGGCGGGGGACCACTTGCCGAGGTGTCGCGCCCAGCACTTCACGGCATCGCCCCAGGATTGCCCCGTGTACGCGCCGCCCGATCCCTTGAGCAGCGTGAAGTACTCGCTCTCGAGTCGCGACGCCGAGAGTCCGCGCGCGCGCGCCGCGAGTCCCCAACCAATGGCGAGGGTCTGCGTTGCGAGCGCCATCACGAGCGTCACGCCGCTTGACTTCGGCTGCGCGAGCGCATCCTCCACAAGGGCGAGCGCGGTCGCGGTGTCACGCCGAGCGACGGCGTCGAGGAAATCGCCGACTGTATGGCCTGGGCGCACGCCGGTCACCGCCTCGACGGCCGCGGCGTCGATCGGCGCGCCGGCGGTGTACGCCACGAGCTTCTTGAGTTCGCCATCGAGAAGCGAGAGGTCGCTCCCGCCATAGGCCGCGAGGAGCGCGGCGGCCTCGGGGAGGATCGTCCCGCCACACGCGGTGGTCGTCTGGTGGACGATCCACTTCACGAGGTCCTCCCCCTCGAGTGCGCGGAACTCCACGACGCTCGCCGCCGCGGTCCACGGGGCGGCCGGCGCGTCACCCGCGGGAACGACGAGGAGCAGCACCGTCTCCGTGGCGGGCTGCTTGAGATAGGCCAGCAACCGGGGCTGCACCGCCTTCTTCAGGGCGCCCGGATCGCGCAGCACCACGACGCGCCGCTCGGCGAGCATCGGGAGCGCATCGAGGGCCCCGGCGAGCCGGCCGGCGTCACACTCCCCGCCGCGCAGCACCTCGAGATTGAAATCCCGCGTGCCGGCGTCGGTCGCCGCCTCGATGACGCGGCGCACCCAGAGATCTTTGAGGTGGTCGTCGGCGCCGTGGAAGACGTAGACCGGAGCGAGCGGCCCCTTCGCGACGGCCCCCTTGAACGCGGTCATCGACAGGGTCGGCATCACAGGGAATATAGCGCCAGAACGACGACGCCCCTCCGGTTGCCCGGAGGGGCGCGTCCCACGCTCCGTCGGTGATCGTCGCGACCCCTTCCGAGGCCGGACCCCCCTTCACCTAGCGAAGCGCAGGCTCGATGATCTCCGCGAACGCCCCGCGCGCCCGGTTGAGCCGCGACTTCACGGTCCCGAGGTTGCACTGGGTGAGGTCGGCGATCTCCTCGTACGAACGACCCTCCAACTCGCGCATCACGAACACCTGCCGGTGATGCACCGGGAGCTGCGCGACGGTCGACTCCACCAGCTCGCGCACGTGCCGCTTCCGGAAGAGATCGTCCGGCCGCGACGTGGTATCCTCGAACTCGAGCGGACGATCCTCGTCATCCTGGTCCGCGCTCAGCGCCTGATACAGCACGATCGGATTGCGCCCGCGGTTCCGGAGCTCGTTCTTCGCGAGATTCGACGCGATGGTGTAGATCCAGGTCGAGAATTTCTTCGTCCGGTCGAACCGCGCGAGATGGCGATGCACCCGGATGAAGGCCTCCTGCACGAGATCCTCGGCACGCTCCCGGTCTCCGACGGTCCGGTAGATGAAGTTCAGCAGCCGGGTCCGGTACCGATGAAAGATTACATCGAAGGCGCGGCTCTCGCCCTTCATGTATTCGTACACCAAAGAGCCATCATCAAGACTTTCTAGCTCTGAAGTCGGCCGATAAGAGCCAGTATCACGGCCACTAATCGAACCGTACATCTCATCGATCGCGACAGCAGCGGTTCCCATCCTTCCTCCCTTTGGTTGGCAGACGTTCCTTCCGCCTATGCCACCCATAGGAGCATACCGCGTGCCACTCAGAATAATTTCTCTAAGTATAATAAATACAACAGTTTATATAACTTTAAGATTACCGAATTGTCTGAAAATAAGGACGCTTTATCGTCCTAAATTCCATAATTATGGACGGTATATACTCGAACCCGCTTGATCTCACCGGCCTGAAGAGAACCCCGCCGCATACAACAAACCGACCACCGTCTTCGCATCCGTGATCTCGCCGGCTGCGATCATCCTGAGCGCTTTCGATAGCGGCACTGTCACGACCTCGATGAACTCGTCGGCCTCTCGTGTGGAGGCCCCGCGCTCCAATCCAGTCGCCAGGAAGATCTCAATCCGCTCGTTCGTGAACCCCGGGGCGGTCCAGATGCTCGTCAGCGACTCCATCGACGTCGCAGTGCACCCGGTCTCCTCCTTCAGCTCCCGATGCGCGCAGGACAACGTCGGTTCACCGGGCTCCAATCGCCCGGCGGGAATCTCCCAGAGCATCCCGTCCACCGCGTAGCGGTACTGATGGATCAAGAGCACCTGCGGATCCTCGCCCCGTGGATCGCTCAGGAACGGCACCACGGCTGCGGCGCCGGGATGATGGATCAACACCTGCTCCCCGGTGGTCCCGTCGGGATAGCGCACCTGGTCGAGATGCGCGTCGAGGAAGCGATACTGCCAGACGCGCCCGCCATCCACCCGCCCCGGCTCGCTCATCGCGCCTCCGACGGATCGTGCTCCGCCGTGACGGTCATCACCGGACCGACCCCCTGCGCCGCCACCGAGTCAGCAATCGCGGGCGCATCACCCACGGCGAGCACCAACAGGCGGTCAGGATGCAGATGCGCCTGCGCCGCGGCGTGCACCTGCGCCGGCGTGATTGCGCGGATGCGGTCGCGGTACGTCGAGAACCAATCGTCCGGGAGCCCGAAGCTCGTCGCGTTCGCGAGGGCGCCGGCGACGGCCGAGGTGCTCTCGAATCGGATGGGGAAGACCCCGGCGAGATAATCGGTCGCGAGCGAGACCTCCGCCGCGGTCGGCGGCGCGGCCCGCATCCCATCGATCTCGCGCAGGATCTCCTCGAGCGCGCGCGCGGTCACCTCGGTCTTCACCGCGGTCCGGACCACGAAGGAGCCCGCCGATCGGCGCCACTCGAACCCCGACGACGCCCCGTAGGTGAACGCGTGCTTCTCGCGGAGGTTCAGGTTGATGCGCGACGAGAAGAGTCCGCCGAGGACGGCGTTCATCACGACGATCGCGAGGTAATCGGGATGCGCGCGCGGGACACCGAGATGTCCGACGCGGAGCTCCGACTGCGGGGCGTCGGGCTTCGCGACGAGGATGGCGTGGCGCTCCCGCCGCGCGACCGTGGCCTCGGGGGTCGCCGCGGTGGTGGCGGTGGTACGCCACGACCCGAAGCGCTGCTCCGCCATCACGCGCGCATCCTCGGGCGTGATGTCACCGACGAACAGCAGACTGGTGACGGCCGGTCCGTAGCGCGCCGCATGGAAGGCGCGCACGGCGACGTCATCGAGCGCCGACACGGTCGTGGCGCTGCCGCCGAGGGGGCGCGCATAGCGCGAGGTGGGCGCGTAGAGGAAGCCGTCGAAGCGCTCGTCCGCGAGGCCGCGGGGTTCCGCGAGCTGCTGCTGCAGGTCGGCGAGCCGTTCGTCGCGCCGGCGCGCGACATCCGCCGCGGGGAATCGCGGCGCCCGGAGCCCGTCGGCGAACTGCGCGAGCGCGGCGTCGAGCCGCGACCGCGTCACAGTGAAGGACGCGCCGCTGTCGTCCCAGTCGGCCCAGGTGCCGACCGCAGTCCCGAGTCGCTCGAATGCCTCGATTACCGCGGCCCCGTCCAGCAACCCAGTTCCCTCCATCAGGGTGCGCGCGGTGAGTTCGGCCACGCCGGCCTGCGCCGCAGACTCCGTGGCTGCACCGGCGTCCACGAGAGCCAACACCGTCACGAGCGGGAGCCGCGGCATCGGGACGACGAGCAACCTTACGCCGTTGGAGAGCACATCCCGATGCACCGCAGGGAAGTCGTAGGGGCGCGGCGCCCCGGCCGTCGGACGCGGGAGCGCGGTCACGCGGCCTCCGCAGCGGGGGTGGGCTGCGGCACATAGAGCAGCGTCGCGCGGTTCGACTCGACGAGCCAGGTGCGCGCGAAGGCCGCCAGCGCCTCGACCGTCACCGCCGCGTGCCGCTCGGGCTCCGCGTTCACGAGCGCGGCGTCGCCGCGGTACGTCGCGAACTGCGAGAGCTTGTCGGCCCGTGCCCCCGCCGATTGCAGCCCGGCGATCCATCCGGTCTCGAGGAGCGCGAGCGCCCGCCCCCGCTCCTCCGCGGTCACGCCATCAGCGATCAACCGCTCGACCTCGGCGACGACGACGGCCTCGATCGTCTCGGGTGCGACACCAGGGCGCGCAACGACATCAATGACGAGGAGGTCGCTCCCCTTGTGCAGGTCGAAGGTGAAGGCGTTCGCCTCGGAGGCGATCGCCTGCTCGCGCACGAGGGCGCGCGGGAGACGGCTCCCCTCGCCGTTGCCGAGCACGGCGGCGAGGAGGCTCGCGGTGTACCAGTCGGGTGCCCCCGCCACCGGGATGCGGAAGGCGAGGAGGATCCGCGTCGCCACGACCGCATCAGGCACCACCTCGCGCCGCGGTGCGCCGAACTGTTCCGGCAGGGTCATCGATGGAAGCGTGGGCCGCCCCGTGCCGCGCGGGATCGGACCGAAGTGGCGCTCCACCATCGCGCGGGCCGCCGCCGGATCGAAGTCCCCCGCGATCGTGAGGACGGCGTTGTCCGGCGTGTAGTAGGTCCGGAAGAACTCGGCGACGTCCTCGAGGCTCGCCGCGGTGAGGTCCTCCATCGACCCGATCAGCGAATGATGGAACGGATGCTCGGGCGGGAAGCAGAGCGCCGGCAGCTTCTCCCACCAGGTGCCGTATGGCTGATTGTCGACCGACCAGCGCCGCTCGTTCTTCACGACGTCGCGCTGGGTGTCGAGCTTCGCCTGTGTCATCGCCGGGAGGAGCCGCGCCATCCGGTCCGCCTCGAGCCAGAGGGCGAGCTCGAGCTGATGCGACGGCATCGTCTCGTAGTAGTTCGTCCGATCGAGCCAGGTGGAGCCGTTGAGGGTACCGCCGGCGCGCTGTACGAGCTCGAAGTGCTCGTTCGCACCGACATTCGCGCTCCCCTGGAAGAGCATATGCTCGAAGAGGTGGGCGAAGCCGGTGCGGCCCGCGCGTTCATTCGCGGAGCCGACGTGGTACCAGAGATTGACGGCCACGATCGGCGTCGCGTGGTCCTCGGAGAGGATCACGCGGAGACCGTTGGGCAGCGTGTAGGTGTCGACGGGGATCTGCATCAGGGAAAGATGACGATGTGACGCGGGCTCAGCGGCCGGTGAGCCAGGCGATCGGCGCCTTCACGGATTCCGAGAAGAGATACACCGGATGCCGGCGGACGAGCGCGCCGAGGGTCTCCCCGTCGCCCCGGGCGGGTGACGTCACCGGGTGCAACCCGAGCCGCCGGGAGACGAGACGCGCCCGCAGGAGATGGAAGGGATCGGAGACGAGGACGACGCGAGACACCCCGCGGGCAGCGAGGAGGGCGCGCACGGCCTCCAACGACTCGCTTGTCGTGCGTCCCTCCTGCTCCATCAGCAGGGCCGCGGCCGGGATGCCGCGCCGCCGCAGATACGCGAACCCCGCTGCCGCCTCGCTCGTCGTGTCGCCCGGCGCGGTGCCGCCGGTGAGCACCACAAGCGGCGCCACGCCGCGCGTGTGGAGCGCGGCCGCCTGGTCGAGCCGCGCCCGGAGCACAGGAGAAGGTCGCCCGAGATAGTGGGCGGCGCCGAGCACGACAATCGCGTCCGCGGGGACGGCACGGTCGCGCGCGGCGTGCCAGAGCACGCCGGCGAGCGACCCCATCCACCCGATCAACACGACGATGCCACACGCGCCGAACACGAGGCGCGCGCGGCGGAGGCGCGGGACGGACGGCACGACGGGCATGCGCGGAAGCTAGCGGCGCCCGCCGTTCATCGGACGAGGTGCGATCCCGGCTCCGGCACGTGCGTGCGATACCCGGCCGCGGTGAGTCGGGCGGCGAAGGCGTCCTGTGCCGTCCGCTCACCGTGCACGAGAATCACATCCGCGAGCTGCGGCGAGGTCGCGCGCACCGCGTCGAGCCAGGCGTGGAGCTCCGTCCGGTCGGCGTGCGCGCTGTACCCAGTGAGGACCTCCACCTGGGCCCGCAGCGGCACCTCGTCTCCGAAGACGTTCAGCACCGGCCGCCGCTCCACGATGCGCCGCCCCAGCGTATGCTCCGCCTGGAAGCCGACGATGAGAATCGTGTTGCGTGGGTCGCTCGCCCCGTGTGCGAGGTGATGTAGAATCCGGCCCGACTCGACCATCCCGGAGGCGGCGATCACGACCTTCGGGCCCGGCTGCCGCATCATCGCCTTCGAGTCCTCCACGTCCGGCGTGAACTGCAGCAGGTCGAAGGCGAAGAGATCCTCGGTGCGTGCGGTATGCGCGCGGACCAGGGACTCGGAGCGGTCGAAGACCTCCGTGTGCTCCCGGAAGACCTGCGTCGCCTCGCTCGCGAGCGGGGAGTCGATCACCACGGGGACCTTCGGAATCCGCCCCTCGTGCACGAGTTGATGCAGATCGTATACGAGCTCCTGGGTGCGCCCGACGGCGAAGGCGGGGATGAGCACCCGCCCGCCGCGACCGACGGTCTCGCGCACCACGCGGGCGAGCGCCTCGCGCGCGCCGGCGACGTCGGTATGGTCACGGTCGCCGTACGTGGATTCGAGAAGGAGCCAGTCCACCTGCTCGACCGGCTCGGGGTCGCGGATGATCGGGAGCCCGCTCCGCCCGATGTCTCCGCTGAAGCCGAGGCGGCGGCGCGTCCCGCCCTCCATCCACTCGAGCTCGATCGAGGCGGAGCCGAGGATGTGCCCCGCGTCGGTGAAGCGCGCCCAGACGCCGGGGACGACCTCGAACCGCTCGCGATACCCGTGCGGTCGCATCTGCGTGAGCATCGTGGAGACGTCACGGAGGGTGTAGAGCGGGTCCGCCGCCTCGCGATGCCGACGCGCGAGGAATTCGGCGTCCTTCTGCTGGATATGCGCCGAGTCGGCGAGCATCACCTCGCAGAGATCGCGCGTGGCGGACGTGGCGTGGATGTCGCCGCGGAACCCCTCTTTGACGAGGAACGGGAGCCGCCCCGCATGATCGATGTGCGCGTGCGAGAGGACGACGGCGTCGAGCTGTCCCACAGGGATCGGGAGCTGGCGGTTCCGGTGCGCGACGTCGCGGCGGCGCCCCTGGAAGAGGCCACAGTCGAGGAGGATCGTGCGACCGGCGACCTGTACGAGATGCGCCGACCCGGTGACCTCACGGGCCGCACCGATGAACTCGAGACGCATGCGGGGGTATCCTCGGGAGCGCAGGGGAATCGGTGGGGCGCCGGTGCCGGTCGCATCGCGGTGAGACGCCGCGGGCGAGTCAGCGCTCGGGTTCGGCGTCGCGGGCGAAGATGATCGTCAGGCGCGCCGCGTCCTGCGCGAGCTGAGCCGGATGCCAGCCGCCGCGGCTCCGCTCGTTCAGGAGGTCCGTGAGCGCGTCCTCGTCTTCGCGCTGGTGCTTGGTGAGACGGAGGATCACGGCCTGATATTCTTTCATGCGGGCGAAGATACTAGCTTCTCGACCATGACGACCACCCCTGCGCTCCCCGGTTGCACCGTCGTCGCCCATCCGCTCGTGCGGCACAAGATGGCGTTGCTGCGCGACCGCGCCACGCCGACGAAGCTCTTCCAGGAGCTCGTCTCAGAGCTGGCCACCCTCCTCGCCTACGAGGCGACGCAGCAGCTCGCTCTCGCGCCGATCGAGGTCACGACACCGCTCGAGACCACCCCGGGCGAGCGGCTCGCGACGCCGCCGATCCTCGTCCCGATTCTCCGCGCGGGTCTGGGGATGGTCGATGGGATCCGCGCCCTCATCCCTGACGCACGCGTCGGGCACATCGGGCTCTACCGCGACCACGATTCACTCGCGCCCGTCGAGTACTACTTCAAGGTGCCACCGGGGATCGCCACGCACGACGTCTTCCTCCTCGACCCGATGCTCGCGACCGGCGGGAGCGCGGCGAACGCGGTGACCGCGCTCAAGCGGAGCGGCGCGACGCGCCTCACCTTCCTCTGTCTGGTCGCCGCCCCAGAGGGTGTGCGCCGCCTGCACGCGGAACACCCTGATGTGCCGATCTTCACCGCAGCCCTCGATCGCGAACTGAACACGCACGGCTACATCCTGCCGGGGCTGGGTGACGCCGGCGATCGACTCTTCGGCACGAAGTAAGCGGCACGAAGTAAGCGGCACGAAGTAAGCGGCGCGAAGTCAGCGGCACGGGGTTCGCGGCACGACGTACGCGATGCGATGTCGAGCGCACAACGG
>Ga0078894_10001410_pt1 | contig 17793 bp, 17 predicted proteins | sample LauGreSu1BDMLBSD_2_FD_67506 | JGI IMG/M metagenome (GOLD analysis project Ga0078894, IMG submission 67506) | Freshwater lake microbial communities from Lake Michigan, USA - Su13.BD.MLB.SD (version 4) (version 4) | ecosystem: Environmental > Aquatic > Freshwater > Lake | place: Lake Michigan... | reverse complement strand
GCAAAATCTATTTCTCCTTCTGTTGATGCAATGGCAGGTCAAAAGAAATATGCAGAAGAAATGAGTAAAGCTGCTGCTCAAATGGAAGCATTAAATGGTTTATACCAAATGCAAATGCAAAGTGCTGAAAGAAATGCTCAAATCAACAACGAAGTTGCTGAAAACAACATGAAATTAAAAGATCAAATGCAATCGTTAACTTCTAACTTATCTACATTAAATAATGTATATGGTGGAATGCTTTCTGCAATGAACTCTAAAGGATAATTAGTTTAAAAACTAAATTTATTATTAAACAAAATTTTAAACAAACTAATTAGAAAAAATGGCAGGAGGAAAAATAACCCCTAGACAGAAGATGATTAACCTGATGTATCTGGTTTTCATCGCTATGTTGGCATTAAACATGTCAAAAGAAGTATTATCGGCGTTTGGATTAATGAATGAAAAATTTGACACCGCGAATATCGCTTCTAAAGCAAACAATGAAAAATTATTGTCTTTAATTGATCAAAAAGGTGCTGAAAATCCAGGACTTTATGGTCCAGCAAAAAATGCTGCTGATAAAATTAAATCAATTTCTAAAGACTTTTATGAATATATTGAAACTTTAAAAGCAGATGCCAAATTTGGTATTGAATTAGATGAAGAAACTGGAAAACTTCCATACGAAGCTATGGATAAAGGACCTCACATAGATGAAACTTGGTTTCAAGGAGATGGATATTCTGCTAAAGGAAATGAAATTATTTCAAAAATTAACAAGTATGTAGCTGATATGAAAGCTGCTGCTGCTAGTGAACCTAGTTTAGCTAAAAAATTAATCCCTATTGTTAAAGATGTAGAATCTAAATTTGGTACAGCAGATGTTAAAGATGGACAAGGTGTTACCAAAAAATATCTTTCTTATCACTTTGAACATTTTCCAGCAATTGCTTCCTTAGCAAAATTAACTGCTTGGCAAAATGACATCAAAAAAGCGGAGTTTGATAGTTATAGCAGCTTACTTGGAGGTGCTGCTGTTGAAGCTGCTTCCATGAAGAACTATACTGCTTTAGTTGTTTTAGAAAAAAGCGCTTACTTTCAAGGTGAAGCGGTTAAAGGAAAAGTAGTATTAGGAAGATATGATGAAAATACTAAACCAACTTCTTTCCAAGGTCCTGGTAAAATTGAAAACGGTCAAGCTGTAATTTCGATGACTGCAGGTTCTATAGGAGAGCAAAACATTAATGGACAATTTACCTTTATGGAAGATGGAAAATCAGTTCCATTGAAATTTGAAGGAAAATATGTTGTAATTCCTCGTCCAAATTCTGCGAATATTTCTGCAGATAAAATGAACGTAGTTTACAGAGGTTTACCTAACCCAATGACAATTTCTTTTGCAGGTATTGGTGACAATAACGTTACTGCTTCTGCTCCTGGATTAACTAAAGCGGGTTCAAACGGTAAATATAACTTAAACCCCGGTGCTGGAGAAGAAGTAACTGTATCTGTAACTGGAAAAATGTCTGACGGTAAAAGTGTATCAGATAAAAAAACATTCAGAATCAAAGGTATTCCTGCTCCTCAAGCTGCAATTGGAGGAACGACTGGTAGCCAAAAGGGTGCAAAAACTCGTTTACAATCTTCTCAAATTACTGCTGTCCTTCCAGATTTCTTATACGATTTGAAATTCCAAGTAACTCAGTTTGTATTGAAAGTTCCTGGACAAGCTTCTATCGTTGTAAATGGAGACAGAGTAAATGCACAATGTGTTGCTGCTTTAGCTAGAGCAACTAAAGGAGATCAAATTACAATTTCTGATGTTAAAACTAAGATTATTGGTGATGGCGCAGGAATACAAACAAAAACTGCAGCCCCTGCAATTTTTGAAATACAATAAAAATTTAAGTAGGTCGTTATAAACCTAACTTAGAGTAATTAGAATAATAATTATGAAATTGAAAAAATTAATACTAGCGGTAGTTATTGTTTTTGGAAGCATAGCTTCTAATGCACAAACCAACTTATTAAATGCAAAAACTCCAGCAGAGATTGGTAAAAAAACTGCTGCACAATTGGAGTCAGAAAATGATAAGCCTCTTCCTTACGGATACGTGCATGATAGAGATGTATTAATGGGTAAAACTACATGGGAGTATGTTGATCTTGATGAAAGAATTAATTTTCCTATGTACTATCCTGTAGATACTGCATTCGTTGGTAAAGATCGTAGATCACTTTTTCAAGTCTTATTAAACAACATTAAATCTGGTAAAATTACTGAGGTTTATGGTGATGATTATTTTAATTCAAAAAAAACATTAAAAGATATGGAGTCAGTATTTAAATATACTGATACTGTTCCTGCAGGTATTGATGAATATAATACAGATATTGAAGGTTATAAATCTGGAAAAAAAGTATTAGATAAACAATATATCAATGTTACAGAATTAGCAGCTTCAGATGTAAATGGATACAGAATAAAAGGTTTTTGGTATTTTGACAAGCGTCAAAGCGAATTAAAATATAGATTATTAGCAATATGTCCTGTAGCTGTTGAAGCGCGTGATAAAGCAAAAGGTAATACAGAAACAATTGATTTATTCTGGGTGTATTATCCATCTGTTCGTGATGTGCTACATGGATCTAAAGCTTTTAATAATCGAAACTCTGCAATGCCAATTACTTTCGATCAATTATTAAATTCACGACATTTTAATGGAGTTATTTATAAAGAAGAGAATGTATATGGTGATAGAGAAATTCAAGATTATATGAAAGATAATGCACAAATGCAATTATTAGAATCCGAAAGAGTGAAAGATAAAATTCGCGATTTCGAGCAAGATATGTGGACTTATTAATGTAATTTCATAGCTAATTAAAAACTCTTACCTTTGGTAAGAGTTTTTTTATACTCTAAATTTTTTTAAATATTTTTTAATGCTCGATTATATTATTGTTGGTTCTGGGTTGGCTGGGATTGCTTTTTCTGAAGTAGCTTTGCAAAATGGGAAAACCATTTTGGTAATCAATGATGCTTCTCAAAATTCATCTCAAATAGCGGGAGGGCTTTATAATCCAGTTATATTAAAGCGGTTTAGTGAAGTATGGAAAGCAGGTGAGCAGTTGGATTTATTATATGGATTTTATGCTTCTTTAGAATCTAAACTAAATATTAAGTTAGATTATAATTTACCCTTATTACGAAAATTTCATTCCGTAGAAGAGCAAAACAATTGGTTCACTGCCTCCGATAAACCCAATCTTTCCCGATTTCTTTCTACAAAACTAATTACTACCAAATATAATTGTATTAATTCTCCGTACAATTTTGGAGAAGTTTTAGATTCCGGTTATGTAGATACTGCTTTGTTACTTGAACACTACCAAAAGTATTTAAATTCAATTAATGCAATACAAAATGAAACTTTTGAATATGCTGCTTTAGAAATTAATAGTGATTATTTAATCTATAAAAACATAAAAGTAAAACGAATTGTCTTTGCTGAAGGTTTTGGAATGCTTTCTAACCCTTATTTTTCTAATTTACCTCTAGATGGTACAAAAGGAGAATTATTGCTCATAAAAGCTCCAAATTTGAATTTGGATGTGATCATTAAATCTTCGATTTTTATAATTCCGTTGGGGAATGATTTATATAAAGTGGGTGCTACTTACAATTGGGAGGATAAAACCAATATTCCAACTGAAGCTGCCAAAAACGAACTGGTTTTGGAACTAAAAGAATTAATAAATTGTGATTTTGAGATCCAAGATCATTATGCCGGAGTTCGTCCTACTGTTAAAGACCGAAGACCTTTAGTAGGTACCCATCCAATACATCATAATTTACATGTTTTAAATGGCCTCGGAACACGAGGGGTAATGCTGGCTCCAGCAATGGCAAAAAGCTTATTCAACCACATTGAAAACAATATTCCTTTAGATAAAAATATTGATATCCGAAGAATTAAGAATTATCTCTCCATTTTTTATCATAGCTGATAAACATATTGATGTATATGTTTCTAGCCAATCGAGCTGTAATTGGCATTAAAGCTATTAATCCAACTCCAATTCCTATAAAGGTAGTTTTTACAGACAATCCTATAATTAAATTCAAGGTTACAAAAATAGCTACTCCAATGGCAACCGTAACACCGTAACTTACATACATGGCGCCATAAAAAAAGGATGGTTCAATCATGTATTTTGTTTCACAATGGCTACAAGTTTCATGCATTTTATAAATACTGCTCAATTTGTATGGATTTTTTTCACAATACATACTTTCTTCATGACATTTAGGACAAGTTCCTGTTAAAATACTATATAATTTGGATCCTTTTTTTAACATTTGCAAAAATTTTCTACAAAGGTATACTTTACGAAAGTTTTTAATGTAACAATTGTAACAAATATTATGCTAAATATCCACAATTTATCGGTTTCCTTTGGGGGCTCTTTTCTTTTTGAAGAAGTAACTTTTCGTCTAGGATCAGGAGATCGAGTAGGTCTTGTTGGTAAAAATGGAGCGGGTAAATCAACCATGCTAAAAATTTTGGCAGGCGATTTCAAACCCGATTCGGGTCAAATTGCAACCGAAAAAGAAGTTAAAATTGGATTTTTAAGACAAGATATCGACTTTGAACATGGAAGAACGGTGCTTGAAGAAGCCTACGAAGCATTTACGGAAATCAAAATGGTGGAGAAAAAACTAGAAGAAGTGAACCATCTTCTGGTAACAAGAACCGATTATGAAAGTGAAGAATACGGACAAATAATAGAAGATTTATCCGATTATACGCATCGTTTTGAATTGTTAGGAGGGTATAATTATGTTGGGGAAACCGAGAAAATATTATTAGGATTAGGGTTCAAACGTGAAGTTTTTAATGACCAAACGGATACTTTTTCGGGTGGATGGCGTATGCGTATCGAATTGGCAAAATTACTGCTACAATCTAATGATATATTGCTTCTCGATGAGCCTACCAACCACTTGGATATTGAAAGTATCATTTGGCTAGAAAGTTTCTTGAGAAATTTCCCTGGAGTAGTGGTTATTGTTTCGCACGATAAGATGTTTTTGGATAATGTAACCAATAGAACTATTGAAATTTCTCTTGGAAAAGCGTATGATTTTAATAAACCGTATTCTGAATATCTTGAATTACGACATGAAATTCGCGAGAAACAATTGGCTACCCAAAAAAATCAGGCAAAGAAAATAGAAGAAACCGAAAAGCTAATTGAGAAATTTAGAGCCAAAGCATCAAAAGCTTCCATGGCGCAATCATTGATCAAGAAATTAGATAAGGTTGATCGAATTGAAGTGGATGAAGATGATAATTCCGTAATGAATATCTCTTTTCCGGTTTCAAAAGTACCCGGCAAAGTGGTGGTTGAAGCCGAAAATGTCACGAAAGCCTATGGCGACAAAGTAATTCTTAAAGATATTTCTTTGTTGGTAGAACGCGGAAGCAAGATTGCATTTGTTGGGCAAAATGGCCAAGGTAAATCCACTTTTATTAAAGCAATTGTAAATGAATTTGAATTTGGCGGAACCATTAAACTGGGGCATAATGTGCAAGTTGGGTATTTCGCTCAAAATCAAGCCGAATATTTAGATGGAGAAATTACTCTTTTGGAGACTATGGAAAATGCAGCCTCCGATACCAACCGTTCAAAAGTTAGAGACATGTTGGGTTCGTTTTTATTTCGCGGAGACGATGTAGAGAAGAAAGTAAAAGTGTTGTCGGGAGGAGAACGAAATCGTTTGGCTTTGTGCAAATTGTTGTTGCAGCCCATAAATGTTTTGGTGATGGATGAGCCCACAAATCACCTGGATATTAAATCGAAGAATGTTTTAAAAGCGGCACTTCAAAAATATGAAGGCACCTTGTTATTAGTATCCCACGACAGGGATTTTCTTCAAGGAATGTCGAATATTGTGTATGAATTTAAGGATCAAAAAATAAAAGAATATTTAGGAGATATTAATTTTTTCTTGGAGCAGCGTAATTTGGAAAATATGCGTGAAGTGGAGAAAAAAGATACGACAAAGAAAGAAACTCCAAAAGAAACGAACAAAATATCCTACGAAGATCAAAAGAAAAATAAGTCGCTACAAAATCGCTTAAGCAAGATTGAAAGTCAAATCAAGCAATTGGAAATCGATATTCAGCAAGACGATAAAGCTTTAGAGTCTAATTACGATAAACACATTGAAGACGCCTCTTTCTTCACTGCTTATAATAAAAAGAAATCAGATTTAGATAATCTTTTAGATGAATGGGAAGAAGTGCAAGGGGAATTAGATGCAATGAATGCGTAGTTATTTAAACGGATTTCGTTCTTGCCATTCGGTTTTTGGTTCCAAATAATTGAAAATAGTCTGGGTGCATTTATCAATTAATTTTGATTCATGCTTGATAAAACCATAGACTTCAATGGGTTTCGCACCCACCGAACTTTTTATTTCAAGTGCTGTTCTAGCAAAAACAATTTCTTTAAATCCTTTATTGATAGAATAGGCAATCATATCATACAGCATATTTAAGTAAAGCATTTTTTCTTTCTGGATGGAATCATCATAACCTAAAAAATAGGTATCCATTGCAGTTCCATTTTTGATTAAAGTATTGAAACCAATCAATTTGTTATCAATAAAGTAACCGTAAAAAAGAAATTTATCTTTCAGAATTTCTTTAAATACTCGAAAGTGATTTTTAGCTAGAAAAAAGGTATTGAAAGGGGCATTTTTAGCTACATGATAATACAGATTGTATATTTCTTCTTCAAATGCAATAATCTCGTGAAGACCTAATTTTCGTTTTTCAATACCCTCTGTTTTTTTGCGAGCGCGTTTGTATTGATCCCGGTATTTTTTTGATAAAGCAGCAATGTAATCTTGTTCTGTTTTCCAATTTTCTAAAATAGTAAACACCATATTGGGTTGGGTAGAAAATTGAAAATAGTCCTTTTTTATAGCTGGGTGGAAGGTCTCAATTTCTTCCGTTTCAAAATCTTTTATGCTCGAAATATGGACTTTTTTGCCCGATGCTTTAAACTGTTCTTTGAGCGCTTCCATTGCATTTAAAACTTCATTTTGTAAGATTTTTACATCTATTTTAGTTGAAAATGCCCAAGCATTTTGACCAGTAAGCATGTTGTTTCCCAATAACAATACATGCGAACAGAAGTTTTTGAATACGATATTTCGAATACTTGATTTAATACATTTATCTCGATCTCCAAAGGAATCCAATTGATTTAAATCTAGAAATTGGGAAACAGCAATGCCCACCAATTCCGAATTATTGAAAATCCCAATATAATGACATGTCATGTTTAAAGGTGCCGATTTTTCAAGAATTTCTAAGTATTCTTTAGTTAGGAAAATATTATTTACAGCCAATGAGTTCCAGTTTTCTGGAAGTTTGCTAACTTTGGAATAAATAGTAAATAGTAATTTAGAATTCAAAGGTTCAATTTATTTTCCAAATTTAGTTTATTTGGAACAGATTAAGTAAAATACTATTTTACTTTTAAATTAATTTTCTGATTATGAAAAAATATTCCAACATAGAAATTCAAGCGGCTATGAAAACACTAAATAACTGGATTTTGTATGAAGACAAAATTAAAAAACAATTTCAATTTAAGGATTTCAGTGAAGCTTTAGCTTTTATTCTTCGAATTGGCGTGTTAGCTGAAAAACAAAATCATCATCCAGAATTACATAATGTTTATAATAAAGTAACAATTGCATTAACCACCCATGATGTTAGAGGTTTATCGGATAAAGATTTTCTACTTGCAAGATCAATTGATGCCATTTCATAAAAAATAGCAGTACAAAAAATTGAACGAATCTAATATTTAGGATTAATTTGTAATTACATCCATTGGCAGATAATTCCACCCATAAGCATACAAGTAATAACCCAATAACCACCAGCAATAAGAGTATATTTAAAACTTCTTCTTTCAAATAATGCTCCAACACCAATTACTGGCAAACAGAAAAACAATCCGGTCATAAATCCGTGTAAAGCACCGTGTTTAAAAGTTCTGAAGTTTGTACCATAATCTGCCATGAAAGCGCTGTAAGATGGAAGTGCTTTTGAAACATCTCCTCCAATCATTCCAAGCGCACCACTTTGATGAATTACTATAAATTGCATTACAAATGAAATTAAGAAAGCATAAATATAGGCAGCTAACATGGTTTTTATAATTGTAGCTGTGTTTGGTTTTTCTTCTAAAACTCCAGCTTCTTTCATCCAAATGGTTCCAAATACTTTAGGATTATACCAAATAAAACCCACAAATAATGAGGAAAATGCAGAAAGCAATAAAACTGAAAGTGTGTGCATGATTTTAAGTTTTTAAGTTAGTAAATCAAATATATGTTTTTTATTAATTCTATTTATTATAGAATAAAAATTATTTGACAAAAGTAGAAGCGTTTGCTAGTGCTTCTGCAATTCCGGAACTATTTTTACCTTTTCCCGATGCAAAAAATGGTTGTCCACCACCGTTCCCATCAATGTATTTTCCTAATTCTTTTATTACCATGTTGGCATTTAAATTATTAGAAACTACTAATTCTTTAGCGATGTAACAGTGCATATTTGGAGCGTTTTCATCAATAGATGCTAAAACTACAAACGAATTTGGTTTTGAACTTCCAATAGCCTGAGTTAAATCTTTGGTAGCACCCATGCTTAAATCTACTTGTTTTGCCAAATAATTAATGCCATTAATTGCTGTAAATTCAGAGATAAGAATTTTCTGTAATCCGTCTATTTTTTCTTTAATTAACTGCTCCAGTTGTTTCTTTAATTTTGCATTTTCTTCTTGTAAAGAAACCACTGCTTTTATAGTGTCTTGTGGATTTTTCAAGGTGCTTGAAATTTCAGCTAAAGCCGTCTCTTGAGCGGTGTAATAATTTTGTACAGCAGTTCCAGTTATTGCTTCTATTCTTCGAATTCCAGCTGCTACAGCACCTTCAGAAACGATTTTGAAATGCCAAATATCAGCAGTATTTTTCACATGAATACCTCCACAAAGTTCCATACTTTGACCAAATTTAATTGCTCGAACCGTATCGCCATATTTCTCTCCAAATAAAGCCATGGCACCTTCATCTAAAGCTTGTTGAATTGGAATACTTCTTCTTTCAATAAGTGGCAATTGCTCTTCAATTCTAGCGTTTACAAATGCTTCCACTTTTTTGATTTCCTCATCGGTTACTTTGCTAAAATGTGAAAAGTCAAATCGCAAACGATCTGCATTTACCAAAGATCCTTTTTGCTCTACATGGGTTCCCAAAATTTCACGCAATGCTTGGTGCATTAAGTGGGTAGCCGAGTGGTTTTTTGAAGTTGCAATTCTTAAATCGGTATTGACTTTTGCCACAAAACTAGCAGAACTATTTTCTGGAAGTTGTTTTGCAAAATGCAGGATTAAATTATTTTCTTTTTTGGTGTCAATAATTTCAATGATTTCGTTTGATGAAGTTAAAATACCTTTGTCTCCAACTTGACCTCCACCTTCTGGATAAAACGGGGTATTGTCTAAAACAATTTGATATAAAACTCCGTCTTTTTTCGAATCAACTTTTCGAATTCGAGTGATTTTCACTTCGTTTTCGGTTTGATCATAACCAACAAATGTCTCTACGTTTCCGGGAATAATTAGGGTCCAATCTTCTGTAGAAACTTCAGATGCTGCACGGGAGCGGTTTTTTTGTTCTTGCATTGCTTCATTAAAACCCGCTTCATCCAATTCAAATCCTTTTTCTCTTAATATTAAAGCAGTCAAATCAATTGGAAACCCAAAAGTATCGTACAATTCAAATGCTTTGTCTCCAGAAACTGTTTTTCCATTAGTTTCTGCAATTACTTTATCTAATAATTGTAACCCTTGATCTAATGTTCGCAAGAAAGAAGCTTCTTCTTCACGAATTACATTGGTCACAAATTGTTGTTGCGCTTTAATTTCTGGGAAGAATTCTCCCATTTGATTGGCTAATACTTCAACCAAGGAGTGAATGAACGGTTCTTTAGTGTTTAAGAAGGTGAAACCATAACGAATGGCACGACGTAAGATTCTTCGAATTACGTAACCAGCTCCATTATTTGAAGGTAATTGTGCGTCTGCAATGGCAAAAGCAACTGCTCTAACGTGATCAGCAACTACACGAATGGCAATATTGGTTTTATTTTGATCGTCTGAAATATTTTTGACATCGTCAGCAGTATATTTTAATCCCGTAATCTGTTCTACTTTTCCAATAAGCGGTGTGAATACATCAGTGTCATAATTGGATGTTTTTCCTTGTAAAGCCATGCACAAACGCTCAAATCCCATTCCGGTATCTACGTGTTGCGCTGGAAGTTTTTCTAGCGATCCATCAGCTTTACGGTTGAATTCCATAAATACATTATTCCAAATTTCAACTACTTGCGGATGGTCGTTATTCACCAAGCTTTTTCCAGAAACTGCTTCTTTTTCCTCAGCAGAACGTAAATCAACATGTATTTCAGAGCAAGGACCACAAGGACCTTGGTCTCCCATTTCCCAAAAATTATCTTTTTTATTTCCTAAAATAATTCGGTCTTCGTCAATAAGTTCTTTCCAAATATCCCATGCTTCTTGATCAAAAGGTACATTTTCTTCAGGGTTTCCTTCAAAAACGGAAACATATAAATTCTCTTTTGGGATTTTGTACACTTCGGTTAATAATTCCCATGCCCAATTGATGGCATCTCTCTTGAAATAGTCACCAAACGACCAGTTTCCAAGCATTTCAAACATGGTATGGTGGTAGGTATCAAAACCTACATCCTCCAAATCGTTGTGTTTTCCAGAAACACGAAGACATTTTTGAGTATCGGCTATTCGCTTGCTTTTTGGGGTTCCGTTTCCTAAAAAGTACTCTTTGAATTGCGCCATCCCCGAGTTATTAAACATCAAAGTTGGGTCGTCTTTTAAAACGATAGGAGCAGAAGGAACAATTAAATGGCCTTTGCTTTCAAAGAATTGAAGAAATTGCTTGCGAATGTCTTGTGATTTCATTTTTGATTATTAGTGCTATAGATAATTATATTTTATTCAAATAGTTTACTCATTAGCCCTGATTGAAGTGTAAATCCTTTTTTGAAAAAAAAGATTGTAACGAAAAGCAGGAACAAGGATTACAAAGATGCCAAAAGTTTCGCTTCTAAAAAATAAAAAATAGATTTAGAAAGAAACATTTCTTAAATTTGTTCGTATAACTATTGATAGTTTAAAAACTAGCACAAAAATAGTATAATTTAAGAAATGTCGAAGAAAGTTAAGTATTATTACGATCCAGAAAGTTTAGCTTATCGAATAATAGGGCCTCAAAAGCGTAAAAAGTATGGTTACCCTGCGCTTTTTATATTGGCATCGGCATTATTTGGTTTTTTATGTTTTGTGATTTTGATGAATACGCCGTATTTTGAAACGCCAAAAGACAAGATTCAAGCGCGAGAAATTGAAAATTTGAAGCTTAATTATTCCATTTTATATAAAAAAATTGATGCATTAGATCAAGTGGCATCGGAGATGGCAGATCGTGATAATAATTTATATCGGGTTTATTTTAATTTATCGCCTATTTCTACCGAAAAAAGACAAGGCATAATAAATAGAAAACGATACCAAGAACTCGAGGGTTTTGATAATTCGGAATTGGTGATTAATACTTCTGAGAAAGTAGATAAAATAGCCAATGCCTTGGTTGCACAATCAAAATCGTTAGATCAAATTTTGAAATTAGCTAAGGCAAAAGACAAGTTTTTAAGTGCTATACCGGCAATTCAACCGGTTAAAAATGAAGATTTGAAACATATGGCTTCGGGTTTTGGGTACCGTATTGACCCTTTTACAAAGGCAAGAAAGATGCACGAAGGAATGGATTTTACTGCACGAACCGGAACTCCAATTTTTGCAACTGGAGACGGAGTGGTTAAAAATGCTGATAATTCGAAATCGGGATATGGAAATCATATTGAAATCAATCACGGTTATGGTTATTTAACTTTGTACGGACATTTAAGCAAATATAAAGTTCGCGCTGGTCAGCGAGTGAAACGAGGAGATATCATAGGATTTGTTGGCAGTACTGGAAGAAGTCAGGCGCCACATTGTCATTATGAGGTACACAAAGATGGGAAACCCGTAAACCCAATTAATTTTTATTACGGAAATATTTCAGCTGCAGAGTATGTAGCTATATCAAAAATTGCTAATTTAGAGAACCAGTCGTTAGACTAGGTTTGGTTTAATATAAATGTAAAACTATGCAGATTAATTTATCAAAAGACAAGTTGTATTTTAGTATTGGTGAGGTGGCCGAAGCATTTGGGGTGAATGCCTCTCTTATTCGTTTTTGGGACAAAGAATTTGATATTTTGAAGCCAAAGAAAAATGCAAAAGGAAACCGAATGTTTACTCAAGAAGATGTGAAAAATTTGCAATTGATTTATCATTTAGTAAAAGAAAGAGGCTTTACCCTTGAGGGTGCTAAAACCCATTTAAAGGAAGGGCAGAAAAAAACGTTAGATAAATATGACATTATTTCCAAACTTGAGGGAATCAAAGCAGAACTGACAACGATTAAAAACAACCTGTAAGATGAGGAAGATACAAGTCTTAAATATCAGTTTTACATCATCAATAGTGGTTGTAATTGTGGGCGCATTATTTAAAATAATGCATTATCCGTACTCACAACCCTTACTGATTATTGGGTTATTGTCCCTGCTTGTGTTTTGGTATGTTTCCCTTTCTGAAATTAAATCATCAACTCGAATTACTGCTTCCGAAAAATTTATGTGGTTTATTGGATTAATTTTTTGTGGCAGTATTGCAGGTTTGGTATACCTTTTGTCAGGTAGAAAGAGAATAACAATCAATAAATAACTTTTAAATTAAAAAAAATGGATTTTAAAAAATTTTTGCCTTGGATTATTGGAATTGGAGCAGTACTAATTATTGCTTTTTGGGTAATAGGAGTAAAAAATAGCGGGTTGCGTTACAGCCAAGCTACAGAAAAAGCATGGGGAGATGTACAAACTTCGTATCAAAGAAGAAATGATCTTATTGGTAATTTAGTAAATACGGTTAAAGGGGCTGCCGATTTTGAAAAAAGTACGTTAACAGCCGTTATTGAAGCGAGAGCCAAAGCGACAGCAATTACTATTGATCCAAGAAATATTTCTGCTGAGCAATTGGCACAGTTTAATTCGGCTCAAAGCGGTGTTAGTAGTTCGTTATCTAAACTTTTAGTTTCGGTTGAGCAATATCCGGATTTAAAAGCAAACCAAAATTTCTTGGCATTACAGGATGAGTTAACAAGTACCGAAAATCAAATTCTAACCGCAAGAACACGATTCAATGAAAGTATTCAAGCGTATAACGGATATATTTTAGCAATGCCACAAAGTTGGTTTTTAGGCAACTATAAAGAAAAAGCATACTTCAAAGCTGTTGAAGGTGCAGATAAACCGGTAGAAGTTAAGTTTTAATAATGTCTACAAAAGATATCTTTTTAACTAAAGAAGAAGAGGCAGAAGTAGTTGAGGCCATTCAAATGGCCGAAAAAAATACTTCGGGCGAGATTCGAGTTCATATAGAAAAAGAAACTTCCATTGCTCCCATGGAGCGAGCAGTGGAAGTTTTTCATTTATTGCAAATGGAACATACAAAAGAACGAAATGGCGTCTTAATTTATGTGGCTACCCAAAGCAAGCAATTTGCAATTTGTGGCGATCAAGGCATACATGAAAAGGTGACCAATTCGTTTTGGGATGCTACAAAGGAAGTAATGTTAAGCCATTTTAAAAATGGTAACAACAAGCAAGCCTTAGTTGATGGAATTCTTAAAGCGGGGGAACAATTAAAAAATTATTTCCCATTTCAAGAAGACGATACCGATGAATTATCAAACGAACTTTCAAAAGGAGAATTATGAAAAATAGATTAAATTTCTCAAAAACCTTTTGGATAGTTCTAGTTTGCATGTTCACACAAATTGGATTTGCACAATTTACCATTCCCGAAAAGCCCAGTTTCCAAACTTCGGTTTATGATTATGCCAAAGTTTTAAGCGATTCTGAGAAAAAGCAATTAGAAGATAAACTAGTTCGTTATTCCGATTCTACAACTACTCAAATAGTTGTGGTGACCATTGATAATTTGAAAGGCGAAGACATTGGAATCTTAGCGCCTAAGTGGGGACAAGAATGGGGAGTAGGTCAAGCTAAGGAAGATAATGGCGTTTTTATTTTATTATCTAAAGAAGATCGTAAAATATGGATTGCGCCTGGTTACGGAGTAGAAGATAAATTAATCGCTAGAACAACCGGAGAGATTGTTCGAGAAATAATTATACCTGAGTTTAAAGCCGGAAGTTATTATAAAGGTTTAGATAAAGGTGCCGATGCTATTTTTGATGTTTTAAAAGGAAAGTACAAAGGCGCTAGAAAAAACGGTTTAAATAAAGGAGTTTCGCCTTTTGTTATCTTATTAGTGCTTTTTGTGATTGTATTAATCATAGTATCTAGTGTTAAAGGAAATGGCAAAGGCAATGGGCGAGGCGGCGGAATGATGCGTCCTCCAAGTTTATTGGATATTATTGTGTTAAGCAGCTTAGGAAGAAGCAGCGGTGGCGGCTTTGGAGGTGGCTTTGGTGGTTCTTCTGGCGGTGGAGGTTTTGGCGGCGGCTTTGGCGGCGGCGGATTCTCTGGCGGTGGAGCAGGTGGTAGCTGGTAAGAATAAAAAAAAACTCGTTTAGATTCTAAACGAGTTTTTTTTGTGAGAATTGATTTTATTATTTTAATTTCTTAAGAGATTCTATTGCATATTCATTAGCGGGATCTAATGCCAATGTTTTTGCAAAATACTCTTTTGCTTTTACTTTATCGGTATTTGCATAAAAAGCAGCAATACTGTTGTAGGATTCAGTTATTTTACCTTTGTTTTTACTTATTTCTGCTTCACCTTTGCCGATCACTAATTCAACATATTTTTCATAAGTAGCTGCCATAACATCATCTTTCTCCATCGTGCTGTTGATACGAGCTTTGTATAAATAAGCTTCTTGGTAATTTGGAGTTGCAGTAATTACATTATCCATAGCTTTATCTGCATTTTGAAGCGCAACCATGTTTACATCTTTTAATTCTTTTCCTCTGTTTTCAGTTAATACAGAAAGTCCATAATAAACATTGTCTTCCAGGTAATTTCTAGAATCAGGATTGGTGATTGCTAATTCAAATAAGGCACTTGAAATTGGAAATAATTTTTGAGTAAAGTATTTTTTTCCAACTTCATTTAAGCCATTTGCAATGGCTAAATCAATTTCTAAAGATTTTTTAATATCTGCTGTTCCCATTGCTAATGCTGCAGCATCAACTGTTTTACCATCAGCAGCAATTGATTTAGCTATTTTAGCCAAACCTAAGTTGTAATAATCAGCAGCAATAACTTTGTTTGTACCTTTTGTAATGTATTCTGTTAAGGCACTTATTGCTGAATCATAATTTCCATTTTGGTAGGCAGAGTAACCCAAATAACGAAGAATACGAGGATTTACTTTGTCTAATTTTTTCATTTCATTTGCTTCTGCTTCTAATGCTTTATAATCTTTTGCTAAGATTAGGAAGTCAGCATGACGCATACGTGAAGGCAAAGAATAATCGGTTAGACTCATGTATTTTTCATAATTGCTAAGTGCTTTTGCAATATTTTCAGTGTATGTTTTTGGTTTGTTGTTGGCCCATAAATAATAAGTTTCAGCAAATTCTCTAAAAACAGGACCGTAATTTGGATTTAATGTCAACACCTCATCAAAAGCTTTAATTGCTTCTTCATAAGCTTTTGCTCCTTTTAACAATACTCCCAATTGCATTTTAGCGCGAATCATGGTGTTATCAATAGCATAAGCATCTCTATAAGATACATAAGCTTCATTTTGACTTTTATCTCCGTAATACGCATCACCTAAATTTAATTTGACACTTGCATCGTTAGGATTGGCTAATTGAGCTTTTAAAAGTAAATCGATAGCAGCTTTATAATCTGGTTTTGAGTTATTCATATAAGCTTGAGCGATATATATATACTCTTCAATATCTCTCTTTTTTAGTTGTTTGATTACTTGGTCAAATTTTTCTTTTGCGGAAGTTGTATTTCCGTTATCTAAATCTATTTGGCCCAAACCTATGGTGCTCAAACGAGCTCCATCTGAAGTGGATAGCCCTCTTTGAAAATAAATTTTAGCAGAATCTTCAATGTTTTGCTTTAGATAGATGGTGCCCAGTAAAAATGCAGCTTTACCATTATCTGGTTTTGCCTGAAGGTTGTTTTTTAATACAACTTTTGCTTTTTCATATTGTTCAGCGTCCATTGCTTTTTTGGCTTGGTCGATGTCTTGGGCAAAACTAGTTGCTGTGGCTGTTAAAAAAACGAGGCTTAAAATTTTAAATTTTTTCATCTTATTGGTTCTAATTATTTTCAATTTTATTTCTAATTCTAATATTTCTACTCGGTTCGCGTAACGGTGCAAGTCCCGATTTTAAGATTATTCTTTGTCCGGTTTCTCCAGCCATGAATGAGGCAAAACCAATCCCTAATCCATCATAACCTTGACAATTGATTATGTACAAAACGCGTGCCAAAGGATATTTTCTATTTGCTAGGTTCTCTTGGCTAGGATATACATATTCGTTTGATGTATTATTTTTAACACTTAATACGGTAACATTTTCTAATGCTTTTTTTATTTCTTCAGTTGGTTGAAAAATCCAATTCATTCCAACAATACCAATCATTCCTTCGTTTTGTGATAGATATTGTATGACTTCGTTATTGCTTTTAAAGGAATATACTCCGTTTTCTGGAACGTTTTTTAATCCTGCTAATTCCAATAAAGCACGAGTTGTACTGGAATTGGCATTATCAAAAACTAAACCTTTTATTTTTGTTGGTTTTCCTTTTAAGAAATCAATAATCTCTGAAATATCTTGAATAGTATCTTTTGATTTGTTGTTTTTAATTAAGGCAATTCCATCAATTGCGAATGGTGTTTCTAAAGGTTTAATCTTTTTGTTTTTAAAATAGTTATTTTCTTTATAATTTAACTTTCTTGTCAAAATTATGGTTTGCGCTTTATTGGATACAAACGAAAGCACACTTTCTTTTTCTGATTGCGGAACTAATTTAATTTTAGCATCATATTGACTTTCAAAAACAGCAACTTGATCTTCCGCAATAGGGTACACCGATTCATCAACAAGTATTGATGTAGAACCAGTTAAGATTGTTTCTTCAGTTTTATTGTTTTTACATGAAATTAGCGCAATAAAGGCAATTACTATTGCAAAAAAGGCATAAACTATATTGTAAATAATTTTAATCATTCGTATCTGTTTTCAATAACCTCCAAAATCTAAAAGTTCCATATACAATCAATAAGCAACCTAATGCTATTCGGTATTTGGTTTCCATTCGAATAGGAAATGTAGTCCAAAAGATTAGAATTGCTCCAAGTGTTAAATAAATCATAAGAAACATAATACCTATAAATAGAAGAAATCGCTCTTTAAGCGATTTCTTCTTATAGTTTGTAAGTATATGCTTAATCATTTATTCGTCTGGGTTTTCAATAGAGAAAGTTTGAATAAAAGCACAACGAACTTTTCTTCCGTTTTGTTCTGCTGGAGTCCATTTTGGACTTTTTCGCATTACTCTTTCTGCTTCTCT
>Ga0078894_10001409_pt1 | contig 17793 bp, 15 predicted proteins | sample LauGreSu1BDMLBSD_2_FD_67506 | JGI IMG/M metagenome (GOLD analysis project Ga0078894, IMG submission 67506) | Freshwater lake microbial communities from Lake Michigan, USA - Su13.BD.MLB.SD (version 4) (version 4) | ecosystem: Environmental > Aquatic > Freshwater > Lake | place: Lake Michigan... | reverse complement strand
ATTTGCCATGGATTCGCAAAGTATGGGTCGTGACCATGAACCAAAAGCCCAGATGGTGGATTGATTGCGATTTTGCGACCATTGTTGACCACAAGGACATTATGCCAGCCTCGGCATTACCTACATTCAATTCGCTGGCCATTGAGACGTGCATGCATCGTATACCCGGGCTGGCTCAGCAGTTTATCTACTTGAATGATGACTTTTTCTTTGGCAAAGAAATCAACGAAGGTTGGTTTTTTAGAGATGAAATTATGCAGTTGCACTGGCACGGAAGCCATACATTGCCGCCGCAACCTCGCAATATATACGAAGACGCTTTGCACAACACTGGCTTGGTTTTGGCGAAACATTATGGTTTGCAAGCGGTAGCGCGTGTTTTCAATCGACCGTTGCATCATGCTATACCAAAAACCATTCAGGCGTGCAAACGAGCCTGGGATTTATTTCCAGCCGAAATGGCCGAGACGTGTCATGGTAAGTTTCGAGAACGCACGCATGTGTTGCATTATATAAGCAATTATATTGCTTTGTTGGATGGTGGTGCTATCGTTGCCCCTATGCATCAAATGATTTCATACAAGTTTTATACCAACGACAGCGCTTGGCTGTTGCATAAAAGCGAGCCGTTGCCGCACTTGCTTTGCATCAATGATATTTGTCAGCACGCACTTTTGTTTCAAGAATGGGCCGGGCGTATGTATCCGCAACAGAGTTTTGCTGAAATAGGTGCGATCGGGCAGATAAAATGCAACGCCGAAAACAAGCCATTATTTAAAGCGCCAACTGTTTTTCTTAAAAGGAAAAAGTACACAACTAAATAGTAAAACAACATGTCTCGCGCCAGTACCAACCGGCGGGCTCGGTACCTGCCACCGTGGCCTTTGCAGCAACTCAGTTCTATTTCCACCAATTACGATTGGACCGCTGATCGAATGTATTATGATGGCGACACTGTCCGTTATCAACACGACAATTGGTATTGTATGTATGATCACCTGGGCACTACCCCGCCCAATGAAGATGCGGTCAAGTGGCGCAAATTAACATCGACGCGTTATAATCCCGACGAATCGCAAATCGCGCCCTTCTTGCCCAGTGCCATTACATCAACCAAACAAGTATCGCGTCGCGCGTTTTGGCCAACTCAGATTCAATAAAAATAAACATGTAGTGTACACAAAGATTATGAACTTACGACACGCGCTCGCCACCTTGAGCAAATTGGGTCCGGGTCAAAAATTGCGGGTGATAAATGATGAACTGGAAGTAGAGGATCGGTATTATTTGCAAGGGCTGCAGCGGTGGCTACATGGCGATGGCGAAGCAGTCACAAGTGCTTATATACGCGATTTATCCAAAGTGCTGCGGGCGTGGGTGCTGAAAATATTAAGTGCTGCAGATGTAACCACCGCGGATTTAGAGTCGCACTATAGCTTGGTGCACGCCGCTATCGGTGGCATACAACATTTAAAAGAATTGTACCCGAATCAAACGTGGCCAAACTGGGCGCATGAAGAGCGATTGTTGCATCAAGCGCTAAAGCATCCTAAAATATTGTCCAAGACAACGCCCGTTGCACGGTTTCCTGTGTTACAATGAAAAATAAATAAATTTAGAATAATATATATTTGCAATACGCGGCATCATGGACGAAAAGGCGGTAAAAGATGATATAGATGCGTTGTCGCTGCTTATTGATAAGCGGCCCAAGAAAAATGAAATGCGAACTGTGCGAGGTGATAGCGACAAGTTTATCCATTTAATTCAGGCCTGTTTGCGTATGAAAACAATGGCGGTCGAGGTATTATCGACATCTGCGACCTTATTTCAGTCGATTCAAGCAGAAGACATTCGGGAATTTAAAGAACAGTACGAACAAGAGTTTACTCAAATGCAGGCCAATTTCAAGGATGTGTTTCAAGTATTGTCTGAGAAAAACCGGGCCCAATGGTTAGCTTTGTATTTGGGCTTGTTGGCGCAAGACATAGATATGACGGATTTTAGTGATCATACTATCATGGAAGGCGCTTTGGGTGATGCAAACGCAAAACTGAGTTATTTACACAAACAATCTTTGATAGCGCATGACCGGCGGACATTTACAGTTCCAACGTGGGCGTCGGCGGTTATTGGTGTATTAAGTGGACTTATAATCATTTGTTTATGTGCGGTCAGTGTATTAATCTATATTACAAAGAAATAAAGAGTTGCATACATAATTCAGGTATACAGATGCTGCTGGGAGCGCATGGATGACTGCAAACAGGCAATTTGTTTTAAAATGTGTTCTACGGCAATCTTCATGCTCGCCACAGGATCATGACTGTTGACCATAATTTCCATGTTGTCTTCATGCACTTTGTATCCACAGGACGTAACTGTCGGATCCCGGTTTAGCGCATCACAGAGCATAGTGCCCATGGTGTGATCTTGGTTGGCAATAAAAAATCGTTTGTTGAGCACATCAAATTGAAACATATTGCCGGTAATATTTTTAAGCAAAAGATATTTTTTAGCCAGGAAAAAAATTACTGTTAAAATTTGCACAATTCTTTTACTTACCATGAGTACCGCACCATCGTCGTCCAAGCCTCTGGAGGATTTCTTTCAGCTTACCAAAACATTAATGACTGCCGTCAAGAATGTGTTTCCGGAATGCACCAAGACGCAGGAGGCGCTGGCGCAGCTCGAGTTTATCGAGACGTCGAACGTAGAGTCGCTCAAGACCATGCTTATCGAGACGTGGTATCAGACCATGAAGCCGTACATTCAGGAGTGTGTGCAGAAGAACGACAATGTGCTGTTGCGCTCCAACATCAAGGTGTTGGATCAGCTGGACATCAAGACCAAGTGGGCCGATCCGGAGTTTGATCAGGAATCCAAGCAGATCATGTGGGAGTACATCAACACGCTCAATTATTTAGCGTGCCTGTACAGCGAATCGTCCCCGGAGGATGTGCAGGGTTTGTCGACGGCGGCGTCGCGCCTGGCCGAGGCGGCGCAGTTTGAGATTACTGACGACGGCAAGTTTTCTTTTAACATTCAGGCTTTTCAGGCGCTGCTGTCGGACAAGTCCAAGCAGTCTGAGATTGCCGCGCTTATGCCGTTGGCGGCTCCGTTGATGCAAAATATTATGGGCGGTGGTTCTGCCGACGGTGCCGATGGGGCTTCGGGCCTGCAGGCGTTTTTGCAGGCGCAAATGGGCAATTTCGGCAACATGTTTAACAAGCCCAAGTAATTAATAAAGTTTTTTTATTAGTTCCCAGCGATAGCAAAACCATAACAAAAGTCAAGTATGTCAACAAAAAGTTATACTCCCACGTACGGTTTCGAACCGTAGACCTTGTGATTAACAGTCACACGCTCTACCAACTGAGCTACGCGGGATGTAATGTTGTTTTACAGAAATAAAGTTTTATATACATTTGTTTATTGTTGACAAATTTCAGCAAATAGACCCAGCACGCCCTGCTGATATTCCAAGGCACGGTCTTCCATCTTGAAACGTTTCCACGGATCCAATGTATCTGCGTAAACTTCGGTCATTGGACGCGGGTATACAGGTTTGCCGTCTTTATCAAAGACATCATCGGGCACAAAACTTTCAGGATGTGATTCTTTTACAAGACGCTCGTTCACACCAGCCGATATGTCTGCGCACGCCACTAAAATGCATGCGGCAAGCAAATCGGCAGTTGGTTTAATTGTTTTATTTATAATGCTACCAACACGTTCGCATGAATCAACAAACTTTTTTATATAATCCCAATACTTTTGACGCAAAACGTATTTATCTTCAGATGGATTGACATTGATAACTCCAAATTCCCAGTGCATATCAATAATGACAAAAACTGCCGGTCTCCACTGCCAAACGCCAAGCTCGTGCAAAATTTTATCGATATTTAGTTTTTTTCTTTGTTCGATGTCATCCTCACATGTCAAGTAAAATGGTATTTGCCCCGTCATGACAGCCGTGCTATATTGCGGATGTACGCGATCACCTACATGGATCGCTTCCATGCGTTGAACAGACTGATTTTGATACTTGTCATTTGAAAGTGTGTCGTAAAAACAGTCTCTTTGGCCGTCTACGTTTTCCATGCATGACTTTATACAATCGCCGCCTTTACCAATATCGTGTAAAAACGCAGCAGCAATCACGATGTGTTCATATTCCGCTTTGTTCTTTATAGCTGTGTACAAAGCATTGTTGTCGCGTATCCACGTACGTATTTGCAACTCGGTCCATTGACTATGCTCCAATACATCACCGCCGTGACTTTTTCTATATTTTTGAAATTCAACGGCATTATATTTGGACGGGTGGATATACGTACGTTGGCCATCCTCAAGCTTAAAGGGCGTATGTCTGTATTGCTTTAAAGCTGTGACAAACTTGCGTGTTTCGGAATCTGATTGGGCATACGGCTTAGCGTCCATGTTTTTCAATTTATAGTATTGTGAATACCAAATATTAAACAAAAATATATTTAAACAAAGATCATGGTTTTTAATGTTAAAGAAATTGCGGCTTTTGTTGTACTATTGGTCGGTTGCATACTATTAGTCATGTTTGTGGTATCGCATGGTAGTGTTTTAAAAACAAATACACAAAATGCAAACGTAACGTTTCATGTTGAATCCAATAATCAACGAGACAATGTATCTTTACATGCATCAAGTACCAGTAATATCGAAAATATAAACATGACTTTGGTAAGTTTTAACGATTACGGTTTAAATGACAATGGCGTTTTTGATACTATTGGTGATAATTGGAATTGGTGTGATGGTAATTATACATCTAATGACGGCGGGGTCGAGTATACACAAGTGCCAGTGAATACATTGGAACAAAAACCCAGAAAAATAAGGCATGATAAATCAACGAATAAGTTAATTTGCTACAACGACTATGGGTTTTCAGAAACTCGTTCTATCAGCACCGGTAAAACTATCGATGCAAATAGCGTCAGATGGGTACTTACAAATCCCGTTAATCTACCATTACCTCCCCCCAAAATGATTTTGACTGGTTTTGGTTACGCAGAATGTGACGGTATATATATCCATGATCCCGATCGTAGATTGTATAAACATGAAAATGGCACACGTATAGTTTTAATCAACCGACTTAATGTATTGACTTGTTTTCCAAGTGATCGGATTGGATTCTTTGGCTCCAGACAGATACAAACAACATCGCAAAATATACAGGGTATTGTGTCCAATTATATCATTGGCAAAACCGTAAATTGGACTAATGCAGATCCAACAGTTTCAGCATTTTATTCGACTTTATCGACCAATAGATATGCGATAGCCGATACACAAACACATAAGCGGTTCTATTCATACCAACCTAACTTTAAATTAAGTACTTTTGCAAACGGCAAGATTGTAGGATATCAATTGCCCTCTGTTAATAATGTAAAAAAGGCATATTTGTACGACGAGTGCAACTATGCTGGCAATTTCGTTGCCATATCATGCGGCGTTTACGGTAACAGCAATATTGCATTTGCTGATATATTCACGAATTTGGGCGCAGAATTTATAGTTAAATCTCTTAAAGTACCCGAAAGTATGGCTATTGTTTTATTCTCCAAGAGCAAAGGATATACACAAACCTGCAGAATGTTTTTTGCAGATGAGCCGTGTATAAATTATAGCATATATGGAAACGATTTGCGAATATATGCCATTGAGAAAAACGCAAACAATAATTATTCTCAAAACTTTTATTTTAGATTACCGGCAAATGCTAACCCTGCAGGTTCCGGTTATATAGAAACCCCTTTGAACAAAAATATCAGCACAAATACCAACTCGAATATCTTTTCCTTTAGTCAATATAGCTACGATGCTTCAAAAACAGATGCAGTTGTTTTACGACTGGTCAAGATAAACGACAAATACTCGACAATTATTGCCATGAATCCATCTGGTTCGTTAGGAAGTACGTTTGTCGACAGCGGCACGACATATACAGCTACGCATTACATGATTGTTTACAATGGCAATGATTCTCTGCTATAAATAAAAATATCAATATTTAATTTTAGAAACGAATACCATATAAGATAATGTCTTTCAAGTTATTGCCTTTAAAAAAGATTCCAACAAATGTCGTTGCACTGATTTTTGTGACAGTTGCAATTATCATATCTGTAGTCCTTTACTACACTATGGCAAACACAACCAAACGTTACAAAAAACGTAAAATGCAGCCATCGACAGTCAAAAATAACACATTGATAGCATCTACTGGTTTATTAGACGTTGGTGATACTTATTATTACCCACTTAATATGACTCTTTTAAGTTTATATGATAATGATTATGATCAAAATGTCGACGGATCTTTTAATAAAGAACAGGATAACTGGAATTGGTGTGCTGGGAATTATACAAGAGATATAAATAGTTTTGAATATACACAGGTCCCTAATAGTCAACTTGAATCAAAACCAAGAAAAATACGCAAAGAGGGTAATTACATTAGATGCTACAATGATTCGGGCTTTTCTGAAAATAGATACATTTACGGCAAAGATTATGACGACAAACGTATTTTGGGACCTGTTGCATGGATAGAAAACCAACCGGGTAATTTTAATCAACCACCGCCAAAGATGAGATTAACTGGATTCGGATACGCAGAATGCGATGGAATATATATTTACGACTCAAATCGTAGATTATACAGACAAGAGAATGGAAAGCGAATCGTTTTGGTAAACAAAAACAATATTTTAACTTGTTATCCCAACGATAGGATTGGTTCGTATGGTTCGCGGAAAATACAATTCTGGGATCAAAATATACACGGGTACGGTAACAGATATATTATTGGCGAAACTGTTAATTGGACAAATGCAGATGCATCTGATACGACTACATATGTAACAATAGCAACGAATATTTTTAAAGAATGGATTGTTGATGATGAATCTTATAAAAAGTTCTACATGTATCAACCAGATATTGAAATAACAAAACAGTTGGTTCCGGATTTCAAAATTCGCAAAGCGCGAGTGTACGGTGAATGCAATTATACGGGAAATAATGCCACCATTATATGTGGGGTTATAGGCTCTATTGAACAAAGTTCTTCGTTTTATACATGTTTTCCATCACTGGGTCCAAATTTTGTAATTAAATCAATTAGAATTCCTGCTGGTATGATGATTGTACTTTATCAAATAAGCTTACCGTGGACTGATCAAATGGCCAAGGTTTTTTTTTCTGATACTAATTGTATAGATTTTAATGTTCCAGCGTCAAATTTGCGAATGTTTGTATTGGAGGTAAATAGCAATGGCCAATGGTCCCGAAACTTGGCTTATGACTATTCAATTAATAGGCTTAGGAATGGAGGAAGTGATACAACCATTGTAACATATCCTATAAGTAGTACATGGCCGTTGTTTGCCAAAACTTATAATTCAAATGCGGTTTATTTAGCTGATGAGCGTTTAGACTCTTTGGTACCGTTTTCATCATTACATCCGAGTCGGTGGATTTTTGAACCATATCCTTATATTATGATAGTTTTAGAACAAGATGCAACAACAAAAACGTATAAAACAAATTGTTTATTAACAACAAAATTTAATAGATCAGATACTCGAATTAATGGTACTGTTGGTTTTATTGTATGCCACGCATTTCGATCGTTAAATTTTGTATATTATTATAATCCGTGGCAAGAGTCCAGATCGAATTATCGCATGTATGTTTTTTGAAAATGCATTTTATATAATAAATTGTAATAATAACGTAAAAACCATCAATTTTCGACAAAATATTTTGTCGGTAAAGTTTTTTTAAATAAATTTTTCTTCTCTGCTATATTCTTGCTACAAATTATACTACATACTATGCCGCCACGTAAAAAAGTCAAATTGCAAGCACCAGCCCATGAAGTGAAGAAGGACGTGAACAAAAACAGTGTTTTTATCAACGCGCCGGAAGACAATGCGATGGATCATGTGACGGTTGAAGAGTTTGCACAGGAACACACCAACAGTCATCACAACAACAGTTATCACACCAACCATCAAAACACCAGTCACACCAACGACGAAACGGTAGAGTATGTCAAGGCGGATGCGTATCGCATTATGCGCAGCAAGTTTATACACGATGGTTTTGCGCGGCCACACCTTGAATCGTTTTCGGATTTCGTCAACGTCAAGATACCCAGCTGTCTAAGCGAACACGCTCCGGTTGTGGTCGTTCATGAAGCCAGCGACACGGAGCACATTGTCGAGATTCAAGGTGTTCGTTACGACCGCCCGTCTGTGCGCGAGCCCAACGGTGAACAGCGTACGGTAACACCGCACGAATGTCATTTACGCAGAATCACATATCAGTTTAACATGCTTATTACGGCTCGATACATGATCCGCTGTCGAAGCACCGGTCGCATCATGCACTCGGTGATATTCCGCGACAAGCAATTTGATCATATCCCGTGCATGAAACTAAGCGAGTTTTGCACATCACAAGTTGATCCGGAATCTATGATGGAAGACGAAAGCGAATGCGGCGGCTACTTTATAAGTACGGGCGCCGAAAAGGTCGTGGTGGGCCAGGAAGCGCCACGCAACAACTATGCTTTTGTCATGGAAGACAGCGATGGCGTGTACAAGTGTGAATGCCGCTCTTTTAACGAAAGCAAGTATCGGTCCACCAGCACTTTGTATATTCTCTTGAACCCGCCGTACAACACCAAAAGCATGGAAGAGCGCCAGACGTGCACTGTGCGCATTACTGTTCGCATTCCTTTTGTATCGGATCCGTTACCGCTGCCTGTTACATTTAAACTTTTGGGCGTCACCAATATCGAGGCTATGCATGACTATATTTGTCATCCAACCGACGCTGATTGGTTCAAGAAACGAGTAATGGATGCGCTGCTATATAACATGGAAGCCGTCATTATGACCCGTGAATTCGCCTACACGCGGTTGGCACATGATCGCGGACAAATGTACACGGGCCCGCGTCGTCGCAAAGGCGCGGCTGCGGGGCCCGGCAGTGCCGCTGCGGCCGCCGCAGCTGCCGAGGAAGGCCGCAAGCAGCAACGCAAGAAGCGGCCCGAAACGGAAACGGAAGAAGAACGATGCCAGAAACAGGTGGCTGGTCTAATTAGTACGGAATTTCTGCCGCATCAGGGTTACAGCCCTGAAAGCGTTGACGCCAAACTGGTTTTGTTTGGCCTAAGTGTACGCAAATTGCTGCGAGTATACTACGGCTTGCAAGAAGTGGACGATCGCGATCACTACATGCATCGCCGCGTGCAATTGACCAGCTCGCTCATGACCCTGTTGTTTCGCAAACATTTTACCATGTGGCGCCGACGCATGGCTTCACAGATTCGCCGCGATTTGGATAATGGCTCGCAATTTGTCAACATCAAGCAACTGCTGCAGGCCAATATTGGAGGTAACTTGCAGACAGCCTTGAGCACGGGCAATTTTAGTATGCAGCGCGGCCAAAACAACATGGACGGCGTCGGGCAAGTGTTGAACCGGACCGAACCCAACGCGCCCGAATCGCATGTAAATCGAACATCCAACCCCATGAATAAAGATGGTCGTGCTATTGCGCCGCGTCTGCAAAACGAATCGGGTATTGGTATTATCGATCCATGGGAGACGCCCGAGGGCCAGGCTTGCGGGTTGATGCGCAACATGAGCCCCATGGCTGGCGTGCGTGTGGGCTATCCCAACGAAATTCTGATTGATGCAGTCATGAGCACGGGCATGATTGATACGGCTGGCAAAAACGTCCCCGTTGCGCAACAAACGGGCTGCCAAGTCTATGTAAGCGGCGTGATTATTGGCATTTGCAATCTGGATCAAGTCGATAGTTTGCTGAAATTGCTGCGTGCCCGCCGAGCGGCGCAAGATATACCATTTGATGTGTCTATTTACAAAACGACGGGCACGTGGGCATGTACAAATGTCGGCGAAGTTCATATCAATGGCGACGCTGGTAGTTACTGGTGGCCATTAATTCGCGTCGATCGCATGCACCGCTTGCGCTACATTTTAGATCACGTCACCAACGAGGATGATTTGTGGTCGACCTTGTTGTCAGACGGCATTATTGAAGTCATTAACAAGGACGAAGAGGCGACGTCGGCTCGCGTGGCTTTGTATCATCAACAACTCGTGGATTCTATTCCAGGCACCTACACGCATGTAGTTATTCATCCGTCACAGATTTGCTCTGTGTTTACGGCACGTGGCCCGCTTCTGGAGTTTAATCAAGCTCCGCGTGTGACGTATCAGGCGGGAATGGGTAAACAAGCCATTGGTCGCGAATTGACCAACAGCAAGTTTCGGGCCGATACGGCCACGCACACGCTGTGGTATCCCGCGAAACCTTTGGTCGGGACGCTGATGGATGACGTTTTGAATCCGGATGGCATTGCCAGTTTGCAGAATCCAGTGGTTTGTATTTTGGCCAACGGTGGGTACAACATTGAAGACTCGCTGATCTTTAAAAAGTCGTCTATTCAACGTGGCTTGTTCCGGTCAACTGTCACCAGATCTGTGCGCGACGTGGTGCGTGACGTGGAAAACGAGCGCGAGGAATTGGCCATGCCGCCCGAGGGCTGTCGCTCTCGCTTAAATGCCGATTACACGGGCATCAATCCAGAGACTGGCGTTGTGGATCCAGGCACGCATGTACATGGCAATTCGGTTCTTATCAGCAAAATGGTACACATGACGCACAAACGCAAAATGGACGTGGACGGGCAAGAACAAGAAGTGGAAATTGACAAAGTTCGCGATCGCAGCACCACCTCCAAAACGCGCGAAACGTCTATTGTAGACGATGTTATCTTTTCCAAAACGCTGGAAAACGAAACCAGTGTTCGTATCAAGACGCGAAGTATGCGAGTCCCGGAAGTCGGGGACAAATTTTGCTGCTTGACGGCGGATCATGAAGTGCTGACGACTCGTGGTTGGGTGCCCATCGCCGATATTACCACCGACATGCCGGTCGCCTGCCTGCAGTCTACAACACAGACTATTGTGTACATGACGCCCACCGATGTATGGCATTACGACTCGGCCCCAAAAGTAGCTGTTTTCTCGCATGGTTCGCATTTTCAGCAAACGGTAACGCTAAACCACCGGCTGCCTTTGTGGATTCAAGACAAGATTGAGCTGGTTTGTGCGGAAAGTGCCATTTTTGAGCATGGTCAGTTGCATCATGTAATATCGGCTCGCCATGGATTGGCCGGGACATTGTATGGTCCTTTGGAAGGTTGGCTGCAGACCTTGAAAGCGGAGCGATCCTATGTAATTCAATTTCTGGGCTACATTTACCATTACTGTTGGTATGATCGAGCCAACAACATGTTTTATACATCCCATGCTGATATTATGGATACTTTGGTGCAAGATTTATTCATGTACTGCCATATACCATTTGTTCGTCTGGAAGACGCGTTTCAGTTTACGATACCCAGCTGGGAACTGCATCCTGATGTGTTTAACGTTGAATGCATACAGCAAAGCAAATTACCGGCCTGGTGCTTGCAGTTGCCAGCGGCCGACGCGTTGAGCTTTTTACAAGGCGCGACGCTGCGCTCTGATGTGACGCCCATTAACGACGCCGATCGCGACATGTTAACGACGTTGGCTGTACACGCGGGTGCACGAGCTGCATCGCAAGGAGACTTGCTGTTGGTTGATTTTTACAACACGTTGACGCAAGCGACAACCAAAGCCGCGCATGTTAAAATCATTGATTGGAACCAGCCCGTGTACTGCATTAGTGTGCCTCCCAGTGAGATATTTTGTGTGCGGCACAAGGGCGTCGTGTCGTGGACGGGCAATTCTCGCTACGGTCAAAAGGGAACTATTGGCGCCGTTTATGATGATGTAGATATGCCGTTTTGCCCAGAAACGGGCATAATGCCGGACATTATTATCAATCCACATGCGCTACCCAGCCGCATGACCATTGGGCATTTGATTGAAAAACTTATGGGCAAGCTGGCTGCGGTCAGCGGAGAACTGGCTGACGGCACGCCGTTTGCACAGTCGGAAGATTTACAAGACTCGAGTGATCACGATGCTATTATCAATAGTATTTCCGAGCAATTGGAAAAGTATGGCTTTCAGGGCGATGGCATGGAAACCATGTGCGACGGGCGCACGGGTCGCGAAATGAAAATGAAAGTCTTTGTTGGGCCGATGAGCTATCAGAAATTGCGCCATATGGTGCAAGACAAGTATCATGCGCGCTCACGCGGACCAGTACAGATGCAAACTGGCCAGCCGGTAGAAGGCCGGCATCGCGATGGCGGGCAGCGGTTTGGCGAAATGGAGCGTGACAATTTGCTGGGCCATGGCGCTTCCAATTTATTGTTGGAACGGTTGTTGGTTTCGTCGGATCAAGCCAGTGTGCCAGTATGCACAAGTTGCGGTCTTATTGCTCAGCCGCCAAAACGCCATGCCGGCAACGGCTTGTTTGCAGCGTCAGTACATGCCGAAAAGCCGTTTTGCCAAACTTGTCTGAGTCACGAAACTGTTCGCATGTGCGAAATGCCGTTTGCATACAAATTATCAACTCAAGAGATTCAAGCTTTACATTTGCGGGCTGGGTTTTGTTTTGAAGATATACCGGTGGTATAATAATACAATATAATAATACAATATAATAATACAATATAATAAGCTAAATACGTTTCCAATCAAATTATAATTCAATTTATAAATTTAATGTTTATAAACAACAATATATTACAAATTGTTAAAATTACAAGTCGTCAAGTATGTTAACAGACGCCGTGCCGACGGAATTGCCTGTGCTTACCGCCGACGACGTGGATGGTTGCGTGGCTGCTGTAACAAGGCACGACGCGCTACTGTGCTACGAAAGTCTGGACGAAAACGATTTGTACAGCCACTACGGCAACGTGGCGCCGTTGGTTTGGAGCATCGACTATGATTATCCAGCCATTTTAAACAAGCATGGTAGCCAGTACAAGGACGGCAATATCAACACCAACCACATCAACACCAGTGTATACCACGACCCGTATTACATGGCACATTACAAGGCATTTTACAACTTGTATCATAACATGTACCATAATTTGTATCGCTCTGTGCACCACAACGTGCACCACAACGTGCACCACAACACATACCACAACGTGCACCACACTGGCCTTGACGACAGTGTGAACGTGACTGATCCGGCGTGGCAGCCGCTACAAAGTTGTGTGCTTCACGGTGCCGAGTGTGGAACCGAGTGTGGAACCAAGCTGGTTCGCAAACGACGCACGGTACAACCGCCGGTCTTTTTAGGAAAACGCAAGCGCGCCGCTTGATGTTGTTTGTTTAGTTACTGCTTGGTTACTGCTGTGTTTACAAAATATATATATATTTTACTACAAACTCAAATCATATTTTATAGTTTTGTCAAGGAGAGTGCCGGTAGTGGCATCTATAACGCCCAGCGCCGAGTACATGGTGTCATAGTATATAAAATTACCTTGCATATTGAGGGTCATACCAAAAAAAGACGGTATCAAATTCTGGATGGTGCCTGTGCGTTTCCATAAATTCGGGTTGTTTGCTGTGGCATCCCATATTCCAATACATCCGTTGGCAAACGCAGCAACTATAATGTTTGTTGATGCCATCAACGAAAGAAACAATGCCGTTTCATTAAATTTTAGAATATATGTTTGTCGATATTGTTGATTTACCATGTCGGGGGCGCAAATATCAGTCATATTCTCAGCAGTATGATTGGGATCATTATTCAAGTCATAATTGACGTGCACAACCTTGACGTGCCCGTTGCTCATAGCACAGACAATCCAGTCGCGGCACAGAGCCAAGGAGTGCACAGTGTGATATACATCTATATAACATGTCTTTTTTAGTAAATTATTATCCCACACTGTAATGGATGTATGTAATCCAATAACAAACTTGTGTTTGTATACGCACACAAACAAAGCCCAGTCATCAACATCGATAACACGTAAACATGATAATGACTTTAAATGCCAGATTCGCACTGTCCGTTCCCAACCGCCACTTAAAATCAAGGTTGGATTTTGCAAAGAATCATTTGTGCAAGTCGATTTGCGATTTGTTGTGACGCAATGCACCGTTGATGTATGGCCAGATAAGAATGCAATGTTCGTACCTCGTGTCATATCCCATACGCCAACGTACGTATCATAACTCGCGCTGACTAAAATGTTGTCCACCATGCACAATTGAAATATACTGGCCTTATGCCCACGCAAAACAGTTGTCGACTCGGGAACGCGAATCGTGCCGTCGCTGCACCCCAAAACAGGCGTTCCTGGCAGACACTCGGCCACGCAACGCCATATTTCTATTGGCAACAGATCCTGAACCCAAGCAGGAATGCTTGCCAACAACCGTGACGTGTCGTATGAATGAAACGTCATGCATTTGATGGACGATATATCCCCGGTCATTATATTTTTATGTTCAAATTAAATTTTTATTGTATAATTGTTGGCATTATACTCTACTTTTTTGCCACCATCATACGCCAATGCATGACCTTGCCTGATCATATACTGTGCAACATCAATATCATTGTACATGACGTGCGCCAAAAAGCGGCCTCCATATTTATCGGGAGTAATGTTGGACACGCAAATGATTTGATCTGCGATTAAACTTTCTAAAAAATTGCGCGCTTGTATGCCGGCTTGCTTTTCTTGAGCGTTGGCGGTGCGTATTTCTGGGGTATCTATCCCAAGAATACGTATGACGAAGCGAAAATACACGCCTTGCACATCACCAGCCACGGTAATGGTATCGCCATCGTAAACGTCCAGCACCTTTACGTCAGTGCATGTCGGTATAAACGGCAACGTATCTTCTTTGGCGACGTCCTGCAAAGGCTTTTTACCTGCCATAAAAAATACGAGCTGGAATTTTACCTGCGCATCGATTAAAAATCCATTTTATGCTAAACGAAATATACTATAATGGAGTATTATGGTTTGTTTCATATCGCAAAGCATGGCAGACGGATATTAAAAGCGCCACCTTTATCAACTGTTTGGCCCAGCTTCGGAAAAAGAACATTGTAGTAGACGAAATCTATGTTGATTGGAAAACGCCCCAGGCCTTGACGATCGACAAACTGGATGCCGTTTTGCAACATGTTGTCATAGACAGCAAATTGCGCTTACTGTATTTGCGCAACATATCGTCGGCTGCTTTTTTTATGCAAGTCTTGGCAACGTTGCGCAATCATATTAAATATATTGACGTTATCAAGGTTAACCAAGTATCCATGTCAACTACGTGGCGACATATATCCGAGATGCCATGCATACCACCATTTCGTGTACAAGACATGGAAATATCATTTTCGATTGATAAAGTTCGTTACACAAGTATGGCTTTGCACATTTTACGAAAGCTAACGCTGATAGATTGTATCGTTATCAAACCCCTACTAAACTGTTATGGCGCCAACTGCAACGTATTTGGAATAGATGATCTTATGCACGTTCTACCCGAGTCGCGTCAACTGCAGATACACATTGTTACAATGTCGGGTCTTAATATTGATGTCAAAATGCAGTTATATGAACAATTAGCACACGGCTTACTACAGCGCACTCATGCTCGTTTGCAATATTTATGTACCGCCATTCCCATGTCTAAATTATTCGACTTTATATCATCTCTGCATGTAGCTATGCCTACTTTGCAAGACTTGCATGTAGGCATTTTATATACGCTTATGTCACCAGAACGCGATGTTGTGTACAATGCGCTGTATTATTCGACAAACATTCCACAGGGTAGTGTTATAGCATTCAACTACGAGTCTTTTGATCACGACGTTATAGTTACAGACGACGAATGGTCGCATATGTACAAAGAGAAGCGATGCAAGCAGTTAATGCAAGCAATCAGACCATATCTGTTTGCCGCCAAAATTCCGCTGGAATTGCAAATTCTTATTGAAAATTTTGCTCTGGCCATGTGCTGCTAAAATAATAAAGTCATATACCGGTAAACCGAGCATGTTTGTCGTTGATTATGTGAGAGCTATGGCCGACGATTGTTCTGATGTTATTGTCGATTGTCGAGATTATGCCACCAACATAAATCAAACCCCTTATTCATACACGGTGCCGTTAAGTGAAAAGCTTATGGATATTTCTCGAGTAGAATTATTAGATCGCAAGGTACCGTATTGCCCACGGTACCAATTTGCTATACCATTGGATATAAATCAGTCGATTTTGCAAGCCAATCTCAGCGTACCAGCATTGGTGTACAGCGCATACGATGGCAGCAATTTGGTCCGTGCATTGATTTATCGTTTTGATGATTTCATTGACGGGACGGAGTCAGGCACAACCAAGAAAAAAGTAGCTTATGCTGTTCCCGTCAATGGCCTGCTTGATCCGTCGTTTATGGGTGATACCACCAATGTCACGCTGGTTTATCAACAAGAACCATATCCAGGCGCCGGTACAACGATAACGTATACGCGCGGTCTCGGCGATACCGATTTTACATATTTGCGAACTGTTCATATGAACATTGAGTTGAAACTATCCTTTGGTCCCAGTACTGTTTTCAAGCAACAAAATACTAAAAGTGTGCATCATGACACATTTTGGCTATTTGATCAAAACATGTTTTTCTTTTTGAACAACGTCAATGTCAACAAATATCTAAAAGATCGAGTTAACAGCGATTACATAATAGTAAGTTTATTGGAAGAAGATGGGCCCTACATTCCTTCTTTTACCATGGATTATACTGCAAGCCCGCCCAATATCGAATACGAGCCTCATTTTTTCCATTTTCGTTTGTATTTTCAACGTAAATTTTATTAAATTATTAATTTATTCTATCGCGAGCGGTTATACGCTTCCAAATCGGCTTGAGATATCTTGTTGCCGCCACCGCGGCTGCGCTCATTGCCACCGCCGCCACCGTGTTTGTTTTCCATGCGACTAACATACAAATCATCGGTCACAACCGAAGCGCCATTACCAAACGCGCCATCAGATGATTGCGACACGGTGCCTACACCGTGAAACGGATCCGACGGCGGGGGCGGCGGGGGCGGCGGAGCAAAACTGGAGCTGGTAAACGTGTTTGGCGACGCGACATGATTGGTATTGTAGTGCTGATTCATGTGTTGATTCATGTGCTGATTCATCTGCGCATGGCTCGCAGGTGCACCCTGGCGTGGCATATTAACCGGCGCGGCGGGGGGCGGTATTACTACAGTAGGGCGCGGCGGTTGCGCGGCTTGCGCTTGCTGCACCCAGGTCGAAATAAACCGAATGGCATTGCTACCTTCCCATACATCGGGTTTGTCTTTGTACGATGCTATCGTCGGAAATCCACGCAGCCACGCCGGCTTGTTGGCGCCCAGCAAATTAACCACTTCATGAAAATCCAGTACTTCAATAACGCTGCGCTGCGGTTCCGGTAGCATGGCGTACTGCGCGCGAAACTGATCCGACGCCGGATTATTGGCAGCCAGGTAGGCTACATATTGTATATTAGCACGACTCATCGAAAGCTTTCTATCAAAAATACAACTTTTTTTTAAAAGACGTTTTAACCTATTTCTTAAATTCTTGTAACTTGAAATCATATACGTTTATTAAAATCTTGATATGGATCGGCGGCCTCCAAATCGTGTACATGGCGCACGGCAAGCTCGCCGAGACAAGCAGATTCTTACTCAGCAAGGCCAGCGCTTGCAACAGTA
>Ga0078894_10001408_pt1 | contig 17796 bp, 19 predicted proteins | sample LauGreSu1BDMLBSD_2_FD_67506 | JGI IMG/M metagenome (GOLD analysis project Ga0078894, IMG submission 67506) | Freshwater lake microbial communities from Lake Michigan, USA - Su13.BD.MLB.SD (version 4) (version 4) | ecosystem: Environmental > Aquatic > Freshwater > Lake | place: Lake Michigan... | reverse complement strand
CACCGGCGTCAGCTGGTCGGCCAGCAGCCTGCGCGTCATCACGTGCATCGAAACGGGGCCGTTCATCGAGCGCAAGGCTAGCCGCGCCCCTTCCCCGACCGCCCGCGCCGCGGCGCGGGCATGTCCGGGACCAGCGACCGCAGGTCGGCGTGGCGGCGCGCGGAGCAGGCGGCGATGGCAATGGCATCGGCGACGTCGGGCGGCTCGGGCACGGAACGGAGGCCGAACTGGTGCATGACGGCGCGCTGCATCTGCGCCTTGGACGCCTGGCCCCGCCCCGTCAGCGCCTTCTTCACCTCCGCCGGCGCGAACTCGTCGAGCGGCAGGTCGCGCAGCGCCGCCGACAGCAGCACGACGCCGCGCCCGTGGCCCATCACGATGGCGGTGCGCACGTGCGCCACGTGCGCGAACACCTCCTCCACTGCAAGACGGTCTGGACGCAGCTCGTCGAGCAGCGCGCCGAGCTCCTCGTGCAGCGTGCGCAGCCGGCGCACCACGGGCTCCTGCGCCTTGAGCCGGATGACCCCCGCCTCGAGGAGCGCCGGCTCCATGGCGCCGGGGCGAAGCTCGACGCACGCGTAGCCCGTGAGCCGCAGCCCGGGATCGATGCCGACCACCTTCATGCCGTGCCCCCCTTCGGCACCTTGATCACCAGCTCGACCGCGGTGCCGGACGCGGGCATCGCGTCGGTGCGCGCCTGCCACTGCGGCTCGGCGACGTCCGTGCGGTCGGGCACCACCTCGCGGAAGGCGACGACCTCGTCGCCGAACGTGACGATGCCGACGATGCTGCCCGAGCGATCCGCCGCATAGTCATGCCCCGAGCCATTGCGACGGGCGCGCATGCGCGACCCCGCGAACACCCACGGGTGCTCCTCGAACCGGCGCCCGCGACCGGGATCTGCGATCCAGCTTGACAGCGGCACCTCGCGCCCCCCGGCCCGCACCCAGAGCTCCACGCCCGGGCCGGCCGGCAGCACGCGTTCGATGCCCCCGGGGGTGCCGGGTGCCTCGCGCCAGCTTCCGGGAGCGCCTGGCTCGAACCCGATGAGGAGCATGGCCGCATGGACCGAACTCGCGGGGGCCCCGATCACGAGAAGCGACTCATGGTCGCGCGTACCCCGGGCGCACACCGCCTGCTCGAGCCAGCCCTGGTTGCATGCCACCTCGGCGCGGACGCGCACCTCGCCGCGGGCACGGTCGGCCACCACGCCATCGGCGACCGCCACGGGGGTCTCCGCCGCCCGGGGCGCGGCCTGGGCCTCGGCGGACGGGCGCAAGGCGGAGGGGGCGCATGCCGCGGTTGCCATCGCAAGGGCAATGCTGATCCAGGGGACATGGCACGGCAATCGGGGCATGGATCGCTCTGGCTCCATCATCGGTGCGCATCGACCTCGACCGCAATTCTTGATTCGTCGGAGGGACACGCCTCGCGCGCCCTGCCTGGCTTCAAGGAATGCCGCGATGCGGCACGCCCCCGATCGATCACCCCGTCCTGGAAATGAAAAAGGCCCGGCGGAGACAAGCTCACGCCGAGCCCTTCCGGGGGCTCTTGAATGGAAGTACTGTAACAACATCTGGACGCGGTGCGTTCGGAGCTTCTCGAAAAAAGTTCGCAAATGTTCATTTTTCCCGTGCATGCCCCCATCGCCCTCCGGCGGACCGTCCGCCTCGCCGTTGCGATGGATGCGGGGACTCGCCCCGGTTCCCTTCGTGCGCCGACCTTCCGCGCGCAAGGTTTCGCAGCCATGCCGTGGATCGCGCACCACGAAGTTCTCGCGGAGTGCCGCGGCGTTCCGGACCCGCACACGGGCTACCTGCTGGGCATCCAGGAGATCGATGCGGCCGTGCGCGCCGGCGCAGGCCCGCTGCTCGCCGATTGGCTCAACGCCCGCGGCGCGCGCCCCGACGCGGCAGCGGCCGCTCGCCTGCTTGCCGAGGCAACGCAGCGCCACCTCCCGGGCGGCATCCAGCTGCATTCACTCCTCTGGCTTCCGAGCCCATTCTCATCCATCGCCTGGAGCACCGACATGCCCGAGCACGCCATCCTCGCCGAGCGCTTCGAGTTCAGCGCATCGCACCGCCTGCACTGCCCCGACCGCTCGGACGAGGAGAACCGCAGGCTGTTCGGCAAGTGCAACCACCCCAACGGGCACGGGCACAACTACCGCATCGAGGTGGGCATCCGCGTGCCCGCCGGCGCGGGTGCGGCCGGCTTCCCGGAAGGACGTCTCGACGCCGCGGTGCGGCGCGAGGTGATCGACCGGTTCGACCACAAGCACCTGAACGTGGACTGCGCGGAATTCGCGCGGCTCAACCCGTCGGTCGAGAACATCGCCCGCGTCTGCCACGCGCTGCTCGAGCCCGCGCTCGGCGCCGACGGCGCGCAACTGCACCACGTCACCGTGTGGGAGACGGAGAAGACCTCAGCCACCTACCCGGTTCGCTGACGGCAACAGGCGCAAGCACTGCGTTCCCGCCGTCACGCGCAGGTGCAGCCCTTGAAGTCGTCGGGGCCCGACGAGGCGGACTGGCGGTCGTCGCCGTAGACGTGCAGCGTGCCGGGCTCCTCGCTCCGCGCGGCCTTGTGCGCGCCGTCGCAGAACGGGAAGTTCTTCGTGAGGCCGCAGGCGCAGATGAACGCCGGCTTGTCGGAGGGCTCGACCTTGACGGGGGCGGTGGCGACGTGACGGACCAATCTTGCCATGGGCATCTCCGGGTCAGGGGGCGAGGTCTTCCTCGGCGAGCAGGCGGAACCTCTTGCGGAGGAGGATCTGCCCGGCGAGGTGGTTGTCGTCGACGCAGATCGCCACCGCGGGGTACTCGCCGCGGAGGAGGATCGGGTAGGCGAATCGGATGTTGAGCTCGGCGCCGAGGAGGTGCAGGCACGTTGCCGACAGTCCCTGGTGCTCGCCGAGCTCGACGATGATCACGTCGGTCTCCGCGAACGTGTACTGGCTGCGCCGCAGGATGTGGCGGGCGGCATCGGCGTTGGTGAAGATCATCCGCACCACCGCGTAGTCGCTCGAGTCGACGATGCTGAAGGCCGCCAGGCGCGTGGAGGGAGCCTCGTCGAAGGTGCGGAGCAGCTCCAGCAGCTTGCCCACCTTGTTGTTCAGGAACACGCTGAACTGGCGCACCGTCGGCGGGGCGTAGCCCAGTTCCGTGTCGGCGGATGGAGGAAGCGCGGCGCTCATCGCGGGTGGGCCGCGCAGGATAGCCCCGCGACGGCCTAGGCGCCCGCCGGCACGAAATCAGGCTCCGACACCCGGGGAAGGAGCCCCGCATCCGCGGCGCGTCCCAGCAGCGTGCGCACCGCGAGCCGCCCCGTCGGGCCGCAGTCCAGGGTCCAGTGGTTGACGTACATCGCGATGAACCTGTCGGCCAGCTCGGGCGCCATGCCGTCGGCGAAGCCGAGCGCGTATCGCACGCTCTCCTCGCGGTGGTCGAGCGCGTACTGCACGCTGCGCGCGAGGAGCGCGCCGACCTCGAGGAGGGTTCCCGCCCCATGTCGAGCGTCAAGCGCCCGCAGGACGCCGTTGGCGCCGAGCGGCAGCGGCAGGCCCGTCTGCGCCCGCCACCATCGCCCGAGGTCCTCCACGAGCACCAGCCCCTGCTCGGCGAAGGTGAGCTGGCCCTCGTGGATCACGATGCCCGCGTCGAACTCGCCGGCGGCCACGCGCTCCGGGATCTCCTTGAACGGCACGGCGGTGGCCCGGAACGAACCGGCTCCGAGCATGAGGTTGGTCACGAGGAACGCGGTGGTGCCCTCGCCGGGGATGGCCAGGTGCGCTCGGCGGAGCGACTCCGGGCTGCGCGGGGTGCGGGCGACGACCTTGGGGCCGTAGCCGTCCCCGACCGAGCTGCCGCAGGCGGTGAGCGCGTAGCTCCCGGCGATGCGCGCATACGTGGCGCAGCTGAACGCGGAGATCTCCAGGAGGTCGCTCCCCGCCGCGGCACGCTTGTTGAGCGCCTCGATGTCCGCCGCGACGGCCTCGAAGCGGAAGCGCGGCGATGCGATCCGCGGGGCCCGGCCGTCAAGCTCGAGGAGCGGCCACCACATGAACGCGTCGTCCGGGTCCGGTGAGTGGCCGAGGCGCAGGACGGGACGCGGATCCATGGATCCATCCTAGCCCGCCGGCCGCGGCGCCCGGCGCGTATGGTGGTTGCATGCTTCGCGCAATCGCCGCCGTCGCCGCCATGGCCGCCCTCGCACCGCTTGCCCACGCGCAGGCACCGACGGCCTCGCAGCGCTGGCGCGACGTCGTCGACGGGCTGCAGCGGTGGCGTGACACGGAGTGGCCCGAGGAGGCGCTCGCGAGCGGACGCCCCACGCCCTGCCCCGACCGGATCACCGATCCGTCCATCCGCGGCATCGAGAAGCGGCATGCAGAGGAGGGTCACTTCCTCGCGGACCTCCTGGAGATCGACCCGAAGCAGCTCCAGGGCGACGAGCTGCTCGGCTGGCAGCTGCTGACGCGGCAGCTGCGCGAGTCGCAGGACGGGCACCGGTTCCGCTCGTTCCTCATGCCGGTGGGCGGGCGCGGCGGACCGCAGCAGGACATCCCGCAGATGGCCGACCGCGTGCCGTTCCGCACGCCCGAGGACTTCGACAACTACCTGAAGCGACTCACGGCCGTGCCGCAGGCCGTGCGCGACGTCCGTGCGCTGATGGAGACGGGCATGTCGGAGGGACGCATGCCGTCGAAGGCCACCATGAAGGACCTTCCGGCGCAGTTCGACGCGGTGCTCAAGGGCAACCTCGAGCCGCTGCGCGCTCCGATGGCCGCGCTGCCCGACTCGATCCCCGCGGCGCGGCAGCAGGCCATGCGCGCGGAGCTGGACGACACGCTCGGGAAGGTGCTTGCCGAGCTCGGGCTGTTCCGCGACTGGGTCACCGGGACCTACCTGCCGGCCTGCCGCGACACGGTGGGCGCGCTGCACCTCCCCGACGGGCGCGCGTGGTACGACCACGCGCTCCGCGTGCACACGACCACGGACATGACGGCGAAGGAGATCCACGAGACGGGTCTCGCCGAGGTCCGGCGCATCCGCGCCGAGATGATGGAGGTGATCAGGCGCACCGACTGGATGCAGTCCGCGGCGCCGGCGGCGGCGACCACGGACGACGAGCGGTTCGCGGCCTTCGTCCGCTACCTGCGCACCGACCCGCGCTTCTATGCAAGGAGCGACGAGGAGCTGCTCAGCAGGTACCGCGACACCTGCAAGCGGATCGACGCCAAGCTGCCTGCGCTCTTCGGCACGCTGCCGCGCAACCCCTACGGGGTGCGCGCCGTGCCGAAGTTCATGGCCCCGACGCAGACCACGGCCTACTACATGCCCGGGTCGCTGCGCGCGGGCAACCCCGGTTGGTTCTACGCAAACACCTACGCGCTGGAGCAGCGGCCGCTCTACGAGATGGTGCCGCTGTCTCTGCACGAGGCCGTGCCCGGCCACCACCTGCAGATCTCCATCGCGCAGGAGCTGCCCGACCAGCCCGAGTTCCGCCGCGACATGCACTTCACGGCGTACGTCGAGGGATGGGCGCTCTACGCCGAGCGCCTGGGCATCGAGATGGGCTTCTTCAAGGACGACCCGTATGCCGACTTCGGCCGGCTGACCTACGAGATGTGGCGCTCCACGCGCCTGGTGGTGGATACCGGCATCCACGCCATGGGCTGGGGCAAGGAGCAGGCGATGGACTTCATGAAGCGCAACACCGCGCTGAGCGAGCTGAACATCGAGCGCGAGGTCGACCGCTACATCGACTGGCCCGGGCAGGCGTGCGGCTACAAGATCGGCGAGCTGCGCATCCGCGCGATGCGCGCCAAGGCCGAGGCCGCGCTGGGGACCGGGTTCGACGTGCGTGCCTTCCACGATGCCCTGCTGGGCGCGGGAGCGCTCCCGCTCGACGTGCTCGAGGTGCGCATCGATGCGTGGATCGCCGCGCGGAAGGCTCAGCCCTCGTCGGCCCAGCCGTCGTCCTGAAGCCACGGGTTGGAACGCCGCTCGGCGCCGATGGTGGTCGACGGGCCGTGCCCCGGGTGCACGCGCATCCCGTCGGGGAGGCGCATCAGCACCTCGTGCAGCGATCGGTGCATCGCCGCGGGGTCGCTCGTCGGGAAGTCGACGCGGCCGATGGAGCCCGCGAACAGCGTGTCGCCCACGATCGCCTCGCCGGCCTCGTCGCACGCCAGCGTGACGCTGCCGGGGCTGTGGCCGGGCGTGTGCAGCACCCGCCAGCGCGACCCGCCGAGCGCGAGCGCGTCGCCATCGGCGAGCGTGCCGTCCGCGGGCCGGGTGGTGATGGGCACGCCCACGAACGCGCTCAGGTTGAGCTGCGGGTCGTCGAGAAACGCGTGCTCGGCCCGGTGGAGCAGGACGCGCGCCTGCGGGAATGCCGCGCTGGCGGCGTCGAGCCCGGCGATGTGGTCCGCGTGGGCGTGCGTCAGGAGGATGTGCGAGGGCACCAGGCCCTGCGAGCGCACGAAGTCGATCACCGGCCGCGGCCCCTCGCCCGGATCCACGATCCAGCACTCGGCCCCCTCCGCGGAGCCGCCGGGCGCGGGCACCCAGACCACGTGGCAGTTGGTCTGGAACCCGCCGAGCGGGAACGATCGGATCACGGGGCGCGACATGCCCGGAGGGTACGCAGGTATCGTTCCCGCGTGGCCCACGGAAGGACCCGCATCCCCGCCCTGCTTGCGACCGCCGCGTGCGCGCTGGCCGGCTGCGACCAGATGTCGAGCGACTTCGGGGATGCCTCCAACGCGCTGTTCCCGCCCTCTCCGGCCGAGGCTGGCCGCTGGGCGGTGGACGACAGCGACCCGGAGAACCAGCGCCGCGGCGTGCTGCTCCTGGGCAACTCGAGCTTCGGCGGCGACACCGTCTACGTCAACCTGTACCGGCTCTACATCGAGGAGAACACGGACCCCGTGGTGAAGGCCACGGCCATCCAGGCGCTGGCGCGCCATGCCGGGGCCGACGACGCGCAGCTGATCGCCAAGCAGCTCGACAGCAAGGTCGAGCAGATCCGGATCGCGGCCGCCAAGGCGCTGCAGCGCGTTCACGACCCGCGCGTCGCGGACACCATCTGGAAGAAGATGATCAACGAGGAGGAGCCCGCCGCGGTGCGGGTGGAGCTCGCGATCGCGCTCGGCCAGTACCCCTCGCGCGACGTGTTCGAGGCGCTCTGCAGCGCACTCGACGACCGCGAGCTGGCGGTCAACCTCGCGGCCGCGAACAGCCTGCGCCTCCTGACGGGTGCCGACTTCGGGCTCGAACCCGCGCTGTGGCGGAGCTGGGCCGACGCCACGGCCAGCCCCCTGCGCGCCGACGTGCCCTACTACTACCCCACCTTCGAGCGCCAGCTCGGGTTCGGCGACTACCTGATGTTCTGGGCCATCCCCACGTTCGAGGAGCCCGGCGTGCCGTCGGGCCTCCGCGAACCCGCGGCGCCAGCCCCCGATGCCGCGCCGGCACCGGCCGCGGGCTGAGCGGACCGTCCGCGCGAGCGGGCACGCGTAGACTCGGCCCCTTGGCCAGTTCCCGCCAACCCAGCGACGGGCGCGACGAGCGCGACGAGCTCCGGCGCCTTGCCGCCGAGGGCGACGTCGACGCGTTCGGCGACCCTGCGCTGTCGGTGGCCGCCGCCGAGGCGGCCGCGGACGACGAGCGCATCATCCGAAGCGGGCGGCTTGCGGGCAAGGGACTGTGGGAGTCCATCTGGATCCTCGCGGTGCCGGTGCTCGTGCAGCAGCTGATGGCCGCGATGGTCGGCACCACCGACACCCTGCTCGCGGGCAACCTGCCCGAGGGCACGGCGGGAGCGGCGCTCGACGGCGTCGGGTTCAGCGCGAGCTTCCTGTGGGTGGCATCGATCGTCCTCATGGGCCTCGGGATCGGCGCGCAGGCCATCATCGCCCGCGCGATGGGCAAGGGCGACCCCGACGAGGCGCGGCGCGCGGGCGGCTCGGCCATCACCGCGAGCTTCGCGGCGGGCATCGTGGGCGGCGTGGCCGTCTGGTTCACGGGGCCGCTGGCGGCAGAGTGGATGGGGCTCTCCGGCGAGGCGCTCCGGTACGCCACCGAGTACGTCCGGATCGTGGCGCTGAGCCTGCCGTTCATGTCGCTGATGACCGTGGGCGGGATGGCGCTGCACGGCGCGGGCGAGACCGCCCGGCCAAGCACCATCGCGGTGGCGGTCAACGTCGTGAACGTGCTCTGCTCGTGGGCGCTGTCGGGCGTGGTGGTGCGCTTCGGCGACGCAACGGTTCCGAACCCGGTGCCGCTCGACCCGGTCGACTGGGGCGTCTGGGGCATTGCCGCAGGCACGGCCATCAGCTACGCGGTCGGCGGGGCATGGACCTTCGTGGTGCTGCTCCGGGGCGTCAAGGACTTCCGCGTGCGCGGCGAGGACCTGCGTGCGGACGGTCCCATGCTCGCGCGGATCGTGCGCCTCGGCATCCCCAACATGCTGGAGGGCGCCACCATGTGGGCCACCACCAGCATCGGCGTGACGAAGTTCATCGGCATGGTCGCGGAGGCCGAGGGCGGACCGGCAGGACCGGTGAACGGCCTCTTCGGCGCGCACATGGTGACGGTGCGGTGGGAGGCGTTCAGCTTCCTGCCCGGGTTCGCCATGGGCACGGCGGCAGGCGCGCTGGCGGGCCAGTACCTCGGCGCGGGCTCGGTGGCGCTCGCGCGGCGCGCCATCTGGGCGTGCCTCTGGGTGGCGATGGCCATGATGGGCGTGCTCGGCATCGTGTTCATGGCGGCGGGCGAGCCGCTCGCGCGCCTGATGAGCCGCGATCCCGTCATCCTGGCCGAGGTGCCGAAGACGCTCTTCATCTGCGGCATCGTGCAGGTCTTCTTCGCGATGGGGCTGGTGATCAGGCAGGGCCTGAAGGGCTGCGGCGACGCCAAGGGCACGCTGGTCATCACGCTGGTGTCCACCGTGCTGGTGCGCGTGCCGCTTGCCTACCTCTGCGGCGTGGTGCTCGGCTGGGGCCTCGCCGGCATATGGATCGGCCTCTGCGTCGAGCTCGGGGTCCGCGGCCTCCTCTTCCTCGGGCGCTTCGTCCGGGGCGGATGGGAGAAGGCACGCGTCTGAGCCGCATGCCTTCCTAGAATGGTCCCTCCATGTCCTCCCCCGCCCTGCATCCCGCGATCGACCCGCTCGCCGACGACGGCTTCATGGAGGCCGTGTCCGCGGGCGCGGCGAGGCTGACGCCCGAGCAGGGCCTGCGAGTCCTGCGCGAGATGCCGCTCGAGGACCTCGGCATGTGGGCCGACCGCCGCTGCCGCGCGGTGCACGGCGACCACGTCCGCACCTACGTCATCGACCGCAACATCAACTACACCAACGTGTGCACGGCCAAGTGCACCTTCTGCGCGTTCCGGCGGGACGCCGGCGACCACGACTCGTACACGCTCTCCTACGACGAGCTGCTCGGCAAGGTGCAGGAGCTGGTCTCCATCGGCGGGACGCAGATCCTGATGCAGGGCGGCATGAACCCCGAGCTGCCGCTCGGCTGGTACCTCGACCTGCTGCGCGAGATCAAGCGCCGCTTCCCGCAGGTCCACGTGCACGCCTTCAGCCCGCCCGAGTTCGTGGAGTTCGTGAACTTCTTCGACCCGCCGGGCGACGACTACCGCGCCAAGGTGCGCGGCGTGATGCTGCAGCTCAAGGCCGCGGGCCTCGACAGCGTGCCGGGCGGCGGCGGCGAGATCTTCGCACCGGCCGTGCGCAGCAAGATCGGCCTCGGCAAGTGCACCGCCGAGGCGTGGCTCACCACCATGCACGTGGCGCACGAGCTGGGCATGAACACCTCGAGCACCATGATGTTCGGGCACATCGAGGGGCACGCCGACCGCATCCACCACATGGACCTCACGCGCCGCTGGCAGGACCGCGCCATCGCGGACTTCGCGGCGCAGGGCGGCGGCCGCTACAAGGCCTTCATCTCGTGGCCGTTCCAGCGCGAGAACACGCCGCTCGGGCGTGCCAAGGAGTGGGGCCAGGGCCAGGGAGACGACCCCTCGCAGCCCTTCCCGGGCGATGCGGTCGCCAGGCTCGACGGCACGGGAACGAAGGACGAGCACCCCGAGTTCGGCCGCCGCGTCCGCATGGCCGGCGCCACCGAGTACCTGCGCACCCAGGCCACCAGCCGCCTCTACCTCGACAACGTCCACTCGATCGGAGCCAGCTGGGTCACCATGGGCCCGCACGTCGGCCAGGTGGGCCTGCGCTACGGCGCCAACGACATGGGCAGCGTGATGATGGAGGAGAACGTGGTCTCGAGCGCGGGCACGGTGCACTGCCTGAACGAGCCGCTCCTCTGCCGCCTGATCCGCGACGCCGGGTTCCTGCCGGCGCAGCGCGACAACTCGTACGACCTGCTGAAGGTGCACGACGGCCCGGACTCGCCGGACCTGCGCGTGACCGACTGGAGCGAGTTCCGCTCGAAGCCCATGCACCAGCAGGCACCGCGCGCACCGAAGCCGGCGGACGCGGTGCCGCTCACGGTGACGGCGGCGCTGCCTGCGAAGGCGTGACGGGCGGGCGCCAGCGCAGCGCGTCGGCGACGCCCGTGCCGCACTCCGGGCAGCTCGATCCCTCGAGCCGGTAGAGCAGGAACCCGCACGCGCACCGCGGCTCGTCCACCACCACGCGGATCGAGAGCCGGCATCCCGGGCACAGCGCATCCGTGTTGGCCTCGATCGCCGGCATCGCGCCGCAGCGCGGGCAGCGCACCTCCACGGCCAGGTGCCGGTCGCCGAGCCGCGGGTCGCTCGACTGGGCGGTCCGGCGTGCCAACAGCACGAGGATCGGCTGCGCGATGGTCCCCGCAAGCGCGACGACCGCCGAGGCCCCGAGCGCACGCGCGAACCAGTCCTCGCTGACGACGAGCGTGACGAGATCCTCGGCCGTGTCGGGGTCGATGCAGGCAAGGACGGCGATCGTTCCCCAGACGCTGATGAGCGCGAACGTCCCCCACCGCACCGGTGAGATGGCAGCGCCGGTCACGCGCGAGAACGTCAGCACCCCGCCCCATGCGGTCCACACGGCCACGGCGAGCGATGCCAGCCCGGATCGGAGCGTCAACTCGCCCACGCTCCGGCCCAACGGCGTCGAGGCCAGCCAGACGCTGACGATGCCGGCAGCCGCGGCGAGCGCGGCGGCGACCATGCCGAGGCGCATCCACGCCCGATGGCGGCCCCGGTCGGCCACCCACGCCTGCACGAACACGAGCAGGCAACCGCCCGCGAGGATGATGGCCGAGAACAGCCAGCGCTCCTCCCGCACGATGCCGAGGATGAATGCCAGCCCACCGAGCACCGCGGCCCCGATCGTCGCGAGGAACACGCGCAGCGCGAGTCCGCTGCCGTCAAGGCGCGCGTTGCTCACGGAGCGCTCCCGTCGGCAGGCAGACCGGGCATGTCGCCGGTCGGTTCCTCGTCGCCATCCGCAGTTTCGCCGGCCTCCGGATCCGCCGCTCCCGAGGGCGCGCTGAGGGGCGCGGGCGCGGCTGCGGCCGCGGCCGCAGCCTGGTTGATGGCCGGCACCACTACCCACGCGAATACGCCGCCCGTCAGCAGCACAACGGCGATGGGGGGCACCAGGGTGGCGGTGACCACCTTTGCGACGTTGTTCGGGACCGCCGCGATGAGCGCGATGGTGACGGCCACGAGCACCCAGATGACGGACACCGTGCTCACGCAGTACGGGCCCAGGCACGGGATTGCGACGAAGGCCATCGGCCCGAGCGAGTACGCGTACGCGGGCCACACCACGCGCCACGGCGCCGGCGCACGCATCGCGCGCAGCGCAACCGTGGCAAGCGCCGCGGCCAGCGCCACCGCGAGCAGCACCCCCACGATGCCGCCGAGCGTGGAGAGGACGACCGTGCCCACCGTCTCCAGCACCGACGAGCGCCACGCCGAGCCCCCGGTGCGCGCGCCCGCGGTGCCGAAGCCGTCGAACGCCGCGATGGCGATGATCACCGCCACGCCGGTGGGCACCGCCGCCACGCTCAGCATGACGATGCAGTAGCGGAACGCGGCCCACGCATCGGCACCCGAGGCCACCGCCCTGCCGACCGACACCGGGGCCACCAGTCCCTCGCGCGCCGTGGCCCAGAAGCGGCGGAACACGCCGACGCCCGGGCGCTCCCAGGGGATCCGGGTCACCTCGGTCTGGTCGTCCGTGGCGCCCGGTGCAAGCCGCAGCACCATGGTGTCGAGCGTGCACGCGGCGCCGCAGCGGACGCACGCGAACTCGCGCGGCACGGGAAGCCCGTCCTTGTCCGTGCCGTAGTACTGCTGCATGCATCCGGGGCAGCAGAACTCCACGGTGTTGGGCCGGAACTCGAACTCGCTCGGCGCGAAGCCACGGCCGCACTCCGGGCAGGTCCTGCCGGGGACGTTCCAGAGGGAATAGCCGCAGCCCTTGCAGCGCATGCGCGTGTGCCTCGGTCGGGGCGCCCCGCCCCGGGGTTCAGTCCTCGGGCGCGCCGGCGAGGATGCGCCGGCGGAACTCGGCCTCGAGCCGCTCGGTGAGCGGGCCCATGCGGCCGGCACCGATGGCGCGTTCGCCGATGGCGCTCACCCCGATGATCTCGGCGGCGGTGCCGGTCAGGAATACCTCGTCGGCGCCGTACAGGTCGTCGAGCACCATGCGCCGCTCCTCCACCGGGATGCCGAGCGCGGGCGCGAGCGCGTCGATCACGAACTGCCGGGTGATGCCGTGCAGGATCCCCGCCGAGGTGGGCGGCGTGTGGATCCGGCCGCCCTTGATGGCGAAGATGTTGTCGCCGGTGCACTCGCTCACCTCGCCGTCCACGTTCAGCATGATCGCCTCGAGCACCTTGGCGTCGATGGCCTCGATCTTGGCGAGGATGTTGTTGAGGTAGTTGAGGCTCTTGATGGCGGGGTCGAGGCACTGCATGGGGATGCGGGGCCGCTTGGCCACGATCACCTTCATGCCGGACCTGTAGAGCTCGTGCGGGTACAGCTGGATGGTGTCCACCACGATGAACACGCACGGCCTGGGGCACGTGAACGGGTTCAGGCCGAGGGTGCCCGCGCCGCGCGTGGCCACCAGCCGGATGTAGCAGTCGTCCATCGCGCACGCCGCCATGGTGTCCTTCATGGCGCGCGCGAGGTCGGCGCGCGAGTACGGCAGCTTCAGACGGATGCGCTCGGCGCTCTCCTCCATGCGCCGAAGGTGCGAGTCCATCTTGAAGATGCGGCCCTTGTAGCCGCGCAGGCCCTCGAAGCAGCCGTCTCCGTAGAGCAGCCCGTGGTCGTAGACCGACACGCGCGCGTCGGCGGGATCGACGAGCGAGCCGTCCATCCAGATCTTCCGGGGGCGCGCGGGCGCGTGGGGAGCGTGGGCGGAGGCGGTCGCCGAGGTCATGAAGGCAGTGTAGCCCCGCCCCGGGACGGCTCAGCCGTGGCTCTTGCGGTGCCGGGCCGAGGGGATGCCCAGCTGCTCGCGGTACTTGACCACGGTGCGGCGGGCGATGGTGACGCCCCGCTCCTTGAGCCGCTGCGCGATGGCCTCGTCGGAGAGCGGCGCGGCGCGGTCCTCGGCCTCGACGACGTCCTTCACCATCTGCCGGACCGCCTCGAAGCTCGCCTCGCCGCCGTCGTCGGTGCGAAGCCCGCCCGAGAAGAAGCGGCGCAGCTCGACCATGCCGCGGGGCGTCTGCATCCACTTGCCGCTCACCGCGCGGCTGACGGTGCCAGTGCTGACGCCGATGGTGCGGGCCACCTCGGCCATCTCGAGCGGCCGCAGCGCCTCGGGACCCTCGTCGAACCAGGCGCGCTGGCGGGCGATGACCTCCTCCGCCACCCGCAGCAGCGTGGTGCGGCGGTGGTGGATCGCCTCGATCAGCCACTCTGCGCTGCGCACGTTGGTGCCCACGAAGTCGCGGGTGCGCTCGTCGACGGAGGCATCCTTCGACATGCGGCGGTACTCGTGGCTGACGCGCAGCACCGGCAGGCTGCCGTCGGCGAGCGCCGCCACGTAGCGGTCCCTGTCGGCGTCGTACTCCACGACCACGTCCGGCACGATCGGGCGCGCGCCCTCGTCCACGAGGTCCCGGCCCGGCGAGAGCCGCAGCCGCCGCAGCATGTCACGCGCGGCCTGGATGCGGGCCATGGGAAGGTGCGCCCGCTGCTCGATGCGCGGGAGGCGGTTCTCGAGGAAGTCCACCCAGTGCCCCTGGAGGATGGTCCGCGCGTCCTCGAGCGCGGCGCGCGCGGCCTCCGAAGGCTCGGACCCGTCGCGGCCGTCGAGCGCGGCATCGACCTGCAGCAGCAGGCTCTCGCGGACGTCCCGCGCCCCGATGCCGGGCGGATCGAGCTTCTGCTGCACCGCGCGCAGCGCGCGCTCGAGCAGTTCGTCGGGCCAGTCGGCTCCGGCCCCGGCGCGGACCTCCCCGAGGGTCGCGTCGAGCAGCCCGTCGGCATCGAGCGACTCGATCACCGCCTCGCCGGGCGCGCGCAGCACAGGATCGACCTCGGCGAGGCGCCAGTCGTGCAGCAGGCGCTCGGCGAGCGTCTCGCCGCGGCTCGGCGCGTTCGCCATCGCGTCCATCTTCGCGTCGCGCTCGCCGTCGGCGCGGCGCGGTCGCGGGCCCTCGGCATCCATCAGCTCGCCGTAGGCACGCTCCATCTCGCCGAGGCGCTCGAAGCCCTCGGCGCTGGCGTCGGGCTCGCCGATCGGCCGCTCGTGCTCCGGGCGCACCAGGTCGAGGTCGAAGGACGGCTCGCCCGCCTCCAGCGCGACGTTGCGCTCGAGCTCCTGCGCGATGCGCTCCTGCAGCTCCGCGGCCGGCATCTGCAGCACCTCCATCGACTGGATGAGGCGCGGCACCATCCGCATCTGCTGCCCGGCGACCGTCCGCTGCGAGTGCTCGAAGCGCATGTCAGAGCTCCTGCCTGCACTCGATGGCGTCGGCGAGCACGGCCTTGCTCGCGTACTCGATCTGACCGCCGGCCGGCAGGCCGCGCGCGAGGCGCGTGACCCGCACGCCGAGCCGCGCCATCTCGGCACCGACCTGCAGGCCGGTGCTCTCCCCCTCCATGTCGGGGTTCATGCCGAGGATCACCTCGCGGACGGCGATTCCGCGCGCGTTCGCCGCGGGGTCGGACACGCGCCGCACCAGGTCCTTCAGCGTCAGGCTGTCGGCGCCGACGCCCTCGAGCGGGTCGAGGCGGCCCATCAGCACGTGGTAGACGCCGCGATACATGCCCGTCTGCTCGAGGCTGATGAGGTCCTTGGGCTGCTCGACCACCAGCACCGTCGACGCGTCGCGCCCCTCGCTGCGGCAGATGGGGCACGGGTCCGCGTCGGTGAGGTTCCAGCACGTGGAGCAGTGGCGGATCCGCCGCTTGACGTCGATCACCGCCTGCGCCAGGCGCATGGCATCGGGCTCGTTGCTCTTGAGGACGAAGAACGCGAGCCGCTCGGCGCTGCGGCGGCCGATCCCCGGCAGGCGCCCGAACTCCTCGATGAGCCGGGTCACGCACTCGGGGTAGGCGGAGCTGGGGCGTTCGGGGGGCACGGCCTAGAGGTGCTGCAGGAGCTGCGCAGGGACCGGGATGCCCATCTCGCGGGCGGCGTCGGAGACGCGCTGCGCGGCCTCGCGCCGCGCGTGCGCGGTGGCGTCGTTCACCGCCTCGACGATGGCCCGCTGCACCACGGCGCGGTCGGGCCCGCCGGGCTCGAGTGCCTTCGGGTCGATGTCCACCGTCAGGAGCTCCATGTGCGCGTTCATCACCGCTCGCACGTGCCGGCAGCGCGAGTGGCCGGTGCACTGGATGCGCTTGAGCTCCTCCTTGACCTCGGCGATCCGCTCCTGGATGCGGGGCAGGTCCTTCAGGAGCCCGGCGACGCCGGCTGCAGCCTTGAGCTTGTCAAACATCGAGGTCTCCGGGGGTGTGCACGTCGGCCGCGGCGTCTTCCGTGTCGGCAGCGCCAGGGGCGGGCTGCGCGCCGCCCGGGGCAAGGCTACCCGCGGCCTCCACGCGCACGATGGTGGCATCGAAGAGCTCGGACACCTCGCGCACCAGCGGGTGCGAGGCCATGGCATCGTCGCGCGGGGCCGGTCGCCGGGCCGCAGGCGCCGCCACCGCCACCTGCTCCACGCGGCGCGCCACCGGCTCGGCGTCAACGCGGACGCGCACCGGCCGGCCCGCCGCGCGCCCGGCGATGGACGTGAGCATGTCGACGATCGCCGTGCCGCCCGCCCCGCCGCCGCGCGCCCGGCGCACCACGAGCGTGCCGTCCGACCACGAGACCGGCTCGAACGCGTCCACCATGGCCTGGTCGCGGGGCGACGCCTCGGCCGCATCCGCGATGCGCTTCCAGAGCGCCCCGACGTCGACGGGGGCAGCAGGCGCCGGAGCGGGCTCCGGCGGTGCCGCCGGCGCCGTCACGCGGGGCGGAGCGCTTTTTTTGCGGGCGGCCCCCCGGGGTCCGTGCCCAGCTCGGCAGTGGGCGCGAAGCGGGCCGCAAGCGCCATCCGCACGATGGCCGCGTCGAAGAGCGTGCGCGGGGCGCCGCTCTGCTTGGACGCGCGGAGCACCGCGTCGCACACCGCGATGAGGTGCGCGAGCGTCGCGGCATCGAAGGCGCGGGCATCGCGGACCGCCTCCGCGCGCGCCTCGTCGGCCAGCTCGAGGAGCTCGCTCTCGGCGCCGCACACCGATGCCACCATCAGCGCGCGGAACCGCTCGGCGAGGAGCTCGAGCGCCTGCTCGATGGACGTGCCACCCTCGAGGAGGTCCGCCGCGTGGCGGAGCGCCGCCTGGGCATCGCCCGCCCCCACCGCGGCAGCGAGCGCCGCGACGGCCGTGCCGTCGGGGATCCCGAGCACCTCGGAGAGGAGCTGCGCCGTGATGCGCCCGTCGCCCGCGGCCATCACCCGGTCGAGCAGGCTCAGCGCGTCGCGCATCGAACCGTTGGCCAGGCGCGCCACCTGCATGACGGCCGCGTCCTCCGCGGCGATGGACTCGCGCGCGAGCACGTCGCGGAGGTGGCCCGCGATGCGCGCCGTGGCGATGTTGCGGAAGTCGAACCGCTGGCAGCGGCTCTGGATGGTGGCCGGCACCTTGTGCGGCTCGGTGGTGCACAGGATGAACTTCACGTGCGCCGGCGGCTCCTCCATGGTCTTGAGGAGCGCGTTAAAGGCCGGCGTCGTGAGCATGTGCACTTCGTCGATGATGTAGATCTTCCACGGGCTGCGCGCGGGCGCGATGCCGGCGCCCGCGATCAGGTCGCGCGCGTCGTCGATGCCGCGGTTCGACGCGCCGTCGATCTCGACGACGTCGATGTCCTCGCCGCGCATGATCGCGTCGCCGATCGCCTCGGCCTGGCTCTGGCTGCGCGCGTTCAGGGCGCGCGCGAAGATGCGCGCCATGCTGGTCTTGCCGACGCCGCGCGTGCCGCAGAAGAGGTAGGCGTGCGCGGTGCGCCCCTGCGCGATCGCGTTCTTCAGGGTGCGCGCGATCGCCTCCTGCCCCACCACCTCGTCGAACGTGCGCGAGCGGTACCGGCGCGCCAGCACCGTGTACGGCCGCGGCGCCGGCTCGTCCGCGCCGGGGAGCAGCGACTCGGCCGTGGGCTCGGCGGTCGCGGTGTCTGCGTCCTTCTTCCTGCGTGCGGTGCTCGCCACGGGCTGGTCCTGCGCGAAGCGCAAAAAAGGACTCGGCGGCTGGGAGGACGGCCAGGCGGACCGGCGCTCGGCCGACGCCGCTTATGGCTGCTGCGGTCAAGCCCTGACCA
>Ga0078894_10001406_pt1 | contig 17808 bp, 16 predicted proteins | sample LauGreSu1BDMLBSD_2_FD_67506 | JGI IMG/M metagenome (GOLD analysis project Ga0078894, IMG submission 67506) | Freshwater lake microbial communities from Lake Michigan, USA - Su13.BD.MLB.SD (version 4) (version 4) | ecosystem: Environmental > Aquatic > Freshwater > Lake | place: Lake Michigan... | reverse complement strand
CTTTATTTCTACCGAAGTTTGCCATAGTAAAAGTGGTATCGTTATAAAGAAGATCAAATTGATGTATTTTTTGTGCCGTAATTGAAAGCCGCAATGGAGATTTCTCTAATTGTTTAGTAAGACCGATTACCATATCAAATGGAAGGTCCTCACCCACTCCGGAGTATGTCTTCAATTGTGTTCCCATATTTTTTGCAGAAAATCCAAATTGAAGTTTTTTTTCTTTATCAAAATAAGCAAGTCCAAGATCCAACACCAACGCACTGCTCCTAAAAGCCCCATAGCTGGAGTGAATAAATTTAAACGCACTACCATAGTGCCATCTGGAACCGTATTTTCTGGATGCAGTCAATTGAACATATTGATCAAATGGATTGAATACACCAAATATATTACCAGACGCATCAGTTTGATCTGTATTCCCGTATTGTATATGACCAATGGTTAATCCAAAATTTGTGTTTATTTTTTTATACTCATAAATACCAGTTGCTGTTAACGCATTCATTCCAGGTGACAAAAAAGTAAAGTTTGTAGAAACCTGTCCATTGTTATCTGAACGTACTAAAGCTGTATTTTCAGTGATCAATCCCGCTTCTCGTGAAAAAGTAGAAACATTTCTTCCTCCAAGGGCAGCGGTAACAGGATGTTGAGGCAACTTCAAAAAATTATAAATGGAACTGCCCCCCAATGTTTGCGCAGTGCTATTTTGTATAGTAAAAAGAATAAAAAGGAGAGAAAAAATTAAACACACTCTCATCATGGAAAATTAAACAAGAAAATCCACAAATGAAAATCCCCCATGTAAATGGGGGAGATTCGTTAACCTTTAAAACAACCGACATTAGAGCAACTGCTCGTGGTTATAAACAAATTTGAATTTAAATAGTTCAAAAAAATGTACAAATTATACGAGGGCAATATCCAATACCTGTTGCATGGTTTTTACATAGTAAAATTTCAGCCCTTTGATAAATTCAGGATTGATTTCCTCAACATCTTTTTCATTTTGCCAACATAGAATGATCTCTTTTAGACCTGCTCTTTTTGCAGCAAGTATTTTTTCTTTTATTCCACCTACTGGCAACACTTGACCGCGCAAGGTAATTTCACCAGTCATGGCAAGAAAGGGTTTTACACGCTTCCCTGTAAACGCTGATGCCAATGCAGTCATCATGGTTATGCCAGCACTAGGGCCGTCTTTTGGCACGGCACCTTCAGGAACATGAATATGAATATTCTTTTTCTTGAAAACTTCAGGGTCGATCCCTGCTTTTTTTGCATTAGTATGCAAAAAGGTCAAGGCCGTACTTGCACTTTCCTTCATAACATTTCCCAAATTGCCGGTCAACTGCATATCTCCTTTCCCATCGCTTAAACTTGTTTCAATAAAAAGGATATCTCCACCAACATAAGTCCAGGCCAAACCAACAGCAACGCCAGGCATATTTGCGATCTTATAAAGATCATTGCTATAACGTGGCTTCCCTAGAAACTTGATCAAGTCCGCTTGTGTTACTGTTGACTTGACTTTGCCTTTAACTGCAACAATTTTAGCAAGGCTACGCATAATACTCGCCAGCTGTCTATCTAATTCCCGAACACCACTTTCTCTCGTATAGTTTTCAATGAGGAAAGTCATTACTGGTGTGCTGATTTTAATATTATGATCCGTCAATCCATGTTGTTCCTTCTGCTTTGGAAGCAAGTGTTTCTGCGCAATTTTTTCTTTTTCCTCTACGGCATATCCTGTTAGGTCGATAATTTCAAGTCTGTCACGCAACGCAGGTTGTATACTTTGGATATCATTTGCAGTGGCTACGAACAACACCTTACTCAGGTCATACTCAAGTTCAAGATAATTATCGTAGAACGTATTGTTTTGTTCAGGATCAAGCACTTCAAGGAGTGCAGATGAAGGATCGCCTCTCATATCCTTACCAACCTTATCAATTTCATCCAATATCATTACAGGATTAGAGGATTTGACCTTTCTAATTGACTGTAAAATTCTGCCAGGCATGGCTCCGATATATGTTTTACGATGACCCCTGATTTCACTTTCGTCATGCAATCCACCGAGGCTAAAGCGTACATATTTTCTGCCGATGGCATTGGAAATACTTTTTCCTAGGGATGTCTTACCAATACCAGGAGGTCCAACAAAACAAAGAATAGGACTTTTCATGTCCCCTTTTAATTTCAATACGGCCAAATATTCAAGGATCCTCTCTTTGATTTTATCCATGCCATAATGATCGTAATCCAATATCTTCTTTGCCTTTTTTAAATCGTAGCTGTCTTTTGTGTAATCTTCCCAAGGAAGATCAAGCATAAGATCAACATGATTATAAACAGTAGAATAATCCGGTGTGCTTGGGTGCATTCTTTCAAGCTTCTCTATTTCTTTTTGAAAAAGCTCTTTAGCTGCCTGTGGCCATTTTTTTGACTCCCCCTTCTTTTTCATTTCCTGAATTTCCCTATCATTGGAGTCGCCACCCAACTCTTCTTTTATACTTTTTAGTTGTTGCTGAAGGAAATATTCACGTTGTTGTTTATCTAACTCTGTTTTGGTTTTGGTTGTAACCTTATTTTTTAATTCTACGAACTGCAGTTCTTTTTGCAATAATTTCAACAACATCTCAGCTCTTGTCCTTATATCATTCATCTCAAGTAGATGTTGTTTCTCCATCAACTCACAATTCAGATTACTTCCAACAAAATGTATAAGAAAAGCAGGATTTTCAATGTTTCGAAGAATCATTGAAGCCTCAGTTGGGATATTAGGTGAAAGCTGAATAATTTGAGATGCCAGGTCTTTGATGGATGCTACAGAGGCATCAAATGGCTGATCATTATTAACTACTTCATCTTCCAATTTTTCAACCTCACCTTTGAAGTAAGGTTCCTCCAAAGTGATCTTTTTCAAGTAAAACCTTCTTTTACCTTGTAAAATGGCTGTGGTACCCCCATCTGGCATTTTTATCAACTTAATGATTTTTGCAACCGTGCCAACGTTTACAAGATCAGTAACCCCAGGATCTTCAGTATTGCTGTCTTTTTGAGCCAACACCCCTACCAATTTGTCAGTTTTATATGACTCGGCAATTGCTTTAATTGATTTGTCTCTACCAACGGTTATAGGGATCACAACCCCAGGAAAAAGCACTGTATTTCTAAGAGGTAAAAGCGGAAGTTCGTCCGGAATGACTGAATCATCTGCACCCTCTCCTTCATTCTCATTGAATGGAATGATTGGCATGAAATCCATTTCATCTTCCTGCTGCATATAATTTTTAATTCTTTCCATGTTTAGTATTTACGCCAACTTGTCACGCCCAATCCATTTATATTGAAAATAAGGTTGACGCTGCTTATAGCTCAAGATTTATGCCAATAAAAAAGTCCCGTATTACCGGGACTTCAAAATACGGTAATTTTTTTTACAGCGTAACCCCTAATCCCAATTGAACATGCTGACTTTTCCATGTTTCAGCATTCTGAACATTTAGATTTTTGGTACCAAGTGCATACCTACCATATAACCTAAATTTTAATATAGTAAGTTGAACTCCCGCGACAGCAGCAAGATCACCATTCTTAAACGCATCAAGTGTATTGTCCTTGAGTGATTGGGTTTGGCTCATAAGAATTCCAAATTGCGGCCCAAGTTGAAATGCCAATATTGGTATTGGCTTATAGTTAAAAAGTACTGGTATGGCTAAATATTGTAACTTAATTTTCGTTAGATCATCTATTGTTGGACTACCAGCTAATGAATTAAAATCAGTTCCCGGTCTTAATTCAGATTCACTGAACAAGAGCTCGGGTTGAATTCCATATTTTTTTGTCACCATTAACTCTGAAAATAAACCAAGTTGATAACCAAAATTAAACCCATCTTTAAATGCTTTTCCTGAAGCGTCAGAGAGATTGGCACCAACCTTGAATCCCAGCTTGATATCTTGTGCCATTGTAGTATTCTCTATCAAGAAAAAACAGCATAAAAGCCAGCAAAATTTTTTCATAATGAAATGTTTAGGTTAAACAATAAGCAAGGTTATGATGAATAAATCAATAAAAAACCAATTAGACCTTTAAAAAAAAATTAAAATATCAAAAGGTCAATCCTAGCCCTAAATTAAAAATGTGTGAAAATCGATTTCCTGTTGTTCCATTGAAATAATAACCCATAAAATATCCCGAGGAGATGGATATTGACTTTATAAGATATGTGAAATTAAGCGAAGTTGCCAAGGTTTGAATCGAAGCACTTGAAGTAGTAGAAGAAACAGGAACCTTGTAAATTTTTCTTACTCTGTCAAGAATTACATTTCGATCTCTGAATTCAGGAAATGGAAGATTAGAAGTAGTCGTGAACTGTTGCTTTCCTGCAATGAGACTTATTTGGGGTGTGATGTTTAGTAGATCACTATTGGAAAACAATTTATTTATCGAAAAAGAATGAGAAACTCCTGCACTTATTGAAATGTCTGTTAACCTGACCTTTGATGTATCTGTGATCAACCTGGTATTTCCATTTATACGGATCGGTATTACTGATACATCATCATAATGTCCATTCGCCCATCCAAATGAAACAGATGGTCTAACCCATGTCTTTCTTTCTTGAAAGTACCCATAGATTTCATTCACATAGGGAGTAGCAGATGTTGAAGATGATTTTAAATAATGCGAGTATGATAAACCATACATCAGTTTTCTATTGATCTTATCAAACGAAGGTGAAATAGCAGTTTGGTAGAATGAAGTCTGCTGGCCATTGTTTCGCAAATAAGAAGTCAGTGATAAGCCCAATCCTGTTTTGTTGAAATATGAAATGGAAGGCATAAAAGCAACAGAGCTAGTGGTAGACTGCTGGTAGTTAAATGCATTATTTTTGGCACTGAACAATTTATTGCTTAAAGAGAGATTGACTGAAAAAAAACTTTTGGGTTTATTCATCGAATCCAACAACAATCTCAATTCGGTCAAAAGACTATCATTTTTTAATGATGATAGATCAACCGCGGCATCAAATGTTGGATTATTTACCTGTCCTGAAACATCTTGATACGATGTAATGATTATAAATAATATCGAAACTATAAATGAAAAATAGTTGGGACGCTTGCTGATCATCTGTATTAATTAGACCCAAAAATACAAATCTAATTTCAAAGGTTTATACCATTTCAATTAGCGTGATCTCTGGAAGGATACCAACCCTACCTGGATATCCAAGAAAACCGAACCCCCTATTGATGTATAATTTTTGCGAAGCTTGTTCATAAAGACCAGCCCATTGCTTGTACATGTATTGAACGGGACTCCATCTGAATCCTGGTATTTCAACTCCGAACTGCATTCCATGTGTATGACCTGCAAGCATTAGGTCAATATCTGTAAAATGTTTGCATACCTCAGCTTCCCAGTGACTGGGATCATGACTCATTAATAACTTGAAAGCATGCTTTGAGCTGCCCTCATATGCTTTACCCAGATCGCCATATTTACTGAAATTACCTTTTGCACCCCAGTTTTCAACTCCAATCAACGCAAAGGCATCATTTTCCTTTTCGATCACTACATGTTCATTTAATAGCAACCTCCATCCCATTTCAAAATGGGTTGATTTCAAACGATTGAGATTTTCTATTTTCTCTTCCTTAGATGACCACTGCTTGTAGTCGCCATAATCATGATTTCCTAAAATACTATATACACCAAGTGGTGCTTTGAGTTTACTAAATATGTCTTTGAGTCCATCCATTTCACTTGCTTCATTGTTAACCAGATCGCCTGTGAACAGAATTAAGTCTGGATTCAGATCGAGAATTCGTTGAATACCCTTTTCAACAGCTTTTTTATCATCGAGACTTCCGGAATGAATATCAGAAATATGAATAATTTTCATGCCCTTGAATGCCAATGGCAAGTTTTCAAATTTCATTTTTATTTTTTCAATCCTGTATTTGTACTTGTTTCCAAATCCGTAAAGCAACGAACCGAAAATACTTCCTCCTATACCTAGCCCGATCCATGAAAGAAACACTGACCTGGTTATTCCATCAGTTGGGTAATTCACTTTATCTGTAAATGAAGAGGCAAGCTTTAGTCCAATCCAATGAAAAATTCTTCTTACATCATCAAGAAATAGAAAAATGGCAGCTACCAGTTTAGCAATGAAAAAACCAATTAGGATTGGAATGAAATACTGTTTTAAAAAAGCCGGTAAGATCTCGTATCTGATATTCGGCAGGATAAAAAAAAGAAGGACTGCTGCAATTGTAAAAGACCAATAAATCCCATAAATGATCCACTTAGGCCTTGGAGAGAGATTTGCTGTAACCAATCGAAGTGCTTGAAATACATAGAAATCTATACATAGCATAAAGGCTATGAAAATCCAGGAACCCAATAATCTCCTCATCATTAGAATTTTATAAAATCAGCAATTTGCAAATCTATCGCATCTGAGGTTTGTTTTTCAATAATTCCCGTTTTAAGGTCCATTTTCTCGTGAATTAATGATAGGGGTAAGCGATTGGGATGGACAAAAACATTAAGATAGTTGAGGGTACCTGTTAAATGTTCTAAGCCGCGTATATTTCCTCCCCTACCTGTAGCCACACCAGTTAGCAATGCTTTTTTACCTGGCCAAACTTCCTTTATGTTGCTAAGATCGATCAGGCTTTTTAATACCCCTGGATAACTTCCATTGTATTCTGGGGCTATAATGATCAATTTTTGAGCAGGAATAAGCGCCTTTTGCTCAAAATCGACCACTGAAGCTGATCGGTGATTCAAATCAAGGTTTTCCAGGGAATACAGATCAGCAGTGATACCCAATGATGCCAATTTCTGCTGATATTGCTTTCCAACTAGGTATGAATTACTTTCTTTTCTGTTTGTTGCCGCAATGATTGTGTACATCTCCTTATTCATATCCTTTCTAACATTAATTTAGGTCTATTGTTCCCGAAAATGGCATCAAATTTCATAACTTTGCCAGCCTGCCAATGTGTTCACCTGGAATTTCCCATACTGGCTATCTTTTTTAAAATGAACGTATTAGGCACAACGATAAAAAAATGATATTTTACGCAAAAGTATACTTTACATGGCCCGTATAATTGGAATAGCGAATCAAAAGGGTGGCGTTGGAAAAACAACCACTGCCATCAATTTAGCGGCTAGTTTGGGTGTGTTGGAATACAAAACATTGCTAGTCGATGCTGATCCGCAAGCCAACAGCACATCTGGTATTGGTTTTGACCTACAAAATATCCAACAAAGCATATACGACTGCATGGTGGGTGAAAAAAAGGCCGTGGATGTTGTTTTGAAAACTGATATTCCAAACCTGGACTTGATACCTTCCCACATTGATCTTGTAGGTGCTGAGATCGAAATGATCAACTATCCACAACGTGAAAATGTTATTAAAAATATCCTTGAAGAAGTAAGAGATAAATACGATTTCATCATCATCGACTGCTCTCCTTCATTAGGACTCATCACAGTAAATGCACTTGTTGCAGCAGACTCAGTTGCCATTCCAGTTCAGGCAGAGTTTTTTGCACTCGAAGGACTTGGCAAATTATTGAACACCATAAAAATTGTTCAAAACAGGCTCAACACCTCCTTAGAGATTGAAGGTATTTTGATGACCATGTATGATGGAAGGCTTAGATTATGCAATCAAATTGTAAATGAGGTTAGAAGACATTTTGAAGAAATGGTTTTCGACACATTAATTCACAGAAATTCCAAACTCAGTGAAGCTCCCAGTGTAGGTAAACCTGTTATTTTATACGATGCTGATAGCAAGGGAAGTATGAATTATTTGAACCTGGCCAAAGAAATACTTCAAAAGAATAACATGACCAATATCAATCAGTCAGATCGAACATTAAATCCAGACAATGAGTAATCCTTCCAATAAAAAAGAGGCATTGAATAAAGGCATTCGCTCTCTTTTGGGTAACATAGACTCAGAATTTAAAAATCCCAAGGGCGAACTTAAAACTGAAGTTGTTAATCAAACAACATCAGTTTCTAAAGTGCTATTGAACGATATAATTGCAAATGCAAAACAACCTAGAAAAGATTTTGATCAAGAAAAGATAAAAGAATTATCCGAGTCGATCAAGTTGCATGATATCATACAACCCTTAACGGTCACTAAACTCGTAAATGGCAAGTATAAACTAATTGCAGGAGAGAGAAGGTGGAGGGCAGCAAAACTTGCTGGACTAACAGAAGTTCCCGTTTACATTAGGGATGTCAATGATCAACAATTGCTTGAACTCGCATTGTTGGAAAATTTACAAAGGGAAAACCTAAACGCCATAGAAATTGGATTAAGCTACCAAAGACTTATGGATGAATGCAATCTCACACATGAGCAAGTTGCATCCAGGATGGGCATGGATCGAAGCACTGTATCAAATTATATAAGAATGCTAAAACTGCCTCCAGATATTGTGGTAGCTGTAAGAGCAGGATCACTATCTATGGGCCATGCAAGAGCTTTAATAAACGTTGGTGAAGTTGAAAAACAATTGTTTGTTTACAACACTATCATATCCAAAAAACTTTCGGTCCGTCAAACTGAGGAGTTGGTTAAGCAGCTATATAAAAATCCTACAAGCGCAAAGGCTAAAGCCCAGAAAGAACCAAGTGGAATTAAAAAAATAGAGGACCAATTATCTTCTCACTTCGGCACAAAAGCCATCATTGATCACAACAAAACAGGCAGGGGTAAAATTTCATTTGAATACTATTCATTGGAAGAGTTAAATGGACTGCTTGCTAAAATGAACGTGACCATTCATTAATCATGAAATCCAACGTTTTTTATTTCTTGATGGTCTTTCTTGGTTTAATGTTCATCACCCCCAGTATGAGCCAAGAAAAGAATAATGCCAAAAAATTAAAAGCGAGTAAATCAGACACGATTCAACAAAGCATCAAGAAGATCCAGGATACAACAAAAAAAGTAAGATCATTCGCATCTAAAGCAGCATTGAGGTCAGCAATCCTTCCAGGACTCGGACAGATGTACAATAAAAAATACTGGAAGCTGCCGTTGGTTTATGGAGCAATTGCGATCCCTGTTTCATTGTTTACATATAACAAAACCTGGTACGAAAGAACAAGGTTTGCTTATCAGGTCAGGTCAAATCAGGATACTGCTAATTATGAAAAGATATGGCGATCCTTAAAACCAATTTCAACAGAGTCACTTAAGCGATACAGAAATGAATTCAGGAAAAGCATGGATCTTTCGGTCTTGTACTTCCTCTTAGCGTGGGGCCTAAATGTTGTTGATGCCACAGTTGATGGGCATCTCAGGACATTTGATATTGGCGATGATTTGAGCATGCAAGTAAAGCCCTACATTCCATCCAATTTATCATCAGGAGGCCTGACCCTCAAACTAGGATTCAAGAAAAAAGAAGAGCAGCAACATTCAATTGGATTTTAATCATTAAAGAAATAAAAAAATCTCGACAATGAATATAGCGCTGATAGGTTATGGGAAAATGGGGAAAATCATAGAGCAAGTTGCTATTGAAAGAGGTCATCAAATACCTGTAAAAATAGACCTTAATAACCTAGAAGAATTTAATGCCACTTCATTTTCTACAATTGATGTCGCAATAGAGTTTACAAGTCCGCATACTGCCTTTCAAAACATCATGAAATGCATTGATATGAACACCCCAGTTGTTTCAGGAACAACAGGGTGGCTATCAGAATTAGCGTTGGTTGAAAAAGAAGTTGAGAAAAAAAATGGTAGCTTTTTATGTGCAAGTAATTTTAGTGTAGGAGTGAATATTTTCTTTGAGGTCAACAAAAAACTTGCTCAGCTAATGAAAGGTCAACATCAGTACGATGTTAGCATAAAAGAAATTCACCATACACAAAAAAAAGATGCACCAAGTGGAACAGCCATTACCCTTGCTGAACAAATCATATCTTTTCAAGGATCAAAAAAAGAGTGGAGCATAGACAATAGTCGTGAACAACATGAACTACTTATAAAAAGCGAAAGAATTGACCCCTACCCAGGGTTACATGAGGTAACATACAGCTCAGCAATAGATGATATTCAAATCACACACAACGCACATAATAGAAATGGCTTTGCATTGGGCGCTGTGTTGGCAGCAGAATATATCAACAATAAAAAAGGTGTTTTTACCATGAAGGATGTTCTTGGATTTGGTAATTAAATCATCATATGCTCAATAAAAAAACACAATATGCATTCAAGGCACTCACCTACTTGGCTGAGCATCAAAGCCATGGTCCAGTTCTGATTGCTGATATTGCTAAAAAGAAAAAAATACCACTCAAATTTCTTGAGAATATTTTACTTGAATTAAAAAAAGCGGGAATGCTTGATAGCAAGAAAGGCAAGGGAGGAGGTTACTTCCTAAATATACCTGCATCAAAAATTCCTCTTGCAGACATCATCAGGAAAATTGATGGTCCAATTTCAATGCTCCCTTGTACAAGCTTGTATTTTTATGAGCGATGCAAGAACTGTGATGAAAAAAATTGCGGTTTGCATGATATCATGATCCAAGTGAGGGATGCCAATCTTAAAATTCTTGAGAACAAAACAGTAGCAGACCTCATCACCATGCAAAAGAAAAAATAATTTAGCTGAAATCAGGATATTAAATAAATAATCAATCTAAGTTGATAAGCCCTACTATCAAATTGAGATAATGCTCATCTGTTTCATCAAATTGATTTAGCAATTCACTGTCAACATCCAATACCCCAACGACCTGTCCGTTTTTTTTCAAAGGAATAACAATTTCACTTTTAGAGAGACTACTGCAAGCAATATGACCCGGGAATTGTTCAACATCTGCCACAATGATTGTCTTTTCCAAATCCCATGATGTTCCACATACGCCCCTACCCTTTTTTATTCTTGTACAAGCAACAGGACCTTGAAATGGGCCAAGAACCAGTTCATCATTTTTGACTAAATAAAAACCAACCCAAAAAAATCCAAACTGTTCTTTTAATGCAGCCGAAACATTTGCCAAGTTTGCAACCAGGTCAGTTTCTCCAAACAATAAGGATTCAATTTGCGGCAATAGATTTGAATACTGCTCTTCTTTTGTCCCTTTTACGATTGATAAATCCTCAGCCATTTGATTTTTTTATATTTATTTTTCAGCCAACAATGCGTCTACAATTTCAGAGAACTCCTTTTTGAATTGGTCATGGTGAATGCCAGTAGCAGGACCGGCATAACCTGCATGTGTTTTCCTAACAGTGCCATCCCTTCCAATAAAAATCATTGAAGGAAAGGCTTTAATTTCTGTCATTTGGGGCAACGATTTTTCTGTCTTCATTTCATCTGAAGAAGTGATCCCGGTTATTAAAATTGGATACTTTACACTGAAACGATTCTTAAAATAAGAAAGGCTCTTTTTTGATCTTAAAAAATCTTTTGAATATTCATACGCCAAACCAATCACCTCAACACCCAGTTGTTTGTTTTCATCAAAAAACTTACTTAAAAATGCTGTTTCATCCATACAATTAGGACACCAGGATCCCATAATTTGTATTACAACAACTTTATTTTTAAATCTTTCATCAGTGATTGAAACAATATTACTATCCAGATCAGGAAAACTAAAATCAAGTTTGTTTGCTTTTCCTTTTAATTGAAATGACGATGATGATTCATCCAGGATCATTTTTTCATCTCGTTTGGCAGTCCATTTTTCGGTATAAGTAGGACCACTTGCGTAAATTCCACTTTCGAGTGTATTTCCATCCTTTATGTGAGCAGAGAAAAAGAAAGCATGACTTCCATCAAATGTTGTCATCTGCATGGAGTCGCCAGCTACAACTCCCTCCAAAAAACGATAATCACCAGTAGGTGTTAAGAACGTACCAGTAAGCTTATTTCCAACTTGTTTGAATTCACCCATTGCAATAGATCTCTTCAAATCGGGATTGATGAATTCAACCTTCCAACGTCCAGTTACATTATATCTGCTAACTGGCCCAGTCAACCCAAGCCTCTTATTTCCTTTTTCCATTGTCAATGGCATGAATTGATCACCCTTGATGGTTTTTTTATTCCATACTCCTTCATAACCAGTAGAGGACTTTTTAAGCAAAAGCATTCCGTCAAAAAATGGTAAGTATACCAACAAAGAATCACCTTTCTCTATGATCCGATCTGCAACCAATTTCTCAGCAGCATTTCTGATTGTCCAAGTCCTTTTACCTCCAAACTTCGATTCAGAAATATTAAAAACAATTGGCAGTTTGTCATTTCGATGAAGCAATGCCCTATATTCCATTTTCGATACTGACTTTTGTTGAGAAAAGGCATTAGCATCAAAAATGAAAGTTAATATGACAAAAAGAATTAGATATTTTTTTTTCATTTGTTAGAGATTGATATTTTGAAGCATATCGGTTGTCATTTTGGAAAGATCGTAATCATGTCTCCACCCCCAATCATTTCTTGCATGAGAGTCATCAATGCTTTGAGGCCAACTGTCTGCAATGGTTTGCCTAAAATCTGGTTTGAAATCAATTTTGAACGAAGGAATATGTTTTTGAATTTCAGTTGCAATTTCAATTGGAGAAAAACTCATTGCTGAGATATTATAGGATGTTCTAACCTTTATTTTTTCAGCAGGCGCTTCCATCATTTCAATAGTAGCCCTGATCGCATCTGGCATGTACATCATGGGCAAGCGGGTATGCTCATTCAAAAAAGATGTATACTTCCCTTTTTCTTTAGCTGAATGGAAAATCTCAATTGCATAGTCGGTAGTACCGCCACCAGGAGATGATTTATAACTGATCAGACCTGGATAACGCAAGCTCCTAACATCCACTCCATACCTATGAAAAAAATAATTGCACCAAAACTCCCCAGCATATTTACTGATTCCATAAACAGTGGTAGGCTCAATAATTGTTTGCTGTGGACAATCCAATTTAGGCGAAGTTGGACCAAATACTGCAATGCTACTAGGCCAATAAACTTTATGCAGTTTTTCCTCTTTTGCGATATCCAACACATTCAAAAGGGACTGCATATTTAAGTTCCATGCCAATGGTGGATTTTTCTCGCCAGTAGCAGAAAGCATGGCAGCAAGCAAATATACTTGTGTAATATTCTGTCTTAATATTTGCACATGCAACATTTCCTTATTCATCACGTCAAGGCTCACATAAGGCCCTGACCCTTTCAATAGTTCATTTTCTTCACGTAAATCAGATGCGATAACCTGGGAGCCACCATATATTTTTCGCAAGGCAAGGGTGAGCTCAACCCCGATCTGACCACTTGCACCAATAACCAAAATCTTTTCTTTTTTCATATGTACTGAATATTCAATATGCAAACATATTAATTATGAACGAACATGGCATGTTTGCGTGCATAGTAATTGGTATGTATCTTTGGGTCATGGAAGATTTTATGAAGGAACTATTTGAAGGTCAGGATTACGATAAAGAAAATTTCTTTCTCATAGCTGGGCCATGTGTAATTGAGAGTGAGGACATATTGAATCAAGTTGCAGAGAGGGTTTCATCAATCTGCAAAAATCATGGTATCCCATATATTTTTAAAGCATCTTACCGCAAAGCCAACAGAACCAGTGCCAATTCATTCACAGGCATTGGTGATGAAATAGGCCTCAATCTACTTGCAAAAACAGGGGAAAAATTCAAAATTCCAACTACCACCGATATACATACGGGTGAAGAGGCAACCATTGCAGCTCAATATGCGGACATCCTTCAAATACCGGCTTTTCTTTGCAGACAAACAGATCTGCTCACAGCTGCTGGAGAGACAGGTAAGATCATCAACATAAAAAAGGGACAATTTGTTAGCGGTGAAGCAATGAAATTTGCAGTTGACAAGGTCAGGCTCACGGGTAATGATAAGATCATATTGACTGAAAGAGGTACAACTTTTGGATATCAAGACCTGGTGGTAGATTATCGGAATATACCCATCATGAAAAGCCATGGGGTGCCCGTGGTGATGGATTGTACCCATTCACTTCAACAGCCAAATCAGTCCTCAGGTGTTACGGGTGGAAACCCAAAAATGATAGGCACCATAGCAAAGGCTGCCATTGCTACAGGCGTAGATGGTCTTTTTATTGAAACCCATCCTGATCCATCAAAAGCACTTAGTGATGGAGCTAATATGCTTCATATCGATCATCTTGAAGAATTGCTTCAACAATTGATCAGGATAAGTAAATCCCTTTAGAAAACCTGTTTATTAGTGATTACGAAGGGGATTCCTCTTTGCATCGAGGATATATCGTTTTAGATTCATCCAAAATGCCAAGAAAAAATAGATAACAACTGGAGAACCCAAGGTCAAGCAAGATATGTAAATGAAGTATTTCCTGATGGTGAAGGTGGAAACCCCCATTAACTCCCCTAAGCGGGTGCATACCCCCAGAACATGCCATTCAATATAATTACGGAGACGATCCATTATACCAAATATAACGCTATTAGATTATTTTTCAATATATGGCTTGGTACAGGGCCATTTATTGATTAATTTTGCACAGCAATAAAGGGTAGTTTTTTAGTTATTGCCCACTAATAAATCAACAGAAAAAAAGATACCATGGTTTTTGATCTAGAACTCATTCAGAAGACTTATCGCAACATGCCTTCGAAGGTTGACTCAGCAAGAAAAGTATTGGGTAGACCACTTACATTGGCTGAAAAAATACTCTATTCCCATCTGTGGGAAGGCACTGAAACAAAAGATTTCGAAAGAGGTAAGGCATATGTTGATTTTGCGCCGGATCGTGTAGCTATGCAAGATGCAACAGCACAGATGGCATTGTTACAATTTGATACAACAGGTCGTAAAAAAGTAGCTGTCCCTTCAACAGTTCATTGTGACCACCTTATTGTTGCTAAGAATGAAAGCAAGGTCGATCTAAAAAAAGCAGTTACAGACAACGAAGAGGTATATGAATTTTTAGCTTCCATTTCCAATAAATATGGAATTGGTTTTTGGAAACCAGGTGCTGGAATTATCCACCAGGTTGTATTGGAAAATTATGCGTTCCCAGGTGGGATGATGATCGGCACCGACTCTCATACTGTAAATGCAGGTGGATTAGGCATGATTGCCATTGGGGTTGGAGGAGCTGATGCTTGTGATGTAATGGCTGGATTAAGCTGGGAATTGCTTATGCCAAAATTGATCGGAGTTAAGTTAACCGGTAAATTAAATGGATGGGCCTCTCCTAAAGACGTTATTTTAAAAGTTGCAGGAATCCTAACAGTAAAGGGAGGAACCAATGCCATTGTTGAATATTTTGGTGAAGGAGCCACTAGTATGAGTTGCACGGGCAAGGGAACCATTTGTAATATGGGTGCTGAAATTGGTGCAACCACATCCACTTTTGGTTACGATGAAAGCATGAGCAGGTATTTAAAATCAACAGGCAGGACTGCAGTTGCGGAAGCAGCAGACCAGATCAAATCATATTTAACAGGTGACCCAGAAGTATATGCTAATCCTGAAAAATATTTTGATAAGGTTATTGAAATCAATTTAAGTGAACTTGAACCACATTTGAATGGTCCATTCACACCAGATCTTGCAACACCTATTTCTCAAATGAAAGAGGCTGCAGCAAAAAATAATTGGCCAACGAAAGTTGAAGTTGGATTGATTGGTAGCTGTACCAACTCTTCATACGAAGATATCAGCAGGGCTGTTAGCTTGGCAAAGCAAGTTTCAGAAAAAGGACTCAAAACCAAGGCTGAATTTACCATCACCCCGGGAAGTGAGCTTGTGAGATACACAATTGAGCGTGATGGCTATCTTGATATATTTGGTCAAATAGGCGCAACCGTTTTCGCCAATGCATGTGGTCCGTGTATTGGTATGTGGGATCGAATGGGTGCCGAAAAACAGGAGAGGAATACCATTGTTCATTCTTTCAACAGAAATTTTGCGAAAAGGGCTGATGGTAATCCAAACACGTTGGCGTTTGTAGCAAGTCCTGAAATTGTAACTGCATTGGCAATTGCAGGAGACCTAACGTTTAATCCATTAACAGATACACTGATCAACGAAAAAGGAGAAGCTGTAAAACTTGATCCACCAAAAGGCGATGAGCTCCCTTCAAGAGGTTTTGAAGTTGAAGACGCTGGATACCAAGCACCAGCCGAAGACGGAAGTGGCGTTAAGATAAGTGTTATGCCTGATAGCAAGAGGTTGCAACTTCTTTATCCATTTGCTGCATGGTCTGGAAATGATTTGAAAGGACTGAAATTACTTATCAAGGCAAAGGGTAAGTGTACAACAGACCATATATCAATGGCAGGACCATGGTTAAAATTCAGGGGTCATCTTGACAATATCAGCAATAACATGTTGATTGGTGCGGTGAACTTTTTCAATGAGAAAACAGACAATGTAAAAAATCAGTTAACAGGTGAATATGGCCCTGTTCCTGCTACACAGCGTGCATACAAGGCCGCTAACGTAGGAAGTATTGTAGTAGGTGATGAAAATTATGGAGAAGGATCTTCAAGGGAACATGCTGCGATGGAGCCACGTCATCTTGGAGTACAGGTTGTATTGGTAAAATCTTTTGCAAGGATTCATGAAACAAACCTGAAAAAGCAGGGAATGCTTGCTCTTACATTTGCCAACAAAGAGGATTACGATAAAATACTGGAGGATGACTCTATTGATGTAAACGGATTAATTTCTTTCACACCTGGAACATCTCTGGATATAGTATTGAATCACAAAGATGGCAGCAAGGAAACCATTAAAGCAAATCATAGTTACAATGAGCAACAAATAGAATGGTTTAAGGCAGGTGGAGCACTGAACGTAATTAGAGCTAATTCAAATTAAACATTAAAAAAAACCAGGTTACTTACCTGGTTTTTTTATGTCTTTGCTTTTATCTTTTTGTTTTTGGATTTTTCAAATGCCTCTACTTCTTTCGGCTTGGTCTTGGGTAATTGTGTGGCTTTTGCTTTAATTGTATCAGCACTTATGAGTGAGGGTGAATCAGTTTTTAGACCCTCTATTTTTCCATAAAAGAATTTTTCGGTTTTCATAACCTGTCCGGATGATGGATCAAAATAACGCCATGTTCCGTGGCGCACTTCTGCGGATTCTTGTTTGATGATTTTTTCAACCATCACATTGGGATTATCAAGATCTGGAACAACGATCGTATCATATGGATTCAACGGATTCATTGCTTTCCAACTCTCCTCCCTGTACAATCCACCATTTCTTGTAAAATATTGCTGCTTGCCATCTCGGTTGCCCCATCGATAAAACTCAACACCAATAAGGTCTCCATCCAAATTGAATTTTCGCCAAGCACCCTCCTTCTTATCATTGAGATAGTAGCCCTCTTCTTCAAATCCAGGTTCTCCTCGTAATTCTTCAAATCTGCTTAACCAAGGACCTTGCTTTCTTTGAGTATTATCAATTCGGTTGATGGTATCTCCTTTTGTAGTTAATTGGTAGCTTTTAAAAGCTTGTCCAGAAGCATTCGTTGTGAGAAACAACAATAAAATTATTGTAGTAAATAATGAAATAATTGATTTCATGATATGCATTTGGATTATCCGAGTGTAAATATGAAAATAAAATACCAATAAAATCAGATAACTTTATTTCGATTCTCTAAAAAGAAAATCAATGGCAAGAGAATAGCCAGCAAGACCCAGCCCACAAATTGTACCTGTTGCTTTTGCAGATACATGTGATAT
>Ga0078894_10001405_pt1 | contig 17812 bp, 13 predicted proteins | sample LauGreSu1BDMLBSD_2_FD_67506 | JGI IMG/M metagenome (GOLD analysis project Ga0078894, IMG submission 67506) | Freshwater lake microbial communities from Lake Michigan, USA - Su13.BD.MLB.SD (version 4) (version 4) | ecosystem: Environmental > Aquatic > Freshwater > Lake | place: Lake Michigan... | reverse complement strand
TGGCACCGGCATCGACAAGTCGCTGCACTGGAACGGCATGACGCTCGGGCATGTGGCGTTTATACTTAACGGCCCCAGCCGCACAGGGCATGCCAGCCACCTCGAACGTGTCCTTGATGGTCATCGGGAGGCCATGGAGAGGCCCCCAATGCTCGCCTCGAGCCCGCGCCGCATCCGCCTCATCGGCACGGCTGCGCGCCGCAGTCAGGTCTTGCGCGACAACAGCGTTGATCTTTGGGTTAAAAGCCTCGACGCGGTCTATATAGATCTCGAGGAGTTGGCGACTAGAAATCTCGCCACGCTCCATCAAGCTCAGTAATTCTGTAGCACTGGCAAAGGCAAGTCGATCCGACATGTCTTTTGACTCCGCATGGCAGAATTTCAAGTATTTATGATTTCGAGAATTATTCGGGACGGCTGCTGGCGAAAACTAGCGGGAAAGATAACAGTAGCGGTACTGATAATCTTACCGAATCCACCATCACTCTTCAATTAGATGGAAACCGCATCGATTATTAGCTTTATCAAATTTTAATATTCCGTCTGCACGCAACTTTATATCGATCGACCGATTCGCAATAAGGCCCTTTGCTGATGAACAGTTATCGTGAAATTAGGATAGGAATCTTTAGTTTCTCTTTTCGTCTTTGAAAAAGACTAATTCGAAATTTGTTTTTTTCAGGCTTTCTCTGCCGCGAGAACTCTGGTACTTCGCCCTCGTCTGTTAAAAGTAAGGAGCTCTCACATGGTAAAGATCGTAAAAAACAGGTTCTCTCGTGCCACTGCTGTCGTAAAAATCGGCTTATTTTCAGCATCTTTAATTTCTGGAGTCGCTGCAGCTGAAGAGTGCTTTTGGCCAGGTTCTTATGATTCAGCTTACGTGCCTTGTATCTCTGCCATCGACTGGGGCAATGGCAACGTCGATCCAGGCTGGCAGGGAGGCGGATCTTCTGGCTCATCAAATGGCTGCTACGCCTACAACCGTGACGGCAGAAACTGCGCGTTCGTCGGTTATTCCGAGGGACAAGTTGGCACTCCTTGGGGTCAAGGCAATGGCCAATTCCGTTGCACCAACGGCTGCCTCCAGTATCTTGGACAGTAAGGCCACCTGTTCTTGAAGACCGACAGGTCAACACCTGCGTCTAAAGATAGGCGCAGGTGTTCTATGCTGATCGCCTGCTGCGACTTAAAAAACCTAGGGCCCACATCCAAACAACTAGCCATCGTGGCATGGTTTGGATGTGGGCCCAAGTTGCTGACTAGATAGATTTTTAATCTATCCTGCTCAAGCGTGGGTTATTTCCACTCTTCGCTGATGATGTTGCCTTCGCTGTCGTAAACAATGGTGTGGCCGTTTCCTAGGTCCACGGACGAAATGCAAGGCACATAAGCTTGATCGTAAGAGCCGGTGGTGTAGCAAACTTCTGCCATAGCAGCTTGTGAAAGCGCGGTACCAACGACGATAGCGACGATGACTTTCGAGATCGAATTCATAGAATCCCCCAAGAATTTGTTAATGTTGGATATAAATACCAAGAAAACCGACTAACATTTTTTTATAATATTATATTAAAAATGTCAAGTTTTTATAATTAATAATAAATCATTAATAAATTCCGAGGTCTCGCCGGTACCCGTGACGATACCCTTGATGATGGGGAGGCCAGTTTCAAGAGAAAGGAGGCCCCGGATCGCTGGTAGGACAATTAGACAGACACTGCGTCGAGGTCAAAATCGTGCCCATAAAGCGTTAGCGTGGTCTCGCCCGCAAACGTGCTGCGGCCGGCCGACACCACAAAGGTCGCTTCTCTGGCCTCTTTTAACTCTTCATGAACCTCGTTAAAGAACATGAGCTTTTGCGGTCGGGCACTAGCACCTGCACGAATCATCACGCAGGTGTGCCGAGGTTCGCCGGTCTCCTTGCAGTTATAGAACCTGGTGCCAGTGATCTCCGCTTTAAGGGCAAAGCGCGGTTCTTCAAAGCCGTGACCAAAAGGCTTCAGTCCATCCAGCTCTTCCGTCAGCGAGAGCGTGGCAAGCTCGGGCGGAAGCTCACAGTCGAAGACTATTTGACTCTCCCAGATCTCGGGTTTTTCCTGCCGAATAGACGCGGCGACATCGGTCAGTGCAGCGCGGAGATCAGCCTCTTTTGCCGTCGCAAAAGTAAATCCACCCGCCGCCGCATGGCCACCAAACTTTGTAAACATCGACCCTACTTTGGACATCGCCGCCGTAACGTCAAAGCCGCGCACCGACCGGGCGGAGCCCTTGCAGACATCAGCTTGCCTTTGGTACAGCCAGACCGGGCGCCAAAACTCCTCGGCAATCTTACTGGCCGCAATTCCAACTACGCCTGGATGCCAATCCCCACCGAGAAATAAAATGGGAGCGTCACCGTAACGCGCTGCCTCGCGGCGCGCCGACTCAACGATCGAGCGCTGAATCTTTTTGCGCTGCTCGTTACATGTGTCCATGAACTCAATGAGTGATTTAGGGTCTTCGCCAATAAAGGCTTTGATAACTAGATCAGCATGCTCAAGACGGCCCACGGCGTTGATACGCGGACCGAGTCGGAAGCCGACATCTTTTTCATCGACGTCCTTCAGCGTTTGACAGGCACTCATCAGCTCTCTAATCACTGGACGTCGACTCTGTCCAAGCGCCGCCACTCCCAACTTAGCGAGTCTGTGATTAACGCCGTTAAGTGGCACCACATCGCAAATAGTCGCCATGCCCGTCAGCGCCAAAAGATCGGTCCAAATCGAGGCTGGAGCTCCGAGACGCTCACCCAACTTACGCAGCAGCACGAATGTGATGCCGCAACCGCACAGCTCTTTATACATAGCGTCTGGGTGCATCTTGGGATTGAGGATGATGCAGTCGGGCATCTTCTCCGGTTGGATCACGTGATGATCCGTGCAGATAAACTCAACGCCACGCTCGCGGCAATAGGCTGCCTCGAGATTGGCCGTGATGCCAGTGTCCATCGTGATGATGAGCTCAGCCCCTTCATCATCGATCAAGTGCTGAATAGCTTTTAGATTGAGACCGTAGCCCTCTTTAAAGCGGCACGGAATATAATGGATGAAGTTCTTGTAGCCAATAGACTCAAGAAACCAAATCCACGACACACAGCTCATCGTCCCGTCAACGTCGTAGTCGGCGTAAAGACCGATGCGCTTACCGTCACTGATCGCCTTGACCATGGTCTGAACGACCTCGTCCAGACCGTAGTCGCCATAGGTCAGCTGCGACAGCTGCGTGAACTGCCGATTAGCCAGGAGTATGTCGGCGACTTGCCTAAGACTGTCCGGTCTATCGCTACTTAAAGACTGCCACCGACTAAACTTCCGCCCCACTCCGCGCCCCCGACCAGTAGATGATGAATCGCTGATAAGGTGCTACGCGTAGGGTCACAGGTCAACTTCTTGTAGGGCGGCCACAGCTGATTTCTGTGCCGGGGTCAGATGAGACGGCATGTCAAAGTCAACGACGACATGGAAGTCACCTCGGGTCTCCCGACCAGGGTGAGGGAACCCAAGCCCCCTTAGCCGCACCTTGGTGCCGGGCTTGACGCCAGCCGGGATCTTAACCCGCTTGACCCCGTCCATGGTCTCGACCTCGCGCGACGTGCCCAGTAAAGCCTCTGATATCTTGAGCGGTATATGCGCGACGATGTCATCACCCTCGCGCGCCAGCCGCGGATGAGGCGCCACCTGCAAGATGACAAAGAGGTCGCCCGACGGCCCACCGTAGGGTGAGGGCGCCCCCATCCCAGCGACGCGCAGACGCCCACCGTCTTTCGCACCCTTGGGGATCCGCACCTTGAGCGACCGCTCTGTACCGTCCCCTAGGCGGAAGTTAACCGCACGCTCACCGCCACTAAAGGCATCGGCAAAGCCGATCTGCAGCGGAAACTCGACATCCTGGCCCTTCATCTGGGCGGCAGCACCGCGACGCCCACCGCGAGCACCGGCAGCACCGGCAGCACCAGCAAAGGGCCCACCGCCACCACCACCGGCCCCACCGAAGATGCGGCTGAAGATTCCGTCCAGGCCACCCATGTCAAAGTCCTGGAACACCGACCCGAAGTCGGTATTGCGGAAGATGTCTTCCTGCGAATACTGCTGGTGAAACCGCGAGTCACCAAAGGCATCGTACTGCCGACGCTTCTCGTCGTCGCTCAGCACGGCGTAGGCTTCGCTGATCTCCTTAAATTTGTCTTCTGCCGCCTTGTCACCCTTATTGCGGTCGGGGTGATACTGGAGGGCGAGCTTGCGGTAGGATTTCTTGATCTCGTCGGCGCTGGCCCCTTTGGCAAGGCCTAAAGTTTTATAATAATCAGACACGGTTAAGTCTCGCGTCAATGAGAGTTAAAGTGGGCGACCCGCGGGGACCGCTAATCACTCATAAACTTAAGATTCCCTTGCCCTCTGTCAACCTCTGACGCAACCAGGCGAGCTTATCAAACTGCCGGAGAGTGCTGGCCTCGGGTGCCACTCGCCTCGCCTCGGCTAGATTGAACCACCTAAGATCCTTAGACTCCTCGGAAATCACCAGAGGCTGCGAGCGATCTGCGAGAATCACGTAGCGTACGTCATAATGCACGTGCCGCGGCTCACCTGGACGCTCAGGGATATCGTGACAGTCAAGATCAAGCGGCAGCGGCCTCTCACTCGCCAGGTCTGGCGGCAGCAGCTCAGATTCAAATCCTAGGAACTTAAGGCCCGTAAGCCCCGACTCCTCCTCGGCCTCACGCATCGCTACTTCATGCAGCAGATTGTGACCGTCGGCATGACCTCCAAGTTGCAGCCATTTGCCCAGCTTGCCGTGCAAGGTCAAGAGGACGTGGCTCAGATCGTGCGAGACGACGAGAGCCGAGCCAGTAAGATGCCCCTCAAGCGTGCCTCTCTCAAAAGCGCCTGGGCACCTCCGGACAAAGCCGACCATGCGCCCCAGCGTTATACTCTCGCACTCTGGATCACACGGCGCCCCATCGGCGGCAACCGCAGCCCAGAGCTCTTGGTAACGGGACAGGTCGGATAGGATATGATTGCGGTGCATGGTCGCCGTTCCCAAACTGGTCTACTTAATTGTTGGTGGACGAGGCATTCGACAATCATCCCCGGCCACTCCAGTTCCCTACCGGAACTCGCCAGGAAAATCCAGCCTATCGTTAGCAAATGCCGGAGCTTAAATTCCGCCACCAACAATTAAGTAGACCACTTTAAAAAGGAGACCCCATCAGGTGGATGCCGACCCTCTGGCACCGCCATAAAGTGAATCCCACGCTGGCTGATGGCGCAGCACCAGGGGAGTCTCGTCAACCTCGCTGGCCCCTAGAAAAATCGCTGCGAAAAACTCGCTGAGCCCTTTGGTGCGCATAATCTTGGGTGCATGAAAAGGCTCCGGCAGCGACGACCGCAGGTAACCCCAAAGTACGCGCAGTCGCCCAAACGAGGTGTTTGATAGCCCTATCTCACCAATTTGACCGTGACGATTAACCACCATCGGCACTCGCGCGACCATAGAGGTGAGCTCAGCCGCCATTTGCTCCCAGGCGGGCGCCTCCGTGCCGCAGTAGCTAAGGAGACGGCCGCCACGAAGTTTAGCCACAAGCTTCTCTGGTGCCTTGATGCTTAGTTCATTGAGCAATGCGTAAGAGACGAGGGCATTTGCTAGTGTAACGATATCTATAGACTGATGACTTTGCGTGCGGAGTTCGTCAAAAATCCAGGGATTTCGCAGCAGCCCTCGGCCAATCATGACACCTGAGATGGTAGGAGCCATGTCCCTAAGCTCACGGGCAGTCTCCATGCCGCAAACATCACCCGACGCCCAGGTTGGTATCGCCGTGATATTTGCTGCTCGCTCTATCAAATCCCACCTGGCGCGGCCGCGGTAGCGATCTGCCCTAGTGCGGCCGTGCACAGTGAGTCGAGCCAATGGCAAGCTAGCGATGACGGAGGTCAGCTCGTCAAACTCGGCAGCATCATCGACGCCAAGACGCATCTTGACGGCCAGACGCTTTGGTCCAAGGTCGGTAGCTAGCTCCTCAATAGTCCGGCCAAAGTGAGCTGGATCGCGCAATATGCCGCTACCAGCTTGCTGACCCACACAGCTCGGCGACGGACAACCACAGTTGAGTTCGATCGCAGCGGTCGCCTCCGGCGGCAGTAGTGCAGCGGTCTTCAAAAAAAGGTCGACGTCGCCAGTAATCAGCTGAGGCGTCAGGTCATACGGCATGACGCCGCGGAGTTCAAACAGCTCTGGTGCAAATAAGAGGGGCAAGTGGCCGTCTGGATGCGTGCGCGTAACGCGCAGGAACGGCGTAGTCATGGCCGCCGGACAAGACGCCATCGCTAACCACACGCGTGTCGGGAAGGTGGTGAAACCCTCCATGGGTGCAACGCTGGTTTTAAGTGGAGTCCTGGGCGGCTCGAGCCCCAGCCTCGGCCCTCGAGCTACATCTGACACGACATCAACCATTAGGATCCAGGAGTGTACGAACTAAGCTTAATCCAGACCGAGCCAATCTTGATCTCTCCCTGGACCTGAACCAACTGACGCTCTGGAGTGGCCGTCGAGATCCAGGCCCAGACGTCACCCTTTTGCTGCAGGTCCTTACCGATAAAGGTCTGGAGCTTTAGCTTAACCGTGTCAAAAGTGCCAGCTGGAACGGTGACCCTCTCCATCGCTACGGGCTCGGCTTCGAGAAACCAATTTTTCTCTGACGTATAGACGAGAGCCTTTTCGATGGTGCCCATCTTAAAATTGCGCGTGCGCAGATTGTAGACGACGCCCAAGGCATCGTTAGCACCGTGGGTTAACTCGTGATCAACGTTGTCCTCGGGCTTTTCCGGCAGCTGGATACGCTCATGGACCTGACAGCGATCATGATCGAAGCTGAGCCACTTTTTCTGCTGAAAACTAGTACCGAAAAGACGCCCCTCGTTTTGCTCTAGATAGAACTGACTGACGCCAAAGTCCCACGGGCGCGAGACCGCCTCCATCGACTCCTTGGCGATAAAGATGGCCTTAAACCAATCACCAGTTGCTGCATCGATGTGAAAGACGCGGTGCCAAAGGCCATTATGACGCCGCGGTGACCTCACCTCCATGGTGGCGTAGCCGGCCTTGATCCCTGACCAGGTCAGCTCGTAGGTGGCTGCCTCGCCCGACTTGAACGGCACGTCAGCATAGACGCGAGCACGCGGTATGTCAGGTGGCGTCGGTACGGATTTAGGGCACTCGCCCTCCTGGCTTGAATTGGCTACGGCTACGGCCGAGCCAACCATGGGGCTTACGAAAACCCAGGCACCCGCGACGACCAGCAACTGACGACAGCACAATCCGGGTAACTTTCGCATGAAAAAAAGCCTCACCGCCCCGTATCTTAAGAGTTCTTCAGGCGATGATAGCAGAATTTGGCACCTGAGCCAAAGGCACTAATTTAAGACGTAAGGACACTGAAGTGAGGGCAGTAGTTTATGAAACTCTAAGGCTTAGGGAGGGGGCTATGAGGCAATGATCGTTGCGCTTGACCATTGAGAATCTAGGTGACTGCGATTTAAGCCAGAAACAATGAAATCGACCTTAGCACCGTTAGCTATACGCCAGAAATTTAACGTGTCTCGGCTATTTGTGTAGTTCATATACGATCACTCACCTGCGACCCAAATTGCTGACCGATACGGCCACAGCTACTGCCGAATCGACCTTCTTTCGAGCATAGCTAATAGCGAATCACATATCGCGATTTATTGCCCAGCAATTGCTAACGATAGTATCAAATGATACTATCGTAACATGAGGCCACCATTTACACTCAATCTAAAATTGCTCAACCTTTGCACCGAAATCGCTAGGCTGCTAGGTCGTTTGGAGGGCCTTCATGTCTCTAAACCTGCGCCGAAGCTCCGCAAGTCAAATCGCGTCCGAACCATCCATGGAAGCCTGGCTATTGAAGGCAACACTCTAGCGCTCGATCAAGTCACGGCGATTCTCGAAGGAAAACGCGTCCTGGGGTCTCATCGCGAGATTCTTGAAGTGCAGAACGCATTAAAGGCCTACGATCAAATCTCCAAATACGTCCCCCATTCCACAAAGTCACTAAAACATGCCCACAATATTCTCATGCATGACCTTGTGGAAGATGCGGGAAAATGGAGATCCAAAAACGTCGGAATATTTCATGGCGACAAGGTCAAACACGCGGCCCCGCAAGCCAAGCTTGTGCCGTTACTTATGGACAAGCTTTTCGCTTTCGTAAAAAGCGACAAAGAAACACACCCGTTGATTCGATCGGCAGTGTTTCACTACGAACTTGAATTTATTCATCCGTTTTCAGATGGCAATGGAAGAATGGGACGGCTTTGGCAGACCACACTTCTTGCCAAATTTCATCCGGTCTTTGAATTTACTCCGCTAGAATCTGTTATACGCAGTCGCCAAGAAGATTATTATAAGGCGCTCGGGCTTTCGGACAAGGCTGCAGATGCAGGCCCTTTTATTGAATTTTCGCTGGAAACGATTTTCCAAGCACTTGAAGACTTAAGTTCAGCTATTCGTCCTGAACCTATCTCAGTTACCGACCGACTCGAAATTGCCCGTGAGCAATTTCGCGCTCGTCATTTTTCGCGAAAAGACTATCTCTCGATCTTCAAGGCACTCTCGACAGCAACGGCCAGTCGCGACCTAGCGCACGGCGTGCGCAACAATATACTCAAGATGATGGGGGAAAAGGCACGTACTTCCTATCGCTTTAGCTGAAGCAGCGATCCCAAAAACAACGAGATTTGGGAGTTGTATTTATCCCGCTAGCTAAATAAAACCTACCAGAAGCCTTACAGCTAATGACGAACCAACGCACCAGAAAGCACAGTTAATGCATGACTAGCATTTCGCTCAGTACACATCTGGAAGTGGAAACTTAAACCGACGTTCCTGGAATGAGATAACTCCTTGTGATGTTTCTAGATCCTGGGTGCCGCGTATATTATTTGGCTAAGGGCGACAAAAATCCTCTTTTGATTTTAAATTTTCTCCTAACTACTGATTTCGAACTACTTAACGAGGATATCGAGAGTCATGTTTCGACCGTGATGAATCACATCAAAAATCGTCACCAAATTTAAATCTTCTTTTTCCTTTAGGGATAGATTTGGTTCATCTCGCGATATTTCTCTCTAAATTTGAAACTCGAAAAGCGTATGAGCGTCAAATAAATCAGACCTGGTAAAGGAATTGAGGTGTTCCTCGATCAGTGTCTTTTCATCAAAGGGGAATGTAAAAATTGGCTTGCCGGAACGGGTGGTGCCGAATAGCTGCGCTGAGACTTTCATCAAATTTGAAGCCTTAGAAGTAACGTTTCACCATCACAGATAGTGGAGCCGCGTTACAAAGTCGCGCGACATGACTATGTGTTTGTTCAAGTCCGTTAGTGTGGAGATCATTTTTCGGTGATCAAATACCAGGTGATGGCGTCATTTAAAAATGTCGCTAGGTGCTGTCATTTGATTTAACGCCATCGACTGGTTTTGAAATTGTATCGGCAGGCCAAACTTAAAGATGGTTCGGCCGCAATCAATTCACCAAGAGATGAAAACTCTTCCGTTGCCGCCGGTCGAACTAGGATTGCCACCGGCACCAACGCCGCTTAGGTAATTTACATCTCCAGTATTCGCTGGAGTTACGCCAGATCCTGCATAAATGACGGCGCTCGATACCGAACCCGCCGCGAAACCTGAGCCACCACCGCCGCCACCCATAGTATTAGATTCGGAGTAACCACCACCGGAACCACCGTAATAGCCAGCTCCGCCACCGCCACCATAACTTTGTGCTCGTGTCGGTCCCCCTTGAAGAGCGCCTGGCGCTATACTGCAAACGACATAATCCGAGGAAGCTGTAGCACCCCCACTTGCCTGAGTTCCGCCGCGACCAGCATAGCTTGTCTTACCGTCATAAGGTGAGGCCCCATCTGCAGAAGTGAGACCGCCTCCTGGACCACCAGTGTTTGCAGTCCCAGCTCGAGACGAACCACCACCACCGCCGCCACCCGCAATCAAGAGCGCTCGAGCCTGTGCACCTGTCTGTGGCACACCACCTGCAAAAACGGCACTGCTACCGGAGAATAGTCCGGATAGGCCACCGCCATTGCTGCCATAATTCGGATCGACACCGTTACACGACCCTGGCGCACCACCACCGTAGGAGTAGACTATACCCCTTACGATACCACCTTGACCGACAACAACAGTATAGGTAGACCCCGGCGTCAGTGAAACTGAGCCCGCTGTATATCCACCACCGCCACCTGCGGCGCCGTAAACCCACACGCCGCTGGGAGTGCCCCCCCCACCGCCTGCTCCCCACACTTTTACGGTTGCTGGAGTGCATGCCCCCACGGGGAATGTGAACGATTGATCAGCTCCCGTATAATTGAAGGCCTGCGAGCCATGAATACAACTTGCAAAAAATCCAGTGTTATAAAGCTTGGTGCCGTCGCTGACGAAAGTGTAAACGTTATACTGATTAGATCCCGTCTGGATCGTGCTATTCGTTGCATTGCTTCCGAATACATAGTTACTGCCCCAATTAAGAGTGCGCCCACCGGTGGCATCTTGGGTAATTCTAAACGTATAAATTTGGCCGTTCATGAGATTAGTGGGATTACCCAAGGTCCGATTGCCGGTCAGCGTGATGTCGAATACATTGGCAGTAGCTGCGTTCACATCGATCGTCGCTGATTCCGTTAGGGAAGTCACGCCATTGGAAAATGCGGCGCTGTTCTGCACCGTACCATCGGGGAACTTGTAGCCACCCGATTTGGATTCGACGACCCCGTTTACGGCTAGCATTGAACTTGGGTTGGATATACCGATGCCGACGTTGCCGGAACTTAATATCGTTACTCTGTCTATAGCCTGCGTTCTCAAAGTGAAGTTATGAGCGGAATTGGTGCCGACGCCACCGATAGAATCGTTTGCAAAATAATGTGTTGTCACTCCGCTGCCGTTGTCGAGCGCTACACCCGCCCAAGTTCCAGTGAGCGAAGTACTGCGGACCCGCAAATCTTGGTTCCCAGAACCCTGCAGCTCTAAATGACTGGAAGGTACCATCGTCCCAATGCCGACGTTACCGTTAGAGGTCAACACCATTTGTGGGGTTCCAGCAGATCCGGATCCATAGAACTCGAAACTGGATCCGACCAATTGGGTCAGATTTGACCCAGTATTATCCCCAAATCGAGTAGCCGTACCATTCTTGTCGAAAACCGACACACCGTCCGATCGCGTCAGGGAACTAGCCAGGACTCCCCCATTTACATGGAGTGTGCCAGCTGGCGCCGCTGTCCCTATACCCACGTTTCCGTTGCTCAGTACGAATTGGCTCGTACCAGCAATGAGGCCATTCGCTGGCAAACTAAGGGATCCCGTCATAGTATCGCCAGATTTATTGACTTTAGTCGCGGGATCCACGGTGGATGCAACGGTCACAGCTCCCGCGGCATTGGTGATGCTGATTCCAGTGCCCGCATTTAAGTTCGCGAGTGTGTAGCCCGTGCCGTTACCGATAGGAATTTGGCCGTTGCTGGGGGTAGCGGTCAATCCGGTACCACCATTGCCAACGCCAAGTGTGCCGGAGGTTATAAGTGCTGCACTGTGCGGAGGTAGGTCAGTCGCAAGAAGCGAGGTACCGGAGGAGACACGACCATAAGCATCAGTTGTGACCTTTGCGTAGGTGCCTACTGTGCCTGCGGTGGCGAGGCTAACCGTGGCGGTCCCGCTCGCTGTGGCGACAGAAATGCCGGGCCCACTTGCTACGTTAGTTACTTTATTTGTGAATGCTGTCCAATCAGCATTCGACAAAAGGCCAGCGGTGACGCTGGCAGCCGAGGCCATCGGGATATGTAACGTATGGGTGTTTGAAGCTGATGACCACGTCGGTGAAGTGCCAGAGGTACCATTTGCAAGTACTTGGGAGTTAGCATTGAGACCATTGAAGCTGGTTAGTCCTGAACCAGCGATACCTAGGGCAAACGTTGCACTGCCGTCCCAGTACTTGATTTGGTTGCTGGTCGAGTTAAACCAAGTCTTGCCCTTATCAGCTGCGCTGAGTCCGGTTGGATCGGAAGTATTGTTACTAAGCGTCAGCGTTTTAGACGTAGTCATTTGGATATTCCCGACATTGGTGATGTCAAATCCACCCGTGTTGAGGGCACCCGCCATGGTATCGCCAGTTTTGTTTATAGGAGTGAACCCTAGGGCGTTTTGCTTGTTATTGAAGGTCGTCCAATCTGTAGAGCTAAGGTAACCGTTACCTGATCCACTTGCCTGAATGATTCCAATCGTGCCAGTGACTGTACTGTAGGTGATCGGAGCCGTACTTGAGAGCGATGAAATTGCACGCGCAGGTGTGAAGTACTGATTGGTTCCCTCAGTGACGGCTGTTGTATTTAACGTTTGCCAGGTTTTATCCCCGCGCCAGTACTGGGTGTTGGTACCCGCAGTGATGGTCGGTTCTTTGTTACTGAGAGCAGTCACCAGTCCACTGATCTTACTTTGCGCAATATTTGCTGCGGCATCAACGTCAGCATCGACAATCGCAGCAGCGCTGGTGGCACTGGTGAGGCGCCCTTGAGCATCGACGGTGATGTTGGCGCGGGAGTAGCTGCCCGGTGTGACAGCAGTGTTGCTAAGGCTTATCGTACCCGTAGAGGAGATCGGACCACCACTTAGGCCAGTGCCAGTGGCGATGTTAGTCACTGTGCCGCCCGATGCGAGCTTGGTGTAGGCACCGCCATTTTGTGAGATCTTAAATTCGGTGTCTGTTTGATCGAAGTAGATTTTGCCCTGACCTAGAGCGCTAACTGCAGGGGCAGCCGATCCAGTCTGGGTGATGATTGGCGCCGTTAACGACGAGCCTGTGATGTTTGCAAATGTTGGTGAGGCAGTGGTCCTAATATCCTGCGGTGAATCAAGCGTGATGGAGCCCGCGCTATTGGCAATGGTGACACCACCGTTGGTCCCAGCAGCGAGAGTTCCAAGGGCGAAATTGCCGGCGTTGCCGATGAGGAGCTGTCCATTGGTTGGAGCTGCGCTCAGTCCGGTTCCACCGCGTGCTGGAGGCAGTTCACCGGAGGTGATGAGTGTTGCTGCGTGGGGGGCAATGCTTACGGTTGCTGTTGTGCCCGAGGTTGTCACAGAGATGCCGGTTCCCTGCGATACAGCACCAATCTTACTATTAAACGTGCTGTATTCAGTGCCAGAAATCAAACCGCCGCTAACCCCCATCGCAGAGGCCATTGGGATATTTAAGGTGTGAGTGCCCAGAGCTGACGACCAGTTAGGCGCTGTGCCAGAGGTTCCCGGAGTAGCAAAAGACTGGCTGTTGGCAGCTTCGCCGTTAAGACTTTGAAGTCCAGAGCCCGAGACCCCTAGGGTTTTGACAGCTGATCCGTTCCAGTATCTGAGTTCGTTACTGGTGCTGTTGTACCAGATCTTGCCTTTGTCGGCTGTGCCACTGAGTGTCGGGTCAGAGGTGTTCGCACTCAGACCAAAGACTTTAGATCCGGCCATGAGTAGATTGCCCGTGTTAGCTATATCCTGTGCACCGACGTTCCATGATCCGGTTAATGGGCTTGAGCCATCTCTGTTTAGTGGGGTGAAGCCAAGTGCCGCTTGTTTACCATTGAAGGTGGTCCAATCGGTTGAGCTTAGATAACCGTTAGCCGTGCCACTGGCGGGACTGATCGAGACCTCGCCGGTTACGATGCTGTAGTTGATTGGGGCAGAGCTAGAGAGAGCTGAAATGGCACGGGCGTTGGTGAAGTATTGGTTGGTGCCTTCAGGTACGACGGTCGTGTTGAGCGTCTGCCAGTTCTTAGTGCCAGCCCAATACTGACCAGCACTGCCGCCGGTGATGGCTAGTTCTTTGCCGGCTATGGATGTATTGATGGTGGCAAGATCTGACGTGAGCCCACTGATTTTAGTTTGCGCTATGTTTGCAGATGCTGCGATGTCGGCATCTATAATTGCTGTGCCGCTGCTAGCTGCAGTCAAACGGCCTTGCTGATCCACAGTCACTGTGGCGCGAGTATAGGTTCCAGGTATGACAGCAGAATCAGTGAGTCTTATCGTTGGCGCGCTAGCACCACCTGAAATCGAAACACCGCTGCCGGCGGACAGGCTTTGGACTCCTACTCCAGCATTGCCAACCGTTTTGGCAGTAGCACCATCCCAATACTTAAGCTCGTTGCTGGTGCTATTAAACCAGACTTTGCCTTGGTCCCCTGCGCCACTCAGTGCTGGGTCGGTGGGGTTCGCACTAAGTCCCAACACCTTCGATCCCGCCATGATGAGATCGCCTGTATTGGTAATATTTTGGCCGCCGACATTCCAAGCGCCGGTAAGTTGAGTGGTGCCGTCCTTGCGAACTGCCAGATCGTCTACGTATCCCTTACTCGCAGCATCACTCGTTGCAGAGGGAGTGGCTAGGCCAGTCACAGTTTGTCCACCCATATTAAGTGGACCAGAAAGTGAGTCACCAGCTTTGTTTACAGGGGTAAAGCCAAGTGCATTTTGTTTTGCGTTAAAGGCAATCCAATCAGCAGAGCTTAGATAACCAGATGAAGTACCGCTAGCTTGGGTGCTTGCTACACTCGGCACAGAACCTGCGACCCAGCTGCCGTCTTTGTAGATCAGAACTTGATTGGTGGTAGGCGCAGCGCCACTCGAATCTTTAGCTACCAAAGTTGCAGCTTCGATCTTCTTCCAGTTAATCGCGCCACCAGCGCCGACTGTCAAGACGCTACCCTCTGTAGCCGAGGCATCCATTTTAAATCCGAGTTTGCCAGTGGTGTCGTCAAAGGCGAGTTGCTTGTCGTTAATCGGAATGCGCAAAGCCAGCGGCGCATAAACATACTTCTGACGGGGATAGGTTTTTCCTGCTGCGGTGATCTCGATATAGACGGGACGTGTGCCGTCTTCGAATACGGTTTTAAGTTCAGAGCTAGAAAGGGCGAGTTCTAGGGAGAAAACTCCGTTGGTAAGTGTGAGGCCTTGCTTCGTGATACTTTCGATGAGCGAGGTGCCACCGGTGGCATCGCGGAAAAATTTCACTTCAACATCCACCGGTCCTTCGAGCGGTGCACCATTTGCCTGCGTGAGGCGACCTGAGTAGTTGATCGAATAAGAATCTTCGCCACTAGCAATGGTGGAGTACGCTAGGGCGAGCAGGCTTAGAAAAATAAAGGCGCACAACCTGACTACCCTGGTCAAGGTAGCCTCGCTGTGCATCAACATTGTTTCACTTGCTCGATTCATAACGGATCCCAAATTGCCGGGAACGCAGGGGTAACGAGTGTCACCTGTTCCCTCATAAGTGGGTTCGTCAGGGCTTGGGCGAAGCTTTAGCTTTATTTTTTATGACTAGTGTTTTTAAGGGGATACCGGGAGGCTCGAGTAGCAACAAACCTGCGTATTGGCTCAAATTGGGCAGTGTAGATAGGAGCAGTGATTTCAGGCACTTATGCGCGAGAGTGAACTCCCCGTGTTCTTTGGAGAATTTGAGGATGTAAGCACTCCGTAATGCAGGGTCCTCGCCCATCGCGGGCAACGCTCGCGCAATAGCTAAAACCCTGCGGCAAGCATCGCCTGCACATGGCGCCATTGATCACCAAAGGCACTTGCTCAGAGGCCTAAAGTCAATTTGTTGACGTCTTCCCCGGCGTGAAAGCCGAGGATTCCCTAGGCCCCGGCAACCTTTCGGTCACCAGGGTGGGTTAGCGCCTCACGTCCGAGGCGGAGAATGTTACGCGCAGCGTTTACGTCACGGTCATGGACCGTAGCGCAAACACTGCACTGCCACTCTCTTACTCGCAACTGGATCCGCGGATGTGCCGAAAGGCACTCCGAACACGTCCGAGTGGAGTCCCGTTCATTTATTTCCGTCGCCTGTCCCCCAGCTCTTACGGCTTTGTAGGTGACTTGCATCTTGAACATACCGAGTCCCTGATCCAAGCTTACCGCTGCCATCGTCCGGGAGCGGTTCATCAGCTTGCAGGGGACATTGCCGATGTAGATCCTGCGATGTTCCTCCACAAGGCGTGTCGAGGCTTTGTGCAAATAGTCAGCCCTAGCATTCGCGACCTTAGCGTGCAGCTTTGCCATCCGCTTGCGCTTAGGCAGGGGCCCATAGTTGCGGGTCTTCGCCTGGCAGCGACGCGCGCTAAGCCGCGTCCGCTCTATCCGGCGTATTTTTGCTAAATACCGCTCGCGCAACTTAGGGCCGACGATCTTTTGACCGTCGGACAATGTCGCCAGAGTCTTAACCCCAGGGTCTACACCAACCTCTCTGTCCTGGCTTTCATGGTGAAGACTGCTGCTTTCAAACGTCAGATTTACATACCAGTGGCCCTGAGCGTCTTGGCAAAAGGAACCTGTCTTTATCACAGCATCCGCCGGCAGGATGCGTGATGCCCAAAATTCATAAGTATTCTTGACATAGCTTATGTGGCCACGTCCACGGCTTCGCGGCTTACCATTATAAGGCCCTGTCCATTCTCTGACATCAGCATGAGAGATCTTGACTGCAGATGCCTTGAAGGGAATCCAGCCCAGTGAACTCCGTCCACGCCAACGCAGCAATTTCCTAAACTGCTTGCGCCTTCGTGCGTACTCCTCGGCCACTGCCTGCACAGTCTGGCTGTGGAGTCCCATATCCTTGGCAGCTCCTGCAGCCAGATTGCTCAGCTCAAAAGCAGACAGAAAATTTGGGAACGCCTTCGTACTGCCATCTCTGGTTTTGACGATAGTGGCGGAGCGACGCCTAAGTGCCGTAATCTGAGTCTCTTTGAAAAAATTCCAGCAAAAATTGACCGATCTAGCCATGGCCGTGAGCCTTCGTCCGGCACTGCCGCTGTCTTTGACGCGAAATCTCCAGGTCGTCAACATTCTGCTGTCCTACTGATTCAATCTGCTGAAGCGCGATCTACTGGACGCTAACAAAGCGGTCATTAGAATCTGCTTAACCTGCATATTCAAATTGTGCGTATTTAGGATTATCCGCCAAAGATAGCCATCGCCAAACTGGTGAACAGCCTCAAAGGTGTCTCGTCGCGCCTGATTAGGAGCAAAGGGTATCCGAGCGTGGACCGCGCGTTATGGGGCGTTAGTCTGTGGTCACCGAGTTACTTCGCTGCGTCATGTGGCGGCGCACCGCTATCTATAGTGCGGCAATATATAGAGGCGCAGAAAACACCGCCCTAAACTCGCTAACGCTTCGCGTCAGCTCGGGCTGGTGCCTTATATCCCCGCCATGAATGGCAGGGTTTTAGGGCACCGATGATAAATGCTCGCAGCAGCGGCAGTTCGCTTTGGTCGTCAATGGTATGGTCCTTGGCAAAGCCCTTGAATTCAAGCGGCCAGCCTGCATTCTTGAGTGTCAGCATCTGCTGCTCGGTGCGCGTAAAGTCTAGTACCGAGTCCTGGTGCCCGTGAGTGATCAACCAGCGAGTTTGCTGGCTGGCTGGAGACTGCTCGGCAATGATTGCGTCAGGATCAAGACAGTAGCCGGATATTCCGATAAATCCTGCCAACTGCTTCGGTGTTCGAGCTCCCCACTCCAGTGCCATGAGACACCCTTGAGAGAAGCCGAGTAAAGCTACGTCACCGCTAGCGACTCCTTGTGTCTCAAGTTCGCAAAATAGCTGCTCAAGTAAAAGGCGAGAACGATCGACCCCGGGTTTTTGATTGGGCGGCAGTCCATACCAGCTGTAGCCTGTGTAGTAGGGGTCAGGAGCATTGAC
>Ga0078894_10001404_pt1 | contig 17813 bp, 15 predicted proteins | sample LauGreSu1BDMLBSD_2_FD_67506 | JGI IMG/M metagenome (GOLD analysis project Ga0078894, IMG submission 67506) | Freshwater lake microbial communities from Lake Michigan, USA - Su13.BD.MLB.SD (version 4) (version 4) | ecosystem: Environmental > Aquatic > Freshwater > Lake | place: Lake Michigan... | reverse complement strand
ATCGTCGCCCCTCCTGAAATCCCTGACTGTGACACTGCGCTCAGGTCCTCAGGCTCGAACTCCACCAACAGTGACTCCCTGGCACCGCCCGTAAGCTGCGGCGAATCCAGACGCACATCTCCCGTCGCCCTCAGCTGCCTCGGTCCCCGCAGCACCGGCAGTTTCCCGTCACCTGCAGCTGTCCCCTCAACACCACGCTCCATCGCTCCGTGCATCGTCAGCGCTATCTCCGTCGCCGCCAGCGACAACTGCTGCGGACGCCAGCCCACCTCGGCCTGACCCGTCAGTACCAGGACATCCTGCTCAGCACGCGTCAACTGCAGCGAAGTCGCCCATTTCGCCGAAACCGATTCTCGCTCCACCCTCTCGTCCGCAACCTGCCCCGCAACCAGCTCCGGCGGCTCAATCTTCCCCGGCCCCGAACACTGCAGCAGACGCACCTGATTCCGCCCGTCCAGCACCGCCGCAACGGCCGGAGCCGTCAGGCGACGCCCCGCATGCTCCACCGTCACCGGTGCCGCCGGACCCGCCGGACTCAACGGACGGCCCGTCAGATCCAGCCTCCGCTCCTCAATCTGATACACCAGCCTGCTCATCGCAGCCGTGATCTGCCGGTATTCCGAACGAAACAGAACCCGACGACCGTCTGCCGCAATGGACACCGCCGCCAGCTGCTGTGAGCCTCCCTGTTTGTCAGGATCCCGCTCCCTCCGCCGCAACTGCAGTAACAGTCGCGAACAGAACAACCGATCCCGACTCCCGTCCTCCTGAGGCTGCTCCACAAGCACCTGATTGTCCGGACGAAGCTCCCGATCCACAAACCCCGTAAATGTGCACTCCAGCGTCGGAACGTAATACTCAAATCCATTCGCCGCCGAAACCTGCAATTGCACCGGACGATCCGACGAATCCTGCTCCGTAAACTGCAGACTGCAGTTCACCCGCCCCAGCAGACGAATACGGCGGATATCGGAAACTGACATCAGACCGCCCTCCTGCGGATTCGCAGCCCCGGACAGCTCAATTTCCACTCCGCCCTCGGCAGTCCCCGTATGCCGCTCCCAGCCAAAACGCACCGGCTCACTCGACCAGATCCGCAGTGACTCTTCCTCAAAATAAAACGTGCGACCCTCGATCCGCAATCCCTGCGGACCCTCAATTCGCACCTCACCTCCCAGCAGACCCGAGGTGATACGGCCGAACTGACCAGCCCCCAGTGACAACGGTGCCGAACACGTGAAACTGGCTGATTCCGCAACCGCCGTGATCGGCGATTCTGACTCACCCCCGCCCTCATTCTGCCAGACCATCGCCACAGGACTGACGCGAATCGCACGATTTTCGTTCAGCAGTTCATGCTCATCAAAAAACAACAGCCGACTGCCATCACGAAATCGGCTGTTGGCCCTGCCGACCCACTGGTGCTGCGGCAGCCAGCGATTGGCAGACGTGGCAAAGATCGGTGAAGACTTTTCCGGAACCGCAGGCTGAGCCCTCGCAATCTGCGGACTGCGATTCACTGTCAGCATCGGTCGCGTCACCTGAGAATACAGCAGGTACAGCGCAGACAGACCAATCGCCGCCAGCAGCGTTCGTGAAGTTCTCGGTAAGTCGTTCAGTGCCATCCGTCACTCTGTCCGCTCTCAACACACAATCAGGCCGCACGCCGCTGACGCTGCTCTGACACAGACTGATCAGCATCCGCATCGTCAAACCGCTGCAGCACGTCCGTAATGTCCAGCAGACCCAGCGGAATCCGACGCTCATCAATCACCGGCAACTCGCTCAACTTTCGCTCAGACATCAGATGGATCGCCTCCGGCAACAGGACTCCCGGAGCTGTCGTGATCGGATTGCGAGTCATCACCAGCTCAATCGCCTCGTCCAGTTGCTCATCACGACGCGTTTCAAATAATCTCGCCAGATCACTGTCAGTAAATACCCCCGTCAGACGCCCGTCCGAATTCACCAGCATCACCGCTCCGCTGCGACGCCCCGGGCGACTCAACTGAATCATCACCTCTCGCACAGTCTGCGACTGCGCAGCCACACGGATGTCTGCCCCCTTCCGCATCACTTCCCGCACCGGACACAACTGCCGACCCAGACTGCCAGCCGGATGAAACTTCGAAAAATTCTCAGCCGTAAATCCCCGCGCGTGACTCGTCACAAGCGCCAAAGCATCACCCAGCGCCAGCATAGCCGTCGTGGAACAGGTCGGAGCCAATGCCAGTGGACCGGCTTCCCGATGACGACCGATCGATAGCACCACCTGAGCAGCTCGAGCCAGGGCATTCTGCATGTCCCGCGTTACAGCAATCAGCGGCACACCCTGCTCACGCAGCGGCAGAATCAGACCCAGCAGCTCCTCTGTCTCACCGCTGTTGGACAACGCCACCACAACGTCCTGTGACCCCACGCAGCCCAGATCGCCATGCCGTGCCTCGGTCGGATGCAGGAAGTGCGAACGCGTCCCAGTGCTGGAAAAAGTCGCCGACAGCTTCCGACCGATCAGCCCCGCCTTCCCCACACCCGTCACAACAACCGCACCCGAACAACCCAGCAACAGTCGCACGGCCGCGCAAAAATGACGGTCAAGGCCATCCGCCACCTGCCGCAGCACATCAGCCTCCTGATGCACCACCAGACGCGCCTCACGCAGCAGATCATGGTCCTCCGGCGGACCTGATCCACACCACGCTGACAGCGAATTTCCCGGATACCCACTCATGGCGTCCCTGCCATTGTCAACAAAAATCCACAGATTTCGCGACCATTCCACCCCAATCTACCACACCCCAGCCCCAGGGGTCAACGCCGAATCAAAACCACAAAAACAACACAAATACATACACACAAATCACTTACAACATTTCACCAGCGGATCAATTGCAGCAGATTCGAGTAATCGTCGGTCCACAGTACACGCAAAGATTGCGGTAAAGGCGTTTCACCCGAACGGAATAGTTCATGCCGCAGAGTTTCCGGCTGCTCAGCCATCAGCGTCCAGATGCTGCCGGGACTGGACTGCTGCGGCTGACCGGTTTCCGGATCCACACCGGGAGACTTCAGCAGCGAGACCGTCGCCACGCCCTCTGCCGCTGCCACTCCCTCCGTCACACGCCGCAGATTCAAATGCAGATTGGAAATGTGAATTGCCAGAATCCCGCCCGGTGCCAGATGCCGGCGACATAGTTGCACAGCTTCCTGAGTCAGCAGATGAGTGGGCACAGCATCACCGGAAAATGCATCCAGCACCAGCAACTGATACTGCTGCGGAGGCTGGGCCTCCAGCCGCAATCGCGCGTCGCCCTCGATGATCTCAATGTCGGCCGCCGAATCGGATAGAAAACGAAATTGCTCCCGAGCCAGCTGCACTACGCCCGGATCAATCTCATAGAACACAAACCGGTCGCCCGGCCTGCCGTAAGCGGCCAGCGTCCCGGTACCAAGTCCCACAAGTCCGGCCTTCAGTCGACCTCCACCGGATTCGGCACGTTCCCGCAGCACAGCAATCGCTCGCGCCACACCGGTCTCGTAACCATAATACGTTGTGGGCACCGACGGCAGACGACGGAACTGCATCCCATGGGTAATTCGGCCATGTCGCAGAACCACGGCGTCCTCCACCTCATCCCGCTCCACCTCCAGCACACCGTAAAACGTCCGTCGCACTGCTATACTCTCCATCCAGCCACCGACCGATGCCGCCGCCACGGTCAGAATCGACACGATCAGCAGTATGGCTGCAGCCGCCGCCGGAAGCGGTGGACGACGACTCTGCAGCCAGCCGCGTTCATCGAACCAAACACCCAAAGCCAGCAGCGCAGCAGCCAGAATTCCAGCATCATGCTCCCAGTACTGCGGCAGCAGCAGCGGAGCCAGCACACCCACCGCGATCCCGCCACAGGCCCCGCCAGCCGCCGTCGTCAGGTAAAACAAAGTCAGTTGATCGGGACCGGGACGCAATCGCGCCAGCTCACCATGACACAGCATGAACACAGCAGCCAGACTGCCGAACCACACCGCCAGTTGCAGCAGCAGGGGCGACTGGGTCCCGAAAGCCTGAATATAGCACAGTGCCAGCAGCAGCGCGGCACTGACCAGACACCACCAGCGCCGCAGATACCAGCGATCACTTTCAAAACACAGAATGAACGACAGCAGATACAATGCCAGCGGCACAATCCACAGAAACGGTACCACGGCCACGTCCTGACAGATCTGAGCAGTCTCGGCCAGCAGCAGCACCGTCGCCAGACACGATAGCCCAAACCACACGGATCGCAGCGACCAAGGAATCGCTGATGCTGCACGCTGCGATGCCGCAGCGGCATGCGAGGTCACAGGCTGTGCCGCTGAAGTCCCGCGGCCAGTGACGACCTGCAGCCCACCCAGCAGCACCCCCGCGCAGCACACAGCAAAAAGCACAAACACTACCTGCCAGCCGCGAGTCTGGCCGGACAGAGCCAGCAGAGGTTCAATCACAAACGGGTAACTCAGCAAAGCCAGCAGGGATCCGGAATTGGACAGGGCATACAGACGGTGCGGCGAACGCCCCGGGCAGACCTCGGAAAACCATGACAGCAGCAGTGGCCCGGTCGTACTGAGCACAAAATATGGCAACCCGACAGTCGTCAGCAGCAGACACAGAATCTGCAGAACCGGCGATCCTTCAGCCACATCAGCCGACGCCGGTGACGGCGTGATCTGCAGCAGCAGACACGCCAGCAGCAACAGGCCCGTGTGCAGCCCGGCCTGCCACCGTCGCGACAGCCGCGATACCAGCAGGTGCGAATACAGATATCCGGCAAACAGCAGCGTCTGAAAAAACAGCATACACGTGGTCCAGACGGCTGGAGCTCCGCCAAAGGACGGCAGCAGCAGCCGGCTGATCAGTGGTTGAATCTGAAACAGCAGAAACGCACTGAGAAACACCGTGCCTGCCAGCACTCCGGGCACAACCCGAGGAACTGCGGGGGTTGTCTGAGAATCCATGTTGAGACGACTCGGCTCGAGTTTGGCGGACGTGTCAGTTCAGGTGGCCGTATTCTGCCAGGGGAACAGGAATAATGGGAGCCCAGAACGCGCGAGCATCAGCCGGTCCGAAAGGTCGCTGCGAGAGACTTCGCGGCACCGCTCACAGCCCCGAACCCCAAACACCTGCCGGCACGGAACAAGGCCAGCGATGTCACAGCCGCTCAGAACTGCCCTGCCCCACGGCCCACCCAAAGAGCCGCAAAATCCGGTTTTGCGACAGAGTCAGCTTCAGGTCGCAACGACAACTTTCTACACTTTTCCAGCGTGAGCACGCCGGCACGCAATTCGTCCCCTGACATACGAACCAACCACCGGCCACGCCCTTTATTGAACCGTCAGTCACGCTGGTGATCACTCCACATGCACAACTTTTTTCGCTGCCCATACTCCCACTGCCTGCTGACAATGCTGCTGCTCGCCATCGCCACGTCCCATTGCAGCGCCGACGATGAAGCACTCCGCGAACGCCTGAAGGATGCCAACGGAGTCCAGACGGATGTCTGGGTTTACAACGATATCCCGGCGGCCATGGCCGAAGCTCGCCGTACCAGCAAACCCCTGTTCGTCACCTTCCGCTGCGTGCCCTGCCGCGACTGTGCCGCCTTCGATGCCGATGTGGCCAACGGCAGCGAAAAAGTCAGACTGTTCGCTCGCGATCGCTTCATTTCCGTCCGCCAGGTGGAAATGAAGGGTGTCGACCTCAACCAGTTTCAGTTCGATTATGACCTCAACTGGGCCGCCATGTTCCTCAACGCCGACGGGACTGTCTACGCCCGTTACGGAACTCAGAGTGCCGAAGGATCAGATGCCTTCAATTCCATTGATGGCCTGATCGCCACCATGGAACGCGTGCTGCAGATGCACAATGCCTGGCCGGCCAACCGTGACCAGTTGCTGCAGAAACGCGGCAATCCCCAACCGGCTGCCAGTGCACTGCAACTGCCCGGCCTGCGAAACCCTGAAAAATACGCAAAGGAGACCACTCGCTCCAACTGTATCCATTGCCACAACATTCACGATGCCGAACACCTGCACGCCCTGCAGCAGGGACAATGGAAACCCGACCTGATGTGGAAGTACCCTCTGCCTGACCTGATCGGCCTGAAGATCGATCGACGCAGCGGCGTCACGATCAGCGAAGTCATCAACGGATCGCCGGCTGCCACGGCCGGACTGCAGCCCGGTGAAGACATCCTCACCATGAATGGTCAGGCAATCGCATCCATCGCCGATATGCAGTGGGTACTGCATCCACTGAACGGTGCAGGTGCCACCGTCGAAATTGAAGGCAGTCGCAGCGGTCGAAAAACTCTGCAGCTCAGCGGCGGTTGGCGCAAACACGATTTCTCCTGGCGTGGCTCCATGTGGAATGCTCCACCCAGACTCCAGATCTGGCTGCCCGAACTGACCACCGATCAGACCAAAACGCTCGGTCTGCCTGCCGGCGACGGGGCCCTCGAAGTGCGTTGGATCAATATGGAAGGCCCCGGAGGCCGACAGGCAAAGACAGACGGACTGCAGGAAAAGGACATCGTCATTGCGGCCGATGGTCAACCCATCCGCATGGATTCCAGACAGTTCAACGCGTGGCTGAAACTGAACTACCGGGTTGGTCAGAAGCTTCCATTGACCATTCTGCGAAATGGCCAGCGTCAGGAAGTGTCACTGCTGCTGGTCGAGTAATTCCGAAGTCCGTACCGATTCCCGCTGTGACCGGAATACCGAACGTCAGCAGTCGATAACAGGTTCCCGGCCTGAAGGGTTGGTAACACACATGTCAGCAGATCCGGAAAATCCGTTTGCCGTCCAAAGCACCACAAATCAAAGCCGTCCCTTTTCCCTGTGGCGCTGGTGCGTGGGCATGATGGCACGTGGACTGGCTTTGCTGTTCCTGATCAGCGCAATTCAAATCGGGTTTGTCACTCGCAACATCGCTGTAACCGGCGTCGCCGTGGCGTTTGCGGCCCTGCTGTGGTTTTTGGGACGCAGTTTTGCCGCCGGTGGATTCTCAGGCGGTGCCTTTCGAGCCGACGACGCACCATGACGTGGCGGGACTCACCCCACACCACTGATTACTGCAGCTCCGTGTACTTCAGCGAATTTCCCTTCGCTTTCTCCACCGGGTACTTCGCTGCATTGTGCTGCAGCTTCGACTGAATTGCCTGCCACAGATCGATCCCCAGATTATCCGAAAGCTCGATCAGATAAATCGCCACATCAGCAATTTCCGTCGCAATCTGATCACGTTTGCTCCGCCCCACTGCTTCACTCTGCTCGGCAGTCGTCCACTGGAAATGCTCCAGCAATTCCGCAGATTCCAGACAGATCGACACAGCCAGATTCTTTGGGTTATGAAACTGCATCCAGTCACGTTCATCTCGAAATCTGCGAATCAGTTCCGTAATCTGCTGCAAGTCCGACATCTGCTCACATCTCCCATTGCGAAGTCCCACGCCCCCGTCCGGCCCTTTTGTAACGCACGCCGCCCCACCAGGGAACTCTGCCACCAATTCTCGGAACACATCACACAATGCCCCACACTCCTCCCATCCACCCACACCGCCCGATCACTGCCGTATCTCTGCTGCTGGCCGTGCTGCTGCCGTCGCTGCCTGCACACGCCGACGAAAAGTTCCGCATCATCCCGGATCTCGCCTTCGCCCGGCACGCCCCGCAGCTCCGACTGTCGCTCTACCTGCCTCCCGACAAAGGTCCCCTGCCCTGCGTGCTGGCGCTGCAGGGAGGCGGCTTCCTGCCACAAACCGGGAAAGGCTATCGCGGCATGGCCGAATTTCTCGCCAGCCACGGCTTTGCCGCCGCCCTCGTCGCCTATCGCGGTCGACCCGAACAGCACTTCCCCGACACCCTCGCGGATGTCCGCGCCGCCACAGCGTTCCTCCGAAAAAATTCACACCAGTGGCAACTGGACCCCCGGAAATTTGCCGCCGTCGGTGGCTCCGCCGGCGGCACACTGGCAGCCCTGCTGGCCACCACCGGTGACGAAACTGATCCCGCCTGCCGCATTCAGGCAGCGGTGTGCTGCGCCGGAGTCTTCGATTTTGTCAGTCGCTTCCAGGATCCACAGCAACTGGCGCTGCAGCCCGCACACGCAGAAAAACTCAAAACCAATCAGGCGTGGATCGGCGCCCCCTTTGCCACTGAGGCACCGGCATGGCGACAGGCCTCTCCCACCTCACACCTCAATACCGGTGATCCCCCGATCCTCTTTCTGCACTCACGCAACGACGCCACGGTCCCCTGGCTGCAGTCAAAACTCTGCCACGACCAGATGCAGAAACTGAAACTCATCAGCGAACTGATCGTGTACGAAGATGGTGGCCACGCAGTTGCCCCCGAAAATGGCAAACCGCGCGAAGAAATGCTGCGATTCCTGCGCACACACCTGCAGTTATCACAGCCCTGATCACACGCACCCGCAGCAACCCGGCCACCACACTCAGCCAACCGCTGCCGCAGACTCAGCCTCCACCGCCACTCCAGCCAGTTCCTTCGCTGTTCGCACCAGCCCTGCCGCGTCCAGACCCAGATCCCGCAGCAGTTCCTCGCGATCACCATGCTCCACAAACTGGTCAGGAATCGCCAGCACGCGAAAGCGTTCAGTGCTCAGGCCGTGCTTCGCAGCCGCTTCCAGCACCGCACTGCCAAACCCGCCACACACAGCATTCTCTTCAATCGTGATCACAAAACCACGCTCCGCAGCCTGCACCACCACCGCTTCGTCAACCGGTTTGACAAACCGAGCATTTACGACGCCAACACTGAGACCCTGACGCTGCAGTGCTGCCGCAGCAGTCACGGCCTGACTGAGCATCGTACCGCAGGCAATGATCGTCCCGTCTGTTCCCCACGACAGCACCTCGGCCCGCCCGAGCACAATCGGAGCCACCTCGCGAACCACCGTTTCCGTCTTCGTCTTCGGATAACGAATCGATACCGGCGATGTGCTCTGCAGGGCAAATTCCAGCAGCGGAGCAATTTCCTGCTCGTCGCCAGGCGCCGTAACAATCATGTTCGGAAAAATTCGCATGTACGAATTGTCGAATACGCCGTGATGAGTCGGCCCGTCCGGACCGCACAACCCAGCACGATCCATACAGAACACCACTGGCAGATTCTGCAGCGCCACCTCCTGAAAGATCTGGTCGAAACTGCGCTGCAAAAATGTGCTGTAAATGTCCACAATCGGCTTCATACCGGACTTGGCCATCCCGCCCGCAAACGCAACAGCATGCCCCTCACAGATCCCGGTGTCGAAAAACCGCTCAGGAAACTCTTCCCGTATCCGCTCCAGACGATTCCCCGCACACATCGCCGCCGTCAGAACACAAACTTTCCGATCCTCAGCCATGCTGCGATATATCGCATCAGACATGACTTCCGTGTACGAAATCTCTGCCGACTTCTTCACCGGCACAATTTCGTTCTCACTGTCACGGCGGAAGGGCGAAGGAGTATGGAATTTGACCGGATCCTTGCAGGCCGGCTCAAAACCATGCCCCTTTTCCGTAAACACATGCAGCAGAACCGGACCGGAGACGTCCTTTACCATCTCCAGATAACGCCGCAGCGATCGAATGTCGTGCCCGTCCACCGGTCCGATATAACGAAAACCCATCTCCTCAAACAGCATCCCGCCGTGCAGAAAGGACTTCACCGCATCCTTGAAACTGCCCAGCATCTCTTCCGTGGACTGCCCCAGCAGAGGAACTCGATTCAGGAGCCATGAAACGTCCCGCTTCAATCCGTTGTAGAACGGAGCCACCCGGGCTTTGTCCAGATAACTGGCCAGACCACCAACACGCCGACAGATACCCATCTTGTTGTCATTCAGAATGACCAGCAGGTCCTTCTTCAGTTCCGTCGCATTGTTCATTGCCTCGAACACAATACCCGAAGGCAGTGCCCCGTCACCAATCACCGCTACTGAACGACGGCCGTCATTGAACAGCATGTCGTCCGCAGCCTTCATCCCCAGTACGGTGGATACGCTGCTGCCGGCATGCCCCGTCACAAACAGGTCATATTCACTTTCCACAGGATTCGGATAGCCCATCAGGCCACCACGACGACGAATCGTCGAAAACTGCGGGAAACGGCCCGTCAGCAGCTTGTGCGGATAGATCTGATGCCCCGTGTCCCAGATCAGCCGATCACGCGAAAAATCGAAGGTCAGATGCAGCGCTATGCATAGCTCCACAACCCCCAGGTTGCTGGAAAAGTGCGCAGCACGATCCTCCACCACCGTCAGCAGCGCTTCACGCACCTCACCCGCCAGCTGCACCAGTTGGGCGTCACTCAGCCCCTTCATGTCCTGCGGCGAACGAATTCCACTTAATATCTCGAACGACATCAGTGATCTCTTTCAACAATAAACCGCGCCAGTTCCTGCAGCCAACCCGAACGGGAGCCAAAGACGCTGACGGAATCGCAGGCTTCCTGCACCAGCATTTCTGCCTGCCGCCTGCTGGTTTCCATGCCCAGCAAAGCGGGATATGTCAATTTTCCAAGATCCGCATCACGCCCCGGAGTCTTCCCCAGACGCGCCGCATCTCCCATGACATCCAGCAAATCATCCGCAATCTGGAATGCCAACCCGATGCACAGGCCGTAATTCCGCAACTGTGAACGCTGCTGTGACGTAGCCCCGGCCACCACCGCACCCAATTCCAGCGCAGCAGCAATCAAAGCTCCCGTCTTCATTCTATGTATCCGGTTCAGATGTTCTACGCCGGAAACCCCCGTTGCAGGAATCGCATTCAGAGGATTTTTGGCAGAACCCGCGAGATTCCGCCCGGAATCTGCTTCCGCACCACCCAGACAAACCTCGCCTGGCAAAGAACTTACCACACCCGACGCCGAGACAGTTCCCGGGAAACTGCCGCGTTCTGCCGCCAGATCCAGCACCTGGCCACCCACCATGCCCGCACCCCCCGCCGCCCGCGCCAGCACCGTCATCAACTCCGCTCGAATCTCCGCAGTGGCAGCAGTCTCCCCCAACACCTCAAACGCCAGCGTCAGCAAAGCATCTCCAGCCAGAATCGCCATGGCTTCCCCAAACACCTTGTGACTGGTCAGACGACCACGCCGGTAATCGTCATTGTCCATCGCCGGCAAATCGTCGTGAATCAGCGAATATGTGTGAATCATCTCAATAGAGCACGCCGGAAACATCGCCAGCGACTGCGAACCAGCACACAGGTCACTGGCCAGCAGAACCAGCACAGGGCGCAACCGCTTTCCACCTGCCATCAGGCTGTATTCGACAGCCTCGGCCAGCGGCGACGGCCAGGTGCGGCCATGCAGCGAACTCCGCAGCGACAACTCAACCTGCTGCCGCAGACCCTGTAAATGCTGCTGAAAACTGTCAGAAGCCATAACCTGCCGAGACAAAAAGCATCCGAAAAAGATCCCCGACTCGCCAACATCTGCCGCAAACTGCCCAAAGCCCGGTCAGCCCCCTGAACGACGGCGTCCGCCTTCAAAAACCGCCCACAACACTGTCCCCGTGACCAGCGTCACTAACGCCCCCAGCAGATCCCGCGGATCATCCAGAGCCATCAGCACCGCAATTGTCACCGTCGCCACAACATATAAACCCGCGGAAATCACGTACATCAAAGCAGGAAAACGCTGCCCACCAGCCTCAGAACAGACCTTCGACGGCAGCAGCAGAGTTCCCACTGTGACGGCCGATGACAATGCCAGCACCGAACTGAGATAATCCAGCAGACTCAGATAATCCCGCAGAAACAACACCAGTGCCACGGCTATCCCCGCCTGCAGCCCCACGGTCCGCTGCACCGCTGACGGACCCGATCGGAACCAACCGGGAAATAACCCATCATCCGCCATGCGTGAAAATACCCGCGGCCCCGTCATCAACATCCCCGCCACCGACGATAATGTCCCCAGACACACAACCAGACTCATCAGCGTCCTTAATGATGCTCCGCCAATCGCTTCCGCTGCAATGGCAGCCACTTCCTTCCTGCCGACAATTTCCGTCGCCGGCAACGCCGTTACAAACACCAGATTCAACAGCAGATACAGCACGGTTACCAGAATCGTGCCCAGCCAGAGTGATCGCGGAACCGTACGCTCAGGGTCCCGAGTTTCAGCAGCCACATAGATCCCGGCATTGAAGCCCGCGTAACTCAGCGAAATCCACATGACCGAACGAGCAAAATCCAGAATCTGACGGCTGATCGAACCGTTCCCCGGATTGTCCGGCAACCCGCTCCACGACCACGGATGACTGGACCACTTCGCACCTGCCGTCAGCAGAAACACAGCCAGTACCAGCAGCTTGATGATCACCACAGCATTCTGAGCCAAAGCAGCGGGCCGTGCCAGCAAACCATGGCCGATACCGAACACCAGGATCACCGATACCGCCAGACTGCCCGCTGGCAATTGCACCTGTCCCAGCAGTGGCGCAAGGTAAGCTTCAAAAACAATGGCAGATCCTGCAATCGCACCGCTGAAACCGGCAGTCAGCGACACCCATCCAGCCTGAAACCCAGCCCACGGCCCCAGCTGTCGACTGAGGTACAGATACTCGCCACCCGACAATGGCAATCGCCGCGCCAGTTGCCCGTATGAGATCGCCCCGCACAAGGCCACGACCCCGCCAGCCAGCCACGCCCACAGCACTCGAGCCGGCGTACCAAGAGAAGCCAGCGAAAAACCCGACGTCGTGAAGGCTCCAAACCCGATCATGCTGGCAATCACCACGCCGGTCAGCGTGGTCAGGCCATAGCGTGGGCTGGACGACATCGATGGTTCCTGCACCTGAACGAAGGAAAATACAGCAGCAATCCGACAAGTGTATGCAGAACATGCGCCGGTTGCACGCGCACGGGCCGACCGTTTTCGGAACCAGAAAACTGAACCCAGTCAGGATTTTTCCTGCCCGCAGATTGGTTCCCCCCACCATCCTGTGGCTATAACATGCAGTCTTCGGCTGAACACCTGCACCGCCACCGGTCGCAGGCCACGCAGTCCACCCCGCTTACCTGTCTCAGCAATCTGGAATACTATGAGCACGGATTCCATTCGGGAACGCAAAGACGCACTTCGCAAACAGGCCCACGCCAACCGGAATGCTCAGGAAAACAAGGACGAACTCAGTCGCCGCATTGTCGGTGCCTTCATGTCCCTGCCCGCGTACGCAGAAGCGGATACGGTGATGTTCTACATCGATGTTCGCAGCGAAGTCCGCACCCGCAATGACCTCGAACTGGCACTGCAGTCAGGCAAGACCATCATCGTGCCATGGTGCAATGCGGACGGTGAACTGGAACTGTTCCGGCTCAGCAGCATGGACGAACTGGAACTGGGCATGTACCGGATTCTCGAGCCCAAAGTGGAACTGCGAGGACTTCCGGAGAAACAGGTGGACGTGCAGGAACTGGACCTGATTATGGTCCCCGGTGTCGCCTTCGACCGTCGCGGTGCCCGCATGGGACACGGCAAAGGCTACTACGACAAACTGCTGCAGCACGCCCGGCTGAACACCCCGCTGGTGGCACTTGCCTTCGAATGCCAGCTCTTCGAAGAAATCCCGGTGGCTGAACACGACATTTTCATGGATCGGATCATCACTGAAGATCACGTGTACCAGGGACGCGGACGCGGACCATCACAGCACTGAAAAAACGTCCCCTCCCACGCATTTCCGTAACAAACTGCTGTCGCACAGCAGCAGGTTCCCTGCAATTCCCTTTCGCTGCATTTTCGGGTGGGCCGACGCCATGACAGATCTGGTTGAAGATACCTACGCAGAGGCCTTCCGCAGCATCTACACCGAGTTTCTGATCACGGCCCGGGATCGTCGCTGGCTGGATATCGCCCTCAACGCCGCCACCGGACACGGCTCATCCTCCATCATGTGTGACTGCGAAGCCGGACTGGATCGCTACGTGGGGCCAGAAACAGACGCGCCGTTCGTCACACCCGACGGACGCCCCGGAGCCATCGTGCAGTTGCACGTACCAAGGTTCTGGAAAAACCGCGAAGCCGCCCTCGAAAAAGCGCTGCTCTCGCGAGTCTGCCAGAACGTACTCACCTGCCCCACCACCCGCTGCTTCGCTGCCTCCACCGGAGACAACTACTTCCGCCTCGGACGCAAGCTGGCCTTCTTCGGCGACGGCTTTGAACAACTCCAGCCGCGGTTCGGTCGCGATATGTGGGTCGTCCCCACGATGGGCGGAGAATTCTGCATCGATCGACGGTTCCCGTGGTTTGACGGAGTCATGGGAGGCAATCTGTGGTTCATGGCCACCAGCGAAGACGCCTCACTGCAGGCCGCAGAAGCCGCTGTGGCCGCCTGCGAAAGGGTACCCGGAGTGATCACGCCGTTTCCAGGGGGGGTTGCAGCCAGCGGCTCAAAAGCCGGCAGCCGCTACAAGTTCCTGTTCGCCAGTACCAATGATCCATTCTGCCCCACACTGAAGGGACGCCCCGGAGTCGACTCGCAGATACCGGACGGAGTCGCCTCTGTGATGGAGATCATCATCAACGGTCGCGACCTCGCCACAGTCAGCACAGCCACACAGGCCTCCATCCACGCCGCCTTGCAGGTACCCGGAATCGTCCGAATCACTGCCGGAAACTACGGCGGACGACTCGGCAAAGCGTGGGTCTGGCTGAAGCCCGAAAATCACCCGGCAGCCTGAGGCTCCTAAGGGACGGAGTCCCGCATGACAGACACACCAGACACGGCAGTACTCTGGCGAACAGCCGCTGCCTGCTTCGCAACAGTCTCCGCCTGCCTCATCGCCGGACCGTACGTCATCCGACTGATGAAACGACGTTTGACTGAACGCATTACCAGCGATTCAACCACACTGGATACCCTGCACGCCAGCAAACACGGCACCCCAACCATGGGCGGTGTCCTGATCATCGGCGGCATGGTGCTGGGCTTCAGCCTCTGCCACGATGCAGCAATTCCCGATCGACTGCTGGCTGTTGCCGTGACAGGTTCATTCGGACTGCTGGGAGCCATTGACGACTGGGTGAAAGCCACCTCGCTGCGAAAGGGACTGTCGGTTCGCCAGAAACTGCTGGGGCAAATCGGGCTGGCACTGGCCACAGCCACAGCATTGACTTCATGGCCCCCCCAGCCCGTGGCCGAAAACGCCGCGCTCGGCGACCCTGCGATGGTGCTGTGGCCAGCATTCGTGCTGATCGCCACCTGCAATGCCGTAAATCTGACTGACGGGCTGGATGGACTGGCAACCGGTTGCATGGCAATCTGTGCCGCAGCACTGGCGGCCGTTTTTCTGCAGACGCCACAGACTGCGGGTATCGGACAAATGGCTGCCGTCCTCGCCGTCGCTGCTGCCGCATTTCTGTGGTTCAACAGATATCCCGCCCAAATCTTCATGGGTGATACAGGGGCCCTTGCCATGGGCGCCGTTCTGGGACTGCTGGCACTGCAGGCCCGCAGGGAATGGTTGCTGGGAATCGCCGGAATCGTATTCGCTGCGGAAACCCTGAGCGTCATTGCCCAGGTCCTGTGGTTCAAACGAACCGGACGAAGACTGCTGCTGTGCAGCCCCCTGCACAATCACTTTGTGTTCCGGAAAATCCCGGAACACAAAATCGTGGGCGTTTTCTGGATGGCCGGACTGGCCGCCGCCGCCGCAACAGTGCTGTGCACCGGTTGAACAGTGCACAGTAGCCACCAGCGTCTGGCTGAAAATTCATCACTGACACAGTTTCCCCAGACGGACCGTCTGCTGCATCGCCTGTCGGGCATTGGCCCCATTGCGGGCCACCAAAGTTGCCAGTCGCTCAAATTCCCGGAAAATCGCGTCTTCAGGAGTCTTCCCGTACTGACGCAGAGTCTGCTTGCCTACGAGAATATGTTCCTGCCCCTCCGAATCGTGCACAACAATCGACGAAGTGGCCGAAGCCTGCACCACGTATTCAGCAACCTGCGGAGAATCCTTTTTCCACTCAATACGGTAAATGCTGGCACCACGGGCAGCACGAGGAAAGGTATACACTTTGGGCATAGCGATACATCCCTTACAAATGGAATCACCGGAGTCCGGACCGAACGCATCATGGAACCGAAATGTTGGACTCCCGCTGCATTCAATCTGCCCTGAGACGAAAAATCAACAGCAATTCCACAGGCTGGCTGTTAATTTTCCACAGGTGGTGATCAATCACAATGAACGTAAGGGTGGAATAACGCGTTGTATGCAAAACATCGAAATCCGCAGGTTTTCCGGAACTGCCGGTTGCAGCAAATCTGACAAATGTGGCGCCCCCCACACTCCCGTCCCAATCGCCCCGCATCCGTCAGGAAGCAAAAAAAAACGTCCGATCGATTCCTCGATCGGACGCTGAAGATCACATCCCAGTCAGGACATCAGCCCCTGGCAGCAGCAAAGCGCCGGGCAACCTCGGCCCAGTTCACAAGATTCCAGAACGCCCCGATATAGTCCGGACGACGGTTCTGGTAGTTCAGATAATAGGCATGCTCCCAGACGTCCAGACCCAGAATCGGAGTCCGTCCTTCTGACAGCGGAGTATCCTGGTTGGCTGTACTCTCAACCACCAGCGTACCGTCCGCACGCACACTCAACCACGCCCAACCACTGCCAAAACGAGTCGTGGCGGCCTTGTTGAACTGCTCCTTGAAATGATCAAACTTCCCGAATGCCGCGTCAATCGCCGCAGCCAGATCGCCGGAAGGTGTCCCACCGCCATTCGGTGCAAGAATCGTCCAGAACAAGGCGTGATTGGCATGACCACCACCATTGTTCCGCACCACTGTGCGAATGTTCTCTGGAACTGCGTTCAGGTCCTTCACCAGATCTTCCACAGCCTTGGCAGCCAGCGGAGATCCCTCAAGAGCCGCATTCACGTTGTTGATGTAAGCCTGATGATGCTTGGTATGATGGATTTCCATCGTACGAGCGTCAATGTGAGGCTCCAGTGCGTTGTAGGCATATGGCAGCGGCGGCAGTGTGTACGGCATCGAAAACTCCGGAATTCAAACCCTGAGGACAAACCCAGAAATACTGTCATCTCGCCGGCAATTCTCCAGCGATTTATCCATCACGCAAATGATAGGCACACTTTCGCAGGGAAAAACGTGCTGCCATCAGGAAATTTCGACAGTTTCCCGGATTCTTGCGGCCCATCCGGACACCCAGCATTCCCGCAGGAATCCTGCGAAATGGTCGCCTGATCCCGATATTTGACTTCCCGCCGTACGGGCATATTATCTTCCCATGACCAAACGTATCCTCACCGCTCTGCCCGTCTACAACGAAGCGAAACACGTTTCCGCTGTACTGCAGGAAGTGCTGCAGCACGTGGATGACGTGCTTGTGATCGATGATGGCTCCACCGACGGTACCTCGCTGATCCTTGACGGAATTCCCGGCATCCAGGTGGCACGTCACGGTGTCAATCTCGGATACGGCGCGGCACTCGCTACAGCCTTCCGATACGCCCTGCTGCACAACTACGATGTGCTGGTCACGATGGACTGCGATGGACAGCATCAGCCGCTGTTCGTGCGGCAGTTTGCAGAGCTGATTGACAACGAGTACGCCCCGGCAGACATGATCTCCGGATCCCGCTACATTCGCGAATTCCACTGCGACAGTGCGGCTCCGGAAGACCGCCGCCGCATCAATGCCCGGATTACCGCCTGCCTGAATGAAAAGCTGGGACTGCAGATCACAGATGCGTTCTGCGGCTTCAAGGCCTACCGCGTCAGTGCC
>Ga0078894_10001403_pt1 | contig 17819 bp, 12 predicted proteins | sample LauGreSu1BDMLBSD_2_FD_67506 | JGI IMG/M metagenome (GOLD analysis project Ga0078894, IMG submission 67506) | Freshwater lake microbial communities from Lake Michigan, USA - Su13.BD.MLB.SD (version 4) (version 4) | ecosystem: Environmental > Aquatic > Freshwater > Lake | place: Lake Michigan... | reverse complement strand
CCTTTCTGGTTTGCTCTCACGGTTTGTTGAACCCCGTTAAGCATTGCAGGAAGGACATTTTCTTACACGATCAGATTCTCCGTGCGGCAGATTCTGCCGCACGGAAGTGCGGTCACACTCGTCGAGACAATGATGGGCAGGTGCGTTATGTCGCAGTTTCCGTTTGATCAGGATTCCGGCGGTGTTTACAACCCGTTTGAGGCAACCAGTGCTGAACAGGCCGGTGGTGATGCGGTGCACGCACTGCAACTGCCTCTGGCCAGTCGCGGCAAGCGTTTGGTGGGTTCGATCATTGATAGTCTGCTTGGTGCTCTCGCCGTCCTGCCTGGACTGGTCATCATGGGAGCCGGGTTCTTCACTGCGATGAGTGCGGCAACCGGACCTGGTGGCAACGGTGGGATGCCTCCGGGGGGCTTTGCGGGTGATGAATTTCCCGGAGTCGTCTCAGAGGGTCCTGCTGCTGACGGATCTTCTGGCTTCCCGGGCGAGTTATCGGTGCCGCCACTGGGTGATTCCGGTGCTGACAATGTTCCTGGGGGTGGAGTCTTCACTGGGCCGGGGCCAGCGGTGCCACCTCTGGCTGTGGGCTCGATGCTGGGTGGCGTGGCAGTGGTGGTGGTGTCGGTGCTGCTTATCTTCGGACTGCAGATCTACCTTTTGTGTACTCGAAGTCAGTCGGTTGGGAAGATCTGCATGGGCACACTGATTGTTGATCAGAGAACCGGGAAGCGGGCTGGCGCCGTGTCCTGTGTGCTGCTGCGTTTCTTTGTGCACGGATTGATCACATCGATTCCGAATATCGGCAGTTTCTACGGTCTGGTGGATGCCCTGTTCATTTTTCGGCAGGACCGTCGCTGTCTGCACGACATGATTGCTTCGACCGTGGTGGTGGAAGTTCCGCGTTGAAGTGATGTCAGCGACGTTTGGTGGAGGGGGCGTGCATGCGGGCTGATCGCATTTCCCGGCGGTCCGCCTCTTCCTTCAGTCTCTGCCGTTTATCGTGCTGCTTGCGGCCTTTGCAGAGTCCAAGCCGGATCTTCACGAAGCCGCGCTGAAAGAACACCTGGAGGGGTACGAGCGTGAGGCCATCGTTCTCTGCCGCTTCGGCAAATTTGCGGATTTCCCGGCGGTTGAGCAGCAGTTTGCGTTTGCGCTGGCGGACGTGATTGTAAATGCTGGCCTGGGCGTACTCAGCAATGTCGCAGTCGCACAGCCAGACTTCCCCGTTGTCGACTCGCGCGTAGCTTTCGTCAAGCGTGATCTTGTGATTGCGAATGCTTTTGACTTCACTGCCGGTGAGGACGATTCCGCAATCCAGCTCGTCGAGAACGTCAAATTCGTGTCGCGCACGGCGATTGCTGCAGACGATCTGGCGATCTGCTGAATCTTCCGGAGTTTTCCTGCCCTGTCGAGAACCGGCCATAGCTGTTTGCCTGCCACGCTTCAGGATTCGTTAAGTACGCCCAGGAGCGGTATTGTTGCAGCACGGCTGAGCTAGTCCAGCAGGTTTGGCGGTTTTCGCGGCTGGAGCGGGCGGGGGATGTCAGAGCAGTGGATGCTGGTCGTCGATTTCCGGCTCGATTTCGGTTGCTGACAGTGGAATTTCCGGACGCGGGATCACCGGACGCTGCTGATTCACCGGGGCCACCACTTTCTTTCGCTCCAGCATCAGCACGATCACCAGTTTCCGAATCAGCTCAAGGCAGGTGACAGCGAAAAACGCCAGCGGTCCCCAGACGGTCAATGTCGGGTTTTTGGTCCACAGCCACAGCCACGGAGGACTCCAGACCACAGCCAGCATGCCGATCACAATTGCGGCAATGCGAATCAGAAACCCTTTGCGGTGTCGTCGCATGGAGTGCCGGATGATGGCTGTCTGTGAGGCTTCCGCTGATAACTTTCGCATTTGCTGCAGGTGCTGATTGATGGTGGCGTTGGTGTTCGCCCTGCGGCGGTATTGAACCAGTTCGTCCGCCGTTCGGCTGGGAATGGCTGGTGCATCCGCAGACGAAACGGGTTCAGGTGCCGGCGCATTTCCGGACATTCTGTCGGCAGCTTCTGCGGCAACATCAAGTGCCGGCTGATCTGACGTCAGCGACAGTTTGCCATCGTTGTACAGTGCGATGTACGAGGTGGGCGTGCGATTCTTCGCTCCCGGTTCATCGGATTCCAGACGCCCGGCCGGCCGAGCCTGCGGACGTCGAGCTGACGTGGTCGGTTTTTGTGCGGGCATATCTTCGGTCTCGTCTTCAGTTCTGCGTCGATCGTGCAGGAGTTTTTCGATATGTGAACGGACTTCCGGTGCCGACTCTTCAAGCATCCGGGCGGTTGCTTCGTCCAGCAGAGGCACAGTGCTGCCGGATGAAAAATTCTCGGTATCCCCGGACGTCTCTGTTGATTTGTCAGTCAATGGTGGCTTTGTGGTTTCGGGTTGGGACAGTTGCAGCAGCCGCACCAGTTCCTGGTTCAGTACGCCCGGAGGCAGTTGCAGCAGCAGCGATTCATTTGCGGGAATCGGACTGCTGACGTTTGGGAGAGCATTGGATCCTTCCGGCTGTTCGGGGAACTCGGCGATCTGTGCCGGAGCGGCGGCGAGCACTGGTTCCGTTGATTCTGCAGGATGCTCGCCTGCGGATTCCTGGATCGCGGCGGTATCAGGTTGAGAGGGGTTGTCGGCCGGCGGAACAAACAGCTCGGTGGCTTCGTCCGAGTGTCTCCAGATTTCTTCTGAGCTGAGTATGTCGGAACTGTCCGCAGAGGCAGGTGCAAATTTCGGGTGGCGTTCGGAAAGCACATGCAGAAGTTGCTGACGCAGTTCCTGAATCAGACTGTCGCGTTCGGCCAGCGAGTTGGCGGCAGCATTGACGGTTTGCTGCAGATCAAGCAACTGCAGGTCCCGCTGCCGGATTGTCCCCTGGGCAGCCAGCAGTGTTTCACGAGTCGATCGCAGTTGTTCACAGGTCATAAGTGCCGCAGTGAGTTGCTGCGAGATCAATGCCTGCTGACTTCTGGCGTTTTCCAGCTCAAGCTGCAGTTCGGATTCACGATCCTTCTGGTCCGCCAGATCAGCGGAGATCACTGCCGTTCGCTGATTCAGTGATGTTTCGAGGGCCTCCAGTTCGCGAGTCCTGAGTCGCAGTGCGGACTTCTGCTGTCGCAGTTCAAGGCTGAGCGCATCCTGTTGCTTCTGCTGTTCGGTCAGACGCGCGGCATGGCGTCTGCGCCACACGCACAGCTGTGCTGTTCTTTCCGCCAGTTCAGATTCCCGCTGTGCCAGTTCCGCCGTCCGTTCCGCCAGTTCTTTTCCGCGAGTCTCGATTTCTGCGGAGCGAGTTTCCAGATGTGACTGCAGCAGCAGCGACTGGGTATCGACGGTGGCGCGATTCAGGGAAGCCTGCTGAATTCTGCGAGCCCGTTCGTCCAGTGCGACTTCCCGAACCTGCAGCGCCTGTTGTCTGGTTTCCAGCTGCTGCTGTGCATGTGCGACTGCTTCGGCTGCCGCCTGCAGCTGGTGCTGCTGGCTGGCCAGATCCGAACGCTGGGTATCAATGGCGGCAAGCTGTTGTTCGGCTGCCTGTATCCGCAGCCCTGCCGCCTGCAGCTGCTGTTCCAGTTGCTGCTGCTGACAGTTCAGCTCCGTGCGGGCGGCAGCCAGTGCAGACTGCTGCCGGGCTGTTTCCTCCGTCAATTGTGCGCGTTGCTGCTGCAACTGTGCAGACAGCTCGGTCAGTTCCTGCCGTTCACGCAGCAGGTTACTGAGCATGGCCTCGGCGTCACTGCGGATGGCACTTGCCTCCGCCAGTCGTTGAGTTGCCAGCTGCCGATCCTGCTCCAACTGCTGTCTGTCGGCTGATTGTAATGCGGTCAGCAGTTGTTCCTGCTGTTGTTCCTGCTGCAACTCTGCACGCGCCTGCTCCAGTTCGGTGAGCAGTTCTGCCAGTCGCTGCTCTTCACACCGGAGCTTTGTTTCCCTGCGGGCTGCCTCTGCCTCACGTTCCAGCAGTTGTCGGATCTCTGCGTCCGATGTGCGATCGCTGCCTGCCACTGGCTGACGGTACTGCGGAGTTGCTGCTCGGACATTGTCCCTTACCCGAGGAAACACCTCGTGAAAGCGACGATCAGATCCGCCTGTGAAGATCACTTCCGGCGTTTCCGCGCCCAGAAGATAAGGTCTTCGCGAGACCCCGTCAGTTTCCGCAGTTGGGGGGCGAAGAGGGTCGGCAGCGAGCACACGCATTGTCCAGCTGCCGAGACTGACCATGTCATCGGGTTCAAGTATGGCGTCTGCGTGCACGGGCACTTCGTTCACCCAGACTGGCCCGTCCAGGCGTACCAGCGTCAGACAACCCTGTTGAAAGTCCAGCCGACAGTGCCGCTGCCGGATTGAAGCCTGCTGAATACTTAACTCTGCATCGACAGCCGCGCCGCAGACAAACGATCCGTCCCCGGCAATCTGCCACGGGCCAAATCGCTGGTCGTACAGAGGTACCAGCAGAGGAGCTTCTTTGCTGGTGAATCTGCTCGCTGTTGCAGTTAGCAGCGATGGCATCGACGCCTCCGAGTCACTGTGTCGCCTGTCTTGATAACCTGTCTTCGCCATCCAGCGCCGTTTGCTGTTCCGGCGAATATAGCAATCTTTCCCCAGACTCATTCCATGTCGTCGCGAAAGGCAGTTGTTTGCATGTTGAAATTCTGCAACCTGACGTCAAAAGTCGGTCTGTGGCGGTTGAATTGGTTCTGTTGGTGATTTTTGTGTCCCGAGTTTTGACTGCACGCTGTGGGAATGGGATGTTTGTGCGATCTGGCGGTGTTGGGGGGAATGTGCCTGATTGGCGGGGTTTGCGGGCTGCAGCGTTTTCCCTGCCCGTATCGTTCAGGTTCACCGATAAGGATGAAGGGATTATGCCATCGAAGATGCGTCAGGCGACCTCAGAGTTCGGTCTTTCCTGTTCAGCCAACGCCCTCAGTTTCGGGGTTGTCCGTCATGTCTTTCAAAGTTCTGTTACCGTTTTTGGTCACCTGTCTGCTGTCGGGCTGCATGGTCAACGGGTTGTTTGAGCGTGACGATCCGAGTAGTCGGCATAAGCCAGGTTCAGACGCATGGTGGGCTGAAAAGGGGGAATTGCCTCCGGGTGTCCGGCAAAGTCGCTGGAAAGGCAAACTCTGGCCCGCAGCGCCGCGTTCAACCGCTCCGAAGCAGCAATTCACTCACATATACCACTCTGAGCACTACTGGCCGCACCCATATGCCGCACAGGACAGCGCAGCCGTACATCGCATGATTGATACTCAGACAGCCCTGGGCTGGCAGAATCAGACGACTCTCTATGATCGTCATTTCGATCAGAACACTCAGGCCTTGAATACAGCCGGCAGGCTGCAGCTGGAGTACATTCTGTTCACAGTTCCACCGCAGCGTCGCAGTGTTTATGTGCAGGCAACTCGCAGTCCGGAGGGTGATGAAATTCGTCGCGTTTCGGTGGCGGAAGCGGCGGCGACAATGCGGCCAGGTCAGTCACCTGCGGAGATCACAATGCGGACCTGCGAAGAGATCGGACGACCGGCGGCGGAGGTCGGCAGCATAGCCGAACAATACCTCCAGAGCACTCCGGTTCCCCGAATCGGCAACAGTATCGGCAGCGGAGCTTCGGGCGGGGGCTTTGCGGGTGGTGGTCGCGGCGGTGCAGGCGGGGCCGGAGGGGGCAGCGGTGCGAACACCGCCACCAGTTACAGCGGACCTCGAGGTGGCATCACGACCGGCACCGGAGCGGTGCCGCGGTAGTCGCTGCCAGCAAATGGTCAGGCCGAAACGGCCGTCGGGCTGCCGTCATGGCGGAAACCGCCGAAATGCCGGTTCGCAAATGGGCATTCAGTGTAAGGTACGGCGGACTTTTCCTGCTGTACTCAGGATAGCGGATTCGATGACGGGAATGAGAGCGCTGCTGTCTGCGTGCTCTCAGGACTGCGATGCAGGTCCGCGGGGAGGAAGTTTGTGTCAAAGCCATATCGTCTGGTACTGAATGCGGTACTGCTGCTGGCGAGTTGCACGTTCTGCGGCTGTGCGTTTGTGAGCGGGAGTGCCGTCAGCAGTTCGCGTCTGCTGCCCTTCCGGAAAGCGTCAGCGGCTCAACTGAGCCCGGAGTTTCGGGAAGCTCAGCGGATGTTCGGCAAGAATACCGAAAAGAACCTGCTGGCATGGGCCATGTACCAGGAGGATACGGAACAGTATGCAGAGGCGATGAAGACGTACCGCGAACTTTCCGTTGCCTACCCTGACAAAGTTCAGCCGCAACTGGGGATTGCCCGTGTTGAGGAGGCGACTGGTCGCAGTGAGCAGGCACTGACGGTATTGCAGAATGCTGCTGCTGTGCATCCGCAGAATGTCGAGGTGCAGTTGCAGCTGATGCGGCTCCACACGTCGGAAGAGAACTGGCAGGAATGTCTGAAAACCTGTGAAATCGTCTGCAACCTCGCCCCCACCGATCAGAATGCGCGTTATGAGGTCGGAATTGCCATGGTTCGTGCCGATCGGGTTGACGATGCGCTGCCGCACCTGACGTTTGCCGTTGGTCGGTCCGCGGCCTGCTACAATGTTGCATGGATTCTGCATGAACAGTCTCGCGATGCGGAAGCAGTACCGTGGCTGCAGCAGGCGCTGAGCGAACATCCTGATCGGCAGACGGCCGAACGATCGAAGCTGCTTCTGGCCGAGTTGTCACCCGTGAATCCGCAGTCGAAACGTCGACACGATCGTGTCGTGCCAGCAGCGGCGGTGGGTGATCAGGGAGGCGTCATCCACGCCGGTGGACCGGTGGAGGTGCCGTCATGGAACGGTCCCGGACAGGGGTCAGTTCGACCGGCCCGCCACTCCGGCCCGGCCATTCCGGCGGATGGTCAGCCGCAGCGCTGACAGGAGCGACTGGGGCGTGAGATACCGGGGCAGGTGCAAACGGCCAGATGATCGGTATGAGTATGACACTGACCACCATCATGAGCAGGTTCAGTGGTACTCCAGACCGTACGAAGTCACTGAAACGATAGCCCCCGGGGCCGAACACCATCATGTGTGTCTGATATCCGACCGGCGAGGCGAAGGCGAAGGATGATGCAAGGGCTACGGCCATGACAAATGGGCGTGGGTGAGTACCTGACAGGGCTGCAGCCTGCAGGCAGAACGGAAAGGCAATTGCCGCAGCCCCGTTGTTCGTGATCAGTTCATTCAGGATCATGGTGGCCATATAGATGGCGGCCAGTGCCGCGATGGGGCCGAATGGCTGGGTCAGTTGAATCAGCTGTTCAGCCAGGTATTGAGCGGCTCCGGATTTATCGAGAGCAGTGCCAAGTCCGAATGAAGCTCCAATCGCGGTGAGCACCGGCCATTCCACGGCCTGCCGGCCATCGGCCGTGGACATGCAGCGAGTCAGTACCATCAGACCACCTGCGAGGAATGCAGCCAGCGTTGCGCGGTCACCGGGCAGCATTACCATCGCCGCGAGCAGTGCGGCGAAGATGCCGACCGCAATCCACCAGCGTTCCTGCCTTGCCACCTGAAAGCCGTCCACATCACTGACCAGATAAAAGTCCGGGTTGTTGCGATGAGCCTGTGTGAAGTTCGCACCTGTCTGCAGCAGCAGTGTGTCGCCGGCTTCGAGGCGGACATCACCGATCTTCGTGGTCACTCGCTCGCCATTGCGGTGAATCGCGACGATTGCTGCGTTGTAGTGGGAGCGGAACTGAGATTCGCGGACTGTCTGGCTGATCAGCGGTGACGAACGGCTGATCACCGCCTCGCACAGACGCCGCTGTCTGGCGGCGGCCCATGCTGCATCGGCACCGGCTGCCACCGGTTCCAGCCCGGGGATATTCTTCAGGTCCACGATCGTGTCCACGATCCCGGTGAATACAAGTCGATCATCCTGTTCCAGCACTGTGTCGGGACTGACCGGGGTGATGATCGACCCGCGCCGATCGACTTCTGCGAGGAACAGCCCAGGCAGTCCTCGCAGCCCGGCAGCTTCAATCGACTGACCGATCAGTCGACATCCCGGAGCTACTTTCAGCTCGACCAGATATTCTCGCATGGATTCGCCGAACTGCTGCAGCAGTTCCTTGCGCGCAGGCAGCAACAGGCGTCCGAATGTGAGCAGATAGATCGCGCCGACAATGGCGCAGGGAAAGCCGACATAGCCAATTTCAAAGAACTCCATCTCTTCCAGTCCGGGAATGCCGGACTTTTTCATCAGTCCGTCCACTACGAGGTTTGTGCTGGTACCGATTCGCGAACAGCAGCCGCCCAGAATTGTGGCGAAGGAAAGGGGAATCAGCAGTTTTGAGGGAGCGACATGATTCTTGCGGCACCATTTCAGCACAACGGGTATCAACATCGCCACAATCGGAGTGTTGTTCATGAATGCCGAGACAGCGATTGCGAAGCAGATGAGTGCGGCAAGCCCGCTGAATTCTGAACGCACCGGTCCCAGCACGCGCGCCCCCACGTAGTCCACCACTCCGGTTTCCTTAAGTCCCGAGGTGACAACGAAGAGCGCGGCCACCATCAGCAGTGAAGGGCTGATGAAGCCTTCAAAGGCCGACTTGAAGTCCAGCACCCCGGCCAGTGTCAGGACAATCAAAGCACCCATGAAAACCAGATCTGCCGGGCGATCGAAAGCCAGAGCGATCAGCGTAACGAGCGTTACTGCAATTGTGAACCAGGCCTGCCATTCCATGTGTGCTGTCGCGACAGCCCGGTTGTGTGGGTGGCTGCCACGTTCCTTCAGGTCAAAGGTCGTTTATCTCGAGTCCCGATATCGTTCAGTGTGTGAAATTTAATGGGGGCAGGACGGTGATGCAACCGCATTGGGCGGGGCGGGACCAGACCACAGTGCAGCTGCGGGAATCCATCGTGCAGACTGATCTCATGGACTGCTGCAATCGCCTGAAATCGCTATCATGAGTTCCAGTCCGGGACATTGGCGTGTTCCCGGTACCGGGATTGGTATGTGTTCCGGTGTCTGCTGCTGCGCAATCTTCACAAAGCTCTGCTCATGATTGATTCTCTGCTGTCTTATCATCCGGAAGCGGCACTTCGACTGCTTCGTCCCGGGCGTCTGGCTGGATTGCAGCACGCACTGGAAGCTGCCCGCGACGCAACCCTGAACGATGTGGAAATCTGGCAGAGCGGTGAACCGGTGCCGCCGGAGCGTCAGCCGCTGGATGCCGGGTTTATCCAATGGCCTGAGGAGCTGCTGGCGGATCTGCAGTCAAATCGAGGTGAAAGTCTGATTGCTCGACTTGAATCCACCGGCAGCCGACTGCGGCAACTGGCGGATTCGCTCGTGGTGCTGGGAATTGGCGGCTCGTACATGGGCATGCGGGCAATGTTCGAGGCGCTGCGTCCGTCCTGCTGGAACGAATTGTCCCGCAGTGAGCGTGACGAGGCTCCACGACTGTATTTCGACGGCTGGAACGTGGATTCTGACCGCCAGCACGAACTGCTGTCGCTGCTCGAACGAAGGGCTGTGGCCAGCCCCGATGCACCCGCTGGGCGGACCGCCATCATCAGTATCAGCAAGTCCGGTGGCACTCTGGAGCCGGCCGTAGCGTTTCGAGCCTTTCGTGATTTCGTGGAACAACGCTTTCCCGGAATGGATCGCGATCTGGTGGTGCCTGTGACTGGTGAATCCGGTCGACTGCGAAGTCTGGCGGAAGCCGCCGGATACCGTGACGTGTACTCCATTCCTGAAGGCATCGGTGGGCGGTTCTCCGTGCTCACTGCTGTGGGGCTGTTACCGGCTGTCACAGCCGGTCTCAATATCCGGTCCCTGCTGCAGGGGGCGGCGACGCTGACCGACCACTTCCGGCGGGCCCCATTCGAGCAGAATGTGGTGCTGCAGTTCGTTGCTGTCTGCCACGCCTTTGAGGCTGATCACGGCATGAACTGCCGTGTGCTGTCCACCTGGGGCAGTCGCCTTGAAGCGGTCGGCCTGTGGTACGATCAACTGCTCAGCGAAAGTCTGGGCAAGCATGAACGTGGCGCCACCCCGCTCACTGTCGTGAACACTCGAGATCTGCACAGTCGCGGTCAGCAGCATCAGGAAGGTCGTCGGGATAAGCTGATTACCAATCTTCTGCCCGGGCCGCCGGTGCTGGCTCCCGTGGCTGTTGCGGCGCATCGGCTGGATCAGGATCGTCTGAATCAACTGGCTGGAACCACCCTGCCGCGAATCCTCGATGCAGCCATCGCAGGGACCAATCAGGCGTATGCCGAGGCCGGTCGACCGACAGCCGACCTCCAACTGCCCGGACTCAGTGAACATTCCCTGGGCCAGCTGTTCCAGATGCTGATGCTGGCGACGGTTGTCGAAGGACGCCTCGTCGGTACGAATCCCTACGGTCAGCCCGGGGTGGAAGCGTACAAGAGGAACATGCAGGCCAATCTGGGAATTCGGTAATCGGACCTGAGCCCATTTCCGTTGAATTGCTCTGTTGCAGAGGACCGCAGAATGAAGCTGACATTTTATGGCCATAGCGCGTTTGCCCTGGAAATCGCCGGACAGAGAATCCTGATTGACCCGTTTCTGACCGGAAATCCGGTGAACACGACTCCGGCCGATCAGGTGCAGGCGGATTTCATCGTGGTGTCTCATGGGCACGCAGATCATGTCGGTGACACGATCGAGATCGCTCGCCGTACAAATGCGCTGGTGATTTCCAACCACGAAATCTGCCTCTGGCTGCAGAAGCAGGGAGTCGCCCGGACGCACGATATGCATCTGGGTGGCAGTCATCAGTTTCCGTTCGGAACTCTGAAGCTGACTGTGGCCCACCACGGTTCGGTGCTGCCCGATGGAACTTACGGGGGCAATCCGGCCGGATTGCTGTTCAGGACCGCCGAGGGGAATGTGTATCACGCCGGAGATACGGCATTGTTTTCGGACATGTCGCTGATCGGTGCGGTGGGTTTGAAGGCCGCGATCCTGCCGGTGGGCGACAATTACACGATGGGGCCGGAAGATTCGCTGGCTGCCATTCGGCTGCTGCAGCCACAGATTGCGATTCCCTGCCACTACTCCACGTTTCCACTGATTGACCAGGATATTGAACAGTGGTCGCAGCAGGTGCGTCAGCACACGAATGCGCGCCCACTGGTGATGGCCCCGGGCAGCACGATAGAAATCTGAGCGGGCAGCCGGCTGTGTGCATGCCGAGCTGCAGATTGGTCAGATGCAACCTCGGCAAGGCAACTTAACGTGAGCTTGTCTGTGCTGAGTTCCGGTCAACCGGGTGCCTGCCAGAACCGCACCTGAGTCAGGCCGTGGCATGATTCAGATCAAGGCCCAGAGAATCCGCGAGAGGCAGCGCGGTGTCTGCGGGCGGGAGTGATGGTATCAGCAGTTGCAGCATGCGGGATTGCAATTCCGTCAGTCCGGCCAGGGTCTTCGCTGAAACCAGTACGCGATCTGAGAAGGGATCGACCAGTGGCTGCAAAGCCTCGAAATCGCCATCGGTTGTCAGCAGGTCGGCTTTGTTCTGCACCAGTAAAACGGGGCAATTTGCTGTTGCCAGGGTTTGCAGCAGCAGTTCCGGGACCGGACGCAGTCCGGCTATACAGCAGATCAGGTCGACGTCACAGGTGGCTGTCAGGGAGCGGCGGATTCCCTCAGCTTCGACGTCTGAGGCTGCCTCTTCGCGAACTCCTGCTGAATCCAGAAACCTGATGATCCAGCCGTCCAGCACGGTTTCGGCATCGAGCAGATCGCGAGTCGTTCCGGGAACCGCCGACACGATGGCTCGCTGACGACCGCACAGTGCATTCAGCAGTGACGATTTGCCGGCATTCGGCTCACCTGTCAGCAGCACTCGAAAGCCATGCAGCAGCGAGTTTGTAAATGGCAGCCAGCGGCGCGACTGTGCAGCGACCTGTGCGTCACCCGCTGCCAGCCGTTGCAGCAACTGCACCTGCCGTCCGTCGGCCTGCTGGAGGATGCGTTCTGCGGCTTCGCGAGTCCTGCACAGCTGTAGTGCGTGCTGGACCAGTTGATCTGCCCGCTGCTCGCATGACAGATCCGGCCTGCCGCTGGTCGACAGCAGGTTACCGGCTGCCGGCATCACGCGGGTTCCGGCGGCCTGCAGATCCTGCAGAATGCGTTGCACGGCGAGGCTGCCACCATGACACTGGATTTCCCAGCAGTCAGCACCGGTTCGAACAATGACGAGGTCTTCGCCGTGCCAGCGACCGTACAGAATTCTGTTGATTGGCGCGTTCTGCGGACTGAGATCGTCCTGTCGAACAAATGGCTGGAATGGATTGGTCGCCGGTGGCAGGTGGCCCTGCAGGCGGATCACAGCAACGGCCCCGGGCCCGCGGGCGGTCAGCACACTGGCCTGCAACTCCGTTTGAAACAAACTCTGCATAAGTAACTTCTGCCGGAAAAACGGGCAGACAGACCGCTGGCCGGCGGCGAATTCCCGGCCCGGGACTGTCCGAACCGGTGAAATACTCTGTCTGTGCTGGTGGCCACAGGTCAAGAGTATGAAATTCCCGTGGAAACAGCCCTCTGAAGTTCAAGTTTGCGGCCCGCAATCGCGCAATTCTCAGTTTCGCTCCAGCCACCAGCACAGGGATGCCGATGTTTCGATTACGAGCGATCGCGCCGTGGCTGCTGTCTTTGTGCGCACTGCGAAACGATCCGCTCGACGTGGGTTTCGGCGGAATCTGCTGCAGGGTTCCGATCGAGCATTGCCCGAATTGCAGTTTCCTGGCCAGGGATGGTCATGGGTCGGCCATCAGAAAACGGAACTCCGCGTCCACTGCCGGCAAGGCTTGCCGGCTGGGTGGCTTCCGTTGCGTGCGCTCGTCCGCGTCTGATGCTGTGGCTGGGACTGCTGGCGGCCTGTGCATGTGTCGGGTACTCCGTCACGCACCTTGCGGTGCATACCAGTCGTTCGCAGCTGACCGATCGGGAAGCGCGATTCAGTCGCAGCTGGCAGCAGTATTCTGATACGTTCGGCAGTGCCTCGGATCTGATGGTGGTGGTGCAGAGCCCGTCGCCGAATGTGCGACTGATTCGCAGTGTGATCGATGAACTTGGTGAGAAGCTCAAACGCGAACCTGAGCATTTTGAAAACGTGCTGTCCCGAGTTGATCTGACGGCGATGCGCCGGAAGGCACTGCAGTTTCTGACGGACGAAGAGATTCGCAAAACAGCGGCTCGTCTGCAGACCTACGACCGCGTCGTGCGTGAGCAGAACTGGGACCTGATTCGGTCGGAGAAGCTGGCCGAAACGCTGCTGGCACAGATCCGCCGCGGACAGGCCGACGGAATGGTGCCTGAGGCCACCTGGATTTCGGCTGAACGGTTTGCCGACAGCCTGTCATCCTACATGCAAAATGCACTGTCCAGTGGCCGCACCGAGCAGAACACGTTCAAGCCTCCGTTGCCTGAACTGATGACGGTGGCTTCGGACCAGAAGCTTTCGGACGGTGCCCTTTCGTGGATGATCAACAGCGAAGGGACAGTGGGGGTACTGCTCGTCTGTCTTGCACAGCCGCAGGAGCCAGGGGCAGCTGCAGGAAAATCGAATGTCAGGGAATCCTCACTCGCCCGGCTCAGAACTCTCGCCGGCGAAGCGGAGACTGCCGGTCGGACTGATGCTGCTGAGTTACAGGTTTCGCTGACGGGGATTCCGGCGCTTGAGCATGACGAGCTGCGATCCACGTCCATAGACATCCGGAATGCCGGGTTGCTGGCGGCTCTGCTGGTTGGCGTGGTCCTGTTTGCCGTGTTTCGGGGCATGCGACATCCCATGCTGGCCCTGATGACTTTGCTGGTGTCACTCTGCTGGACCTTCGGAGCGGCCACTGCAGTGGTCGGCTCGGTGAACATCGTAAGCATCTGTTTTGCGATTTTTCTGATTGGTTTAAGTATTGATTTTTCCGTGTCTTATATTCACCGCTATCTGGCTCTGAGGCAGGAGCTGTATGAATTGCCTGACGCGCTGCGGGAGGCGGCCGAAACAACCGGCAGCGGGATTCTGATTTCCGCTGCAACTGCGGCTCTTGCCTTTTCCACGGCACTGCTGACGGGTTTCCCGGGCGTTGCTGAACTGGGACTGATTGCGGCCATGGGCGTGATTTTGTGTGCGGCTGCGGTGTTCTGGTTTCTGCCTGCTCTCATTGCGATTTCAGACGCCGACGTGGATGTCGAGCACCTGCCGCAGCCAATGCCCGCAGCAAAGCTGGCCGGCTGGTTGACGGCGTGGCCTGTTCCTGCGGCAGCGGCCGCTGCAGTGCTGGTGCTGCTGTTTTCGTCACAGGCTTTCCGCTGGTCAGACGGGAGACTGCAGCCCAGAATCAGCTATAATCCGAACCTGCTGGAACTGCAGGATCAGCGAGCCGAGTCTGTGGTGGCGGAACGAGCCCTTGATGCGGCTGGTACGGAAACAGTACTGCATGCTGTTTCAATTGCCCGTTCGTGGGAAGAGGCAATGCAGCTGCGGACGAGGTTTCTGAAGCTGTCATCGGTGGGTCGCGTCAGCGATGCTGCCAGCAAACTGCCGGAACAGCCCAGTGGCAGCACCATCCAGTTGCTGCAGAGCCTGCAGCAGCAGGCTGCCAGCCTGCCAACGTCGACGCCGACGCTCCGCGAGGGCAGCTATCTGGAGACTGGACGTCAGGCTGATGCCCTGTATGTCGTGTTGAAGAAATCAGATCATCCTCGCGCAAAGGCGGCGGCTGCCAGCCTTGATCAGTTCCTCAATGATCTGTCGAAGACTCCTGCCAGGGAATCCGCTGCCATCCTGACAGCGTGGAATACCATGACGACTCGCTGGCTGCTGGGTGAGTATCAGGAGATTGCTGTTGCCGATCGGTTCGATCCCGTTGACCTGCGGGATCTGCCGCGAGAATTGAAATCACGATTCCTGAAGATCGATGCAGATGGCAGGCAGCAGTGGGCTCTGAGAATCTATCCGAAGGAAAATGTCTGGAACGGGCCGGAACTGGATCGTTTTGTTCGCGAACTGCGAACAGTTGATGCGGGTGTGACCGGAGCTCCCATTCAGGTGTATGAGTCTGCTGGCCGCATGGACGTCACGTGGGCCTCCGTCGGACTCTATGCCCTGTCCGTGATCTTCCTGATTCTGTTGTTTAATTACCTGCGGCCCGGTCAAAAACTGCTGACCGTGATTCCGCCGATCGGAGTCGCTGCGTTTATCGGATACACGCTGTTCCAGCGCAACGGAACCCTGGAACCGTCGCTGGCTGTGATGATCTGCGTCGGACTGGCAACCTTCATTGCCGCTGTGCTCGACTTCCGCAACCTGCGTGATACGGTGCTGACACTGATGCCGGCACTGGCTGGCGGCGCCGTTTTGCTGGGAATGCTGCAACTGCTGGGACTGCAGTTGAACCCGATGAATCTGATAGCTCTGCCGCTGGTGTTTGCCATCGGGGTGGATAATGGGATCTATCTGGTGGCTGATTGCCGTCGCCAGATCGCAGCGGGCAGGGACGTTTACCGGCCATCTGCGGATACCCTCAGCAGTGTGATTGTGACTTCGCTGACATCGATTGCCGGATTTTCGGGACTGCTGGTGTCAGCCCATGCCGGGCTGTTCAGCGTGGGGCTGCTGCTGGCTATCGGAGTGGCCTGCTGCCTCGTGGTGTCACTGCTGCTCATGCCTCCGGTGCTGACTCTGGTGGCGCGGCATCAGCCAGCATCGATGGAGCCTGTGAAGGTCATTCGCGAAAAGTCGGGAGTGGCTGAAGACACCGCGTCTCGTGACGCTGCCGCAAAGAACGCCCAGCAAAAGAGCAAAAAGGCTGCCTGAGGTGCGGATTTCGGTGTGGCATTTCCGCAACATCGAGGCAAATTCGACAGGCTCTGTGCGGCGTGGAGGGATTCCAACCGGTTTTTGGTTGACATTTGTCGCCCACGGCTACTCGCGACCAGCCTGCCAGCGACGCTTTAACTGATCGGCCAGTACCGCCCCGGCCAGCACTGCTCCCAGAACCACGTTCTGAACTGAAGATTCAATCCCCAGCAGGTTCATGCCGTTGCGGATGACCGCGATGATGAAAGCCCCGATCAGTGTTCCCAGCATGCGACCTTCACCACCCATCAGTGATGTGCCGCCGACGACCGCAGCCGCAATGACCTCCAGTTCATACATGTCACCGTACTTGGGGTCGCCGCAGTTCAGTCGTGATGACAGCAGCAGACCACCCAATCCGGCCAGCCCCCCGCTGATTGTGAACACCACAAACTTCATCTGCTGCAGGCGGATACCACAAAGTCTGGCGGCTTCTGGATTACCCCCGATGGCATACAGCTTCCTTCCGAACGCCGTACGGCTCATCACAAAATGGGCGACCGCGTAAAGGACGATCATGATCCAGACGGGATTGGGGATGCCTCCCGGACTTCCGCCACCCAGTATTCTGAATGAGGGTGGCAGCCACGTATCGCCAATCGATTCCTGATTGGTGATTCTCTGAGCCAATCCACGAGCCATGAGCATTATCGCCAGGGTGGCAATGAAGGATGGCAACCGTGCTGCTGTCACCAGCAGGCCGTTCATGGCTCCGGCGGCTGCTGCCACCAGCATCGCCAGCAGGCAGGCGATTGCCAGTTCCCCATAACCGGCGCTGGCGCCACCGCCCACTTCCTTCAAAAATACGGCGGCTGTTACCGAAGACAAAGCCACAACCGAACCCACACTCAGATCAATCTCCCGCAGAATGATCACCATGGTCATGCCCACCGCAATGATTGCGTAGATGGCTGTCTGGTTGGCGACGCCCAGCAGATTGCCCAGCTTGAGAAAGTCCGGCCACATGCGAGTCGGCGGGACGAAGAAACGCACCTCGCCTTTCCTGCCTACGTCCTCAAGCACCGGCCACTGTCGGGATTTTCCGGTGACAGCGACGGCATTGATCCTGTGCCCTGCTGTGGTTGCCTGCTGCAGCATCAGACGGGCCTGTGCCGGTGCTCCGGCGATGGCGCCCACAACCTGTCCCCCGCCCTGCTCCACCCGCTCCCGCACTGCTGCCAGAAACTGCCGATCCTCTGCACCCGCCGGCACTGCAATTGCCACCACGGCGTCTTTGCCGAAAGCTGTCAGAACCGCATTCGCTGTGGCCTCGCCAGCCTCTCGTCCCGTCAGACTCTGCGGTTTCAGCGTCAACAGACTGATCACCACAATCAGCAGCAGCAGTACCAGCACAATGCCGTAGTCGCTGAGCAGTCGTCGCAGCAGTGGAGGACCGGTAAGTTGCATACAGGGCTGATATCCATGTCGATTGAGAAAACCTTGCCACAGAATGCTAACTCAAAACCTGTTCAGGGGAAACCATGACACCAAGGTCGGGGCCATCGCTTCGCGGCTGATATGCTCTGTGGACGCGAACCGGCTGCATCATGGACGCTGCGCAGGCCCGTTGACGAAAGTCTGCCGGGGAAGCTTTGTCGTCAGTAAGCCCCACAAAGCTGATGCCTGCGCAGTCGGAGAAAAAAGACTCCACGCGAAATCCTGTGCGCAGCTGTAGATTGCATTGCGAGGGGTGTGGACAGAGAGTGGTCCACGCAGAACTGAAACGACCCCGAAAACAGGGTTTCCGACCTCAGGTTTTTTTCTTCCGAGGTTTGGCGGCTCGGCAGGAGCCTCGCCCTCCCGAGGTTTGGCGGCTCGGCAGGAGCCTCGCCCTTCCGAGGTTTGGCGGCTCGGCAGGAGCCTCGCCCTCCCGAGGTTTGGCGGCTCGGCAGGAGCCTCGCCCTCCCGAGGTTTGGCGGCTCGGCAGGAGCCTCGCCCTCCCGAGG
>Ga0078894_10001401_pt1 | contig 17826 bp, 28 predicted proteins | sample LauGreSu1BDMLBSD_2_FD_67506 | JGI IMG/M metagenome (GOLD analysis project Ga0078894, IMG submission 67506) | Freshwater lake microbial communities from Lake Michigan, USA - Su13.BD.MLB.SD (version 4) (version 4) | ecosystem: Environmental > Aquatic > Freshwater > Lake | place: Lake Michigan... | reverse complement strand
GCTGCGCTGGTCAACGGCCTGTCTGGCTTCTTCAACCCCCAAGACGTGATCTCCCGCCAGTTCAAGAATGGCATGATGGGCGAGCAGGTTCTAGGCTACGATGAAGTCAACATGAGCCAGTCGATCAAGTCGTTCACGACCGGTTCGCGTGCTGCTACTGGCGGTACTCTGTCGGCTGCTGTGACCGCTGAAGGCGCTACCACCATTGCCGTGACCGGCGCTGGCAACAACGGTATCGTCCGCATCGGTGACGTGTTCACCGTGGCTGACTGCTTCGCCGTCAACCCGCAGACCCGTGAGTCCACCGGCTCGCTGTTCCAGTTCGTCGCTACTGCTGAGACGACCCTGAACGGTTCCGGCGCTGGCAACATCACCGTTGCTCCGATCTACTCGGCTGGCAACGCTCTGGCTACCGTGGACGTGCTGCCTCAGAGCGGCAAGGCCGTGGTGTTCGTGGGTGCTGCTTCGACGACTTACGCTCAAAACATCGCCTACCATCGCGACGCCATTGCGTTCGCCACCGCTGACTTGCTCTTGCCCCAAGGCGTGGACATGGCCAGCCGTGCCGTTCACAACGGTATCAGCCTGCGTGTGGTTCGCCAGTACGACATCAACAACGACCGCATGCCCTGCCGTGTTGACGTTTTGTATGGCTACAACACCATCCGTCCGCAGATGGCCTGCCGCGTGTGGGGCTAATCTGAACCGAGGGGCTTCGGCCCCTCTTTTCTGAACATCATTTTCAAAGGAAATCATCATGGCTCTCCCTAACGGCGCAGGCGGTTATCAAGTTGGTGCTGGCAACCGCCAAGAAACCATCATGGGCGCGTACGCTGCCCCTCAAACCGCAACCTCTACCGCAACCCTGACCACCGCTCAAGTCATCAACGGCTGGCTGGTTGCAAACCCCGGCACTTCTGCCGCTACCTACACGCTGCCCACGGGCGCTGACATCGACGCTGCTGTTCCTAATGCCACCATTGGCAGCACGTTTGACCTGTCCATCATCAACACTGGCACTTCTTCTGGCGCTGTGACGCTGGCTGTAAGCACCGGCGTGACCGATGGCGGCAACGCTGTTGTGGCTATCGCTGTCACCTCCAGCGCGCTGTTCCGCTTCCGCAAGACTGCGGACAACGTGTTTGTTGTCTACCGCATTGGTTAATCACTGATCGGCAAACGAAACGGGGCTTCGGCCCCGTTTTCACATGGAGATTCCTATGAACGTCGTCCTCGTACACCCCATTCACGGTGCCAAAGTTGCCATCAATGAACTTGAGATGGAGGCGGATGTCAAAAACGGTTGGACCGAGTACAATCCTGACACGCCCGTCGAGGTGGCACCGAAAGCAGACAAGCCTGTGCGCAACAAGTTGTCTCGCAAAGTGACCGAACAACCCATCGAACAGCCCAACGAAGTCCCTTCTTTTCTGACTTCGGCAAGCGACGAATCCGAAGGAAGCTGACATGGCTACGTACACCGCAGGCGATCAAATCAACCGGGCTTTGCGCCTAATTGGTGTACTGGCTGAGAGTGAAACTCCGTCAGCGGCGACCAGCCAAGACGCCCTTGTGGCAATGAACCAGATGATCGACTCGTGGAACACCGAGCGGTTGTCGGTCTTTGCCACCCAAGATCAAGTTTTCAGTTGGCCCGCAGGCGAGATTCGCCGCACCCTTGGTCCCACCGGTGACTTTGTGGGCAACCGCCCCGTGCTGCTTGATGACGCCACCTATTACCGCGCCCCCAGCGGCGTGTCGTATGGCATCAAGTTTATCAACCAAGATCAGTACAACGGTATCGCGGTCAAAACCGCCACGTCCACCTTCCCGCAGGTTATCTTTGTCAACGAGACGTTTCCCGACGTCGAGATGTTCATCTACCCCAAGCCCACGCAGGTCTTGGAGTGGCACTTCATCTCGGTTCAAGAACTGACGCAACCTGCTGCGCTGACAACAGAACTGCACTTCCCACCGGGTTATATGCGGGCTTTCACGTACAACTTGGCGATGGAAATCGCGCCCGAGTTCGGTGTTGAACCCTCACCGCAAGTCCAGCGCATTGCCATGACCAGCAAGCGCAACTTGAAGCGGATCAACAACCCGAACGACATCATGAGCCTGCCCTACGGTGTTGTGGCGAACAAGCAGCGGTTCAACATCTACGCAGGGAACTTCTGATGAAGACCCCGATCCTTGGCAGCAGCTATGTGGCCCGCAGCGTCAACGCTGCCGACAACCGCATGGTCAACATGTACCCGGAACTTGTTCCCGAGGGTGGCAAAACCGCCGCCTTCCTGTCGCGCTGCCCCGGGTTGAAACGATTGGTTGCGGCTGGTAACGGACCGATTCGCGGGCTGTGGGTGCTCAAGGAGTACCTGTACGCCGTCTCAGGCGACACATTCTATCGGCTGAACGTCATCGGCAACACGACCCGCTGGCGCGTCAAGCCGTTGGGTACCGTGACTGGCAGTGGGCCGGTGTCCATGTCGGACAACGGCACCCAAATCTTCATCGCCTGCAACCCGGACGGATTCATCTACAACGCCACCACAGAAGTGTTTGCTCAAATCACTGACCCGGACTTTCCCGGCGCTGTGACGGTAGGCTTTCTGGACGGCTACTTTGTCTTCAACGAGCCAAATAGCGGCCGAGTGTGGGTGACATCATTACTCGATGGTCTGTCGGTTGATCCGCTTGACTTTGCCACCGCCGAAGGCAACCCTGATGGGTTGGTGTCGTTGATCGTGGACCACCGCGAGGCGTGGCTGTTTGGTACCAACTCCATCGAGGTCTGGTACAACGCTGGTCAGCCTGACTTTCCGTTGCAGCGCATTCAAGGCGCGTTCAACGAGATCGGCTGCGCAGCCCCTTACTCGGTTGCCAAGTTGGACAACGGCATATTCTGGCTGGGGTCTGACGCCCGGGGTCGCGGCATTGTGTACCGGGCCAACGGTTACACCGGTCAGCGCATCTCCACCCACGCTGTCGAGTGGCAAATTCAACAGTACGGCAGCCTGTCCGATGCGATTGGATACACGTACCAGCAGGACGGTCACGCCTTCTACGTGCTGATTTTTCCGAGTGCGCAGACCACTTGGGTCTACGACGTGGCAACGCAATCTTGGCATGAACGGGCAGGTTGGTCCAATGGCGATTTCGTGCGTCATCGCTCGAACTGCCAAGCGGTCTACGATGACCAGATTCTTGTTGGCGACTTTGAAAACGGCAACATCTATGCGTTCGATCTGAACGAATACTCCGACAACGGTCAGATTCAAAAATGGCTGCGCTCGTGGAGAGCGTTGCCACCGAACACAAACAACCTCAAACGAACCGCGCAACACAGTTTGCAAATCGACTGTGAGGCAGGTATGGGCACCAACACGGGTCAGGGTAGCGACCCGCAGATGATGCTGCGCTGGTCTGACGACGGTGGTCACACTTGGTCCAATGAACACTGGACATCGGTGGGCAAAATTGGCGAATACTACCGCCGTGTGATCTGGAGACGTTTGGGCATGACGCTCAAACTGCGTGATCGGGTGTATGAGATTTCGGGTACTGATCCGGTCAAACTCGCTATCATGGACGCCGAACTGATCGTGTCGCCGACCAATGCCTAACGAACCAAACATCACAAACATACCATCCAATCGTGTCGAGATCATTGATCCGCGCACGGGGATGGTGTCACGCGAGTGGTATCGGTTTTTTCTGAACCTGTTCACCCTTGCCGGTAACGGCGGCAACCAAACCTCACTCGACGACCTGCAAATTGGCCCTCCTCCCCAGCCCGATGCTGGAGGCGGTGGCGGCGGTGGGTCGGGTACCGTCACCTCTGTCGATGTGTCTGGTGGTACGACCGGCCTCACGACCACTGGTGGCCCGATCACCACCAGCGGCACCATCAGTTTGGGCGGTACGCTCAACGTCGCCAACGGTGGTACAGGATCGACCACGGCGGCAGGCGCTCCGTTTGCTCTCAAGGGCGCAAACTCTGACATCACCAGCATGACTGGTATAACAGGTGGCATCTCCTCGCCTGACTTTGTGCAGTTCGACACCGCATACGCGACACCCTTGACCGCAGGTCAACTGGGTTGGGACGGCAACAACACACTCGGGTTGGGCATGGCGGGCGGCAACGTCACCCAGCACATCGGCGAAGACCAGTTCTTCTACTGCAAAGCAGACGCAGCCATCACCAAAGGTCAAGTGGTCATGTTCACCGGTGCAGTGGGTGCCAGCGGCGTGCCTAAAGGCGCACCGGCAACGGGCATCACTGACGGCAACTACATCATGGGCATCGCCGCAGAAGCGATTGCCAACAATGCGTTCGGACTGGTCCAAGCCTTTGGTACGTTGCGCAACGTCAACACCTCGGGTTACGCTGACGGCGACATTCTTTGGTACAACCCTGCTGTCACGGGTGGCCTGACAAACGTCAAGCCTTCTGCGCCAAACGTCAAAGTACAGATGGCGGCTGTGATCAACGGCGGTTCCAGCGGCGGCGGTACGATTCTGATTCGCATCAACGCAGGCTCAACGCTTGGCGGCAGCGATTCCAACGCCCAGATTACCTCGCCAAGCAACGGTCAAATCCTGACCTACGACGGTGCGGACGCGTATTGGAAAAACACCGCGCTGACAGCAGGCAGCGGCATCTCGGTGACACCGGCTGCTGATGGAACACTGACGATTGCCAACACCAGCCCCTCGTCGGGCGGCACGGTTACCTCGGTTGCAATGACCGTTCCGACGGGCCTGTCGATCAGCGGCTCGCCGATCACATCTTCGGGCACACTGGCGCTGTCCTACACTGCGGGCTATTCGATCCCGACGGACGCCAGTCAGTCCAACTGGAACACGGCCTATTCTGAACGGTTGCAGTGGGATGGCGGCTCCACAAACTTAGTGGCATCGACAGGGCGCACTTCGCTGGGCGGCACCACGGTCGGTCAAAACATGTTCACGCTGACCAACCCCAGCGCGATCACATTTCCCCGGTTCAATGCTGACAACACCATCTCTGCGCTGACGGCATCGGCATTCCGCACGGCCATCGGCGCGGGTACGGGTGACGGCACTGTCACCAGCGTCACAGGCACTTCACCCGTCGTCTCCTCGGGTGGCACAACGCCTGCGATCAGTCTGGCTTCGGGGTACGGCGACACCCAGAACCCCTATGCCAGCAAGACAGCCAACTTCTTTTTGGCCGCGCCCAACGGCTCGGCTGGCGTTCCCACCTTCCGAGGTATCGTAGCTGCGGACATCCCGACCCTGAACCAAAACACCACGGGCACCGCCGCCAACGTGACGGGTGTCGTGGCGATTGCCAACGGCGGCACAGGCCAGACGACGCAAACTGCTGCGTTTGATGCACTGGCTCCAACGACCACCAAAGGCGACCTGATCGTTGACAACGGCACCAACAATGTTCGATTGGCGGTGGGGATTGATACGTATGTGCTGACTGCCGACTCGACTGCGGCTACTGGCGTCAAGTGGGCGGCTGCTGCGGGTGGTGGTAGTAACATCACCTCGCAAGGACTGTGGGAAAATAGCGCCACGATCTCGGCCAACTATTCGATCACGTCGGGCAACAATGCGATGTCTGCGGGTCGAATTACTGTGGCGTCCGGTGTCACGGTCACTGTGCCGTCCGGTTCATCGTGGGCCATCGTTTAAGGAAATGACATGACTGTCACAGCACGAAATCTGGTACCTGCCAAACTGGTCGAGAACACTCAGACCACGCAGTACATCGTCCCAACGAACGCTTCGGCCACCATCATCGACAAGTTCACTGCCACCAATATCAGCGGTTCTCCGGCCACAATCAGCGTCAACTTGGTCACCGGATCGGACACACCGGGCAACAACAATTTGATCACCAAGACCAAGAGTTTGGCGGTTTCCGAGGTTTACACATTCCCCGAGTTGGTTGGACAGATCATGCCCACCGCCTCATTCATTTCAACCATTGCCAGTGCGGCGGACGCCATCAACATGCGTGTCAGTGGACGGGAGATCACCTGATGCGGATAACTTACGGCAAAGGGTTTGAGGTTGCACCGCCGCAAATGATGCGGCAAAAGGTGGAAACATTGCAGCAAGAGTTGTCCAAGCTGCCGCAATACGAACCCCAGACCAAACACTATTTTCACGGCGGGATGTACTGTCGTGAGGTGTTTCGTCACGCCGGAGTGCTGGTAGTTGGGGCAGTCCACAAGAAAGAACACTTCTATCTCATCGTGTCTGGAACCGTGGCAATCACGGACGGCGAGGGGAATGTGCAAGAGGTCACCGGGCCTCACTTGTTTGAAAGTAAACCCGGGACGAAGCGAGCGGTATATGCAGTAACTGACGCGCTTTGCATGACATTCCACGCCATCGAGGCAAAATCTGTCGAGGAAGCCGAAGCCGAACTGGTTGAGGTAGAACCCGATTCGATGTACAGTCTCGGTAATCAGGTCAAACACAAAGAAATCGAGGTGCAGCCATGACTTTTTGGGTTGCTGGTGCCGTTGTCGGCAGTTCTCTCATCGGGGCAAGTTCTTCCCGAAGTGCAGCCAATACGCAAGCTGCGGCTGCTGATCGCTCTGCCGAAGCGCAAGAGCGCATGTTTGAGCGTCAAGTTCAGCTATCTGAGCCGTGGCGTCAAGCGGGTGAAACTGCGCTAAATAAACTGGTGCCTCTGGCGACAGAGTACACCCCGTTCGGGATGCAGCAGTTCCAAGCTGACCCGGGTTATGGCTTTCGCATGTCTGAAGGCATGAAGGCGCTGGAGCGGTCCGCTGCCGCCCGAGGGGGTCTACTGTCTGGGGGTATGCTCAAAGGCATTCAGCGATTCGGTCAAGACCTTGGCTCCCAAGAGTATTCCAATGCGTTCAACCGATACCAGACCGAGCGGGCAGCGCGGTTGCAGCCTTTGCAGTCTCTTGCCGGGGTCGGTCAAACGACTGCTCAACAAATCGGTGAAGCAGGTATGCGCACTGCCGCAAATGTAGGGGAAACCCTTACCAGCGGTGCTGCTGCTCGTGCTTCTGGGTATGTGGGAGGTGCCAACGCACTGACCCAAGGCTTGGGTACCTACCTCAACTACTCGCAGGGTCAGAACATGCTGAACGCGCTTCGTTCGCCTGCGGCTGTGCCTGCGACGACATACCCCTCGTATCAAGTGCCGTACACGGCCAACATCGGGTAAGGAGCACACATGGCTGTCAATCCCGCAATCGCAATGGGTGTTCGAGGTATCGAACTTGCAGACCCACTGGCTCAGTACGGCAAAGTCGCCGCAATTCAAGGTGCCCAACAGCAGAACGCTCTGGCCCAGTTGCAGATGCGTCAGGCCGAGCGTGAGCAACAGGCGACCAACGCCCTGAACGCTGCATACCGCGAAGCCTACAACCCGCAGACCGGAGACGTGGACATCAATCGCTTGCGTCAATCGCTGGCGACTGGTGGCTATGGGTCCAAGTTGCCCGACATCGAGAAAAAACTCGGTGAAGTCAAAACTCAGCGCCTCGCTCTGACCAAGACAGAGGGTGAAGTGTTGGACGCCGCACTCAAGCGTTCCCGTGGGTTCCTTGAAACACTGGACCCCAACGCCCCGGGTGCTGCTGAGGCATATATTGCATGGCACGAAGCCAACCACAAAGACCCGATCATTGGACCTGCGCTGTCCGCTCGTGGTGTGACAGCCGACCAGTCCCGTGGTCGTATTGCCCAACTGATCCAGACTCCCGGTGGTCTTGCCCGACTGATCAACGAGTCGAAGCTGGGCACCGAGAAGTTCATGGAGTTGAACAAACCGCAACTGTCCACCACGGACATTGGTGGTCAGGTTGTGTCGCGCACATTCGCACCATTGACTGGCGAACTCACGACTGTCGGTACTCAAGAGAAAACAATGGCTCCGGGCGAGGCGCAGCGTCTGGAAAACGACGCCAAGCGAATCAAACAAGAAGGTCAGCGCATCGGTTTGGAAGGTCGCCGTGTTGCCGTGCTGGAAGAAAACGCACGTCGGGATGCCGATCCTGCGTTCCAGCAGCGCATGGGTGCAGCCCGGGCTACCGGTGAAGCAATCGCCAAGGGCGATGTGGCTGCAACGCAGGCGCTGCCCAAGGTCATCAGCCGCGCTGAGGAGGGTGTGCGCCTGATCGACGAGTTGATCGGCAAACGTGACTCCAAAACCGGCCAACTGCTCAAGGGTGAGAAACCCCACCCCGGCTTTCAAGGTGCCGTGGGTGCTACTTGGCTCCCGGGTGCTCGGTTCGTCCCGGGCACGGACGCTGCGGGCTTCATGTCTCGCTTCGACCAGATCAAAGGTGCCTCGTTCCTCGAAGCCTTCGAGTCGCTCAAGGGTGGCGGTGCCATCACGGAAAAAGAAGGTCAAAAGGGTACCGACGCCATCAACCGGATGTCTGTCTCGACCGACGAGAAAGAGTTCATCCGCGCCGCAATGGACCTGCAAGACGTGATCCGCAAAGGTGTCGAAAACGCCCAAAGACGCGCTGCTCGCCCCGGTGGTGCTCCGGGTGCTGCTCCTGCCGGTGGCGTTGACACAAACAATCCGCTGCTGAAGTAAGGAAAACACATGGCAAATCTGGCCTCGATCCTTACCGACCCGAACTATGTCAATGCCAATGAGGCAACCAAACGGGCCATCTTTGACAAGTTCTCAGCACAAGACCCCAACTTCGCAAATGCAAACCCTGCCACGCAGGAAGCCATTCGTCTGAAGTTTGGCGTCCCCGCAGTCGCAGCACCCCAACTGCCAGAGTCTCTGCGCCCGCGCACTGCCGCACCCGAGGGTATTCCCGGTGTTCGGCAAGAAGCTGGTCTGTACCCTCGGGTGCGCGAGTTCGTGGCACCAACGGTTGAGGCACTGGGTGCTGCCGGTGGTGCACTGATCGGCACTCCACTGGGTCCTGCGGGCATGGTCGGTGGCGCTGGTCTGGGCTACGGTATCGCCAAGGAAGCCCTCGAACTGGCGGACGTGTACTTCGGCGGCAAGGCTCCGCGCCAAGGCGCTGCGCAGGTTGTGGAACCGGTGCGCAACGTGGTCGAAGGTGCAACCTTTGAAACAGCGGGTCGCGTGGCTGGTCCGATCATTCAAAAGGGTCTGGGTAAGCTGGCCGACTTGCGTCAGATGCCCAAGAACAAGGCCGCAGACATCGCACGTAACGCACTCGGCCCTGATCTGCCGGAAGCCTTGAACATGCTTCGCGCCAGCCAAGGCAAGAACGTCAGCGCGGCGCAAGCAACTGCGGACCTCAACAGTCCGACATGGCAGGCACTGATCGACCGTGCCACCAAGCGCGATCCGCGCTTCTTGGCTGCGCTTGAAAAGTCCCAAGGTGAAGTGTCGCTCAACGCCCTGTCGAAGCTGGCAGGCGGCACCACGGCAGCAGAGGTGCGCGGCACCACAGAAACTGCGAAAGAAGCCGCCCGCACCGTCACTACACCGATGCGCGAGGCTGCGCTTGACCGTGCCAACCTCGGCAAAGAAGTCGCCCGTCTGGAAGGTCTGTCTGCCGAACTCGGTGAGCAGGCTGCTGCCAAGGTGCAAGAGGTTCGCCGCCTCATGGAACTGGGCGACATTGCTGCTGCCAACGCCCGACTCAGCCTGATCAAAAAAGGTCTACCGGTTGGCTTGTCCAAGTACACCTATTCGGGCGAACTGGCTGAACGGGCATTTAACGACTGGTCTAACAAAGCCGCCAGCGCCTCCCTCGATCTGGGCGAAGGTGCCCGGTTCGCACAGGATGCCGCCAATACGCTACGGTCGCAAGGCATCAAGCCACTGGAAGGTGAACCGCTGGTGCGCAGCCTTAAGGCTGTGGCAAACAACCCCGAGTTCGCTGGTAACGACGTACTCCTCGGTGCCCTGCGTAACGTCAGTGACGACATCGCCAAGTGGACCAGCAGCGGCGGGGTGATCGACGCCCGCGCCCTTGATGCCATTCGCAAGAACTCGGTCAATGCTGCGATCCAGCAGCTTCGCCCGGGCATGGACGCCACCAGCCAGCGCAACCTCGCAGCCGGGGTTCTGAGCCGGGTCAAGCCGGTGATCGACGACGCCATCGAGGCCGCAGGTGGTTCAGGCTACCGTGCTTACCTCAAGGAACATGCCAAGCTGTCTCAGCAGATTGCCGAGAAGCAGTTGACCGGCGAAGCCTTGAAGCTGTGGAAAACCGACAAGAACGCCTTTGTGCGCCTTGTGCAGAACGAGTCGCCGGAAGCCGTGGAGAAGATTCTCGGCCCGGGCAAATACAACATCGCTGTCGAGTTGGCCGAGGACACACTGGGCACCCTTCAGTCTGAGGCGACCAAGGTACTGCGCAACGCCAACATCAAGTCCCAAGTCGAGGGTGGTCAGACGGCTCTGAAGGAACTGCTGATCCAGAACATGAGCAAGTTCCGTCTGCCGTCGTACCTGAGCGCCGTTGCTGCGACGACCAACAAGGCGCTGAACATCTTGGAAAACAAGATCGGTCAAAAGACAATGGCAACGCTGACCGAGGCGCTAAAGACACCCGAGGGTGCTGCGAACCTATTGGAGTCGCTGCCCGCTGCCGAGCGCAGCAAGGTGTTGCAACTGATCGGTGACCCGTCGAAGTGGACTGCGCCAGCCCGCGCCACGGTAACCGGCACCACCGCTGCCGGTGTGAATATGCTGGCCCCTGAACGCAACGTCGAAAACGACTTTGCGCGTTGACCGCAATTAGTTAGAATCCCACAAGGACCAAGACATGGCATCACTATCTCCACCCCCAAAACTCCAGTTCTTCGGGACCGATGGGTTACCTCTTGTCGGTGGAAAACTGTACACCTACGCAGCGGGCACCACAACGCCGATCGCCACGTACACTGACAACACCCAAGCCAACCAGAACACCAACCCGGTGATTCTGGACTCGGCGGGTCAAGCCAGTGTGTGGCTGACCGACACGACCACGTACAAGTACGTGCTCACGGACGCCAACGATGTGTTGTTGTTCACTGTCGATTACGTCTCGGTGCCGGTGACCACCAACTCGTTCGCATCCCCACCAGCCATCGGCAGCAGCGTACCCAATGAGGGCACGTTCACCAACTTGAACGTGGTGGACCTGTTGACCCTTGAGGGCACGGGTGCTGCGATCATGAACGTGGGCACCACTGGTGAGCGTCCCGTCAGCCCCGAAGCGGGCATGGTTCGGTACAATAGCACCACGACCAAGTTCGAGGGCTACAACGGCGCATGGGGCGCTCTGGGCGGCGGTGCGACGGGTGGTGGCGCAGACACGATCTTCTTTGAGAACAGTCTGATCGTGACGCAGAACTACACTATCCCTGCCGACAAGAACGCTGGCACATTTGGTCCTGTTTCAGTTGCTGACAGCATCACTGTGACCGTGCCGTCCACCAGCGTCTGGTCAATCGTTTAAGGAGCCGTCATGGGTGTTAAATTAGTTTCGGCAAGCGGTGGATCGGTAGAGATCAATCCGCCAGCCACCGCCAGCAACTTCACGGCGACCATGCCTGCGGGTACGGGTACTGTTGCGGTTAACGGCGTCAGCAGTAACATCGTGCTGGGTACGGCTGTCGCATCGACCAGCGGCACCTCGATTGACTTTACTGGCATCCCATCGTGGGTGCGTCGGGTTACGGTGATGTTCAGTGGTGTGAGTACGAGTGGGAGCTCTGCGTTGCTTGTTCAGTTGGGCGCAGGGTCTGTAACTACATCCGGTTATTTGGCGGCATCTGGTGGAGCCTTAAACAGTAGCACACCAGCGGTAATAAATTCCACGGCCGGATTTCCTATTTTTGCTAATTCCGCATCGTCCATACTTCATGGAAACATGACCATTGCATCAATAGGTTCAAATATTTGGTCATCGTCGCATTCTGTCGGCCGTTCCGATTCTGCAATTTTTCTTGCTGGCGGTGGCTCCGTTACCCTCTCAGGTACGCTTGACCGAGTCCGCATCACCACAGTCAACGGCACTGACACCTTCGACGCTGGCTCCATCAACATTCTGTACGAGTAAACACCATGCCAACAAAAATTGATGGAAACAACGGTGTCTTGCAGTCGTATGACTTCCAAGTCCTGACCACGGGCTTCTCGTACACCTTCGCATCGGGCATCACGACCCTGATTGCCGCTCCCGCTGGTACGCTGGCAACAGGCACGATCACGATGCCGGGGTCACCTGCTGACGGCATGGTGGTGACCATCACCACGACTCAAGAAATCACGGCGCTCACGATTGCCGGTGGCGCGGGTCAGAGCATCGGTGGCACTCAGGTGTCATTGATGGCGGCTAATAGCTCCATGAGTTTCGTGTACCGTCAGTCCACATTGACGTGGTATCGCAACAGCGCTCCGGCTTTGGGTAACGTGGGCACTGCGCCCGTGTACGCTGCTCGTGCGTGGGTCAACTTCAACGGTACAGGTACTGTGGCAATCCGTGCCAGTGGTAACGTGTCGAGTATCACGGACAACGGCACCGGCGATTACACGGTGAACTTCACCACTGCGATGGCTGATGCGAATTATTCTGTAATGGCAACATCTTCTGCTTCAGCAGGTAGTGGTTTGCGGGGGATGTATAAAGCAAACGGTACCGGTACAGCATCAGCTTGCAGGCTTATAAACGCGACAAATGCCGCACTTGAAGATGCAAGTGAAGCCAACGTCGCCATCTTCCGTTAATCAGGAGCAACCAACATGACAATTACCATAGACGGAAGCGGCACCATCACAGGTGCATCGACTCTGGCGACAACTGTTGCCAGCCCCACGCTCACAACGCCCAACATCAACTCGGCGCAGTTCGCCACGGTGTCGGGTACAGCCCCCATCTACCCCTGCCGAGCATGGGTGAACTTTAACGGCACTGGCACTGTGGCTATTCGGGCCAGTGGTAACGTGACGAGTATTACGGATAATGGTGTTGGTGACTATACGGTCAACTTTACGACTGCGATGCCGGATGCGAATTATTCGATGGCAGGGTCTGCTGCTTTAACTACAACCTCGGCAACCCCTAGAACAACTGCCCCAGTTGGTACGAACGGTGTCGCTGTAGGAAATTGTCAAATTCGAGTGTGTGACGACACAGGCGCTGCGTCCGATTGTGCGATGGTCAGTGCAAATTTCTTCCGCTAACCCAAAGGAACCAAAATGAACCAACGAATCATTTACCCTACTGACGATGGTGGCGTGGCCGTGATCGTGCCAGCCGCCGAGTGCGGCCTGACCATTGAGGCCATTGCTGCCAAAGATGTGCCAGAGGGCAAACCCTTCAAGATCGTGGATGTGTCTGACATCCCCGAAGATCGTACATTCCGCGCCGCATGGGAGTTCGCAGCATGATTACCATCAACATCGACAAAGCCAAAGCCATCGTGCATGACAAGCGCCGCGCTGTCCGCGCTGCCGAGTTCGCACCACTGGATGTGAAGGCCACCATCCCATCGGAAGCCGCTGCCGCTGAAGCTGCGCGTCAGGCTATCCGCGACAAGTACGCCGCAATCCAGTCGGACATCGACGCTGCTCCCGGTGTGCCTGAACTCAAACTGATCGCTGACTCGTTGGTGTGACATGAATACTCCAGAGATCGACCCCGTAAAGTACGGCGTTCTTTGGGAACGTGTTCAGGCGATGGACAAGAAGATGGACAAGATGGAAACCCAGATTGACCAGCTTCTTGAACTCGCCAACAAGTCCAAAGGCGGGTTCTGGATGGGCATGACCATCGCATCCGGTGTGGGCGGCGCTATCGGATGGATCACGAGCCACTGGAGGGCTTGACATGTACACCCTCGGCGCTCGGTCCAAAGCACGACTCAAGGGTGTCCATCCTGATCTGGTGAAGGTGGTGGAACGCGCCATCCAGATCACCACGGTAGACTTCACCGTGCTCGAAGGGCTGCGTGATCCACAGCGACAAAAGAAGCTGGTGGAGTCGGGTGCCAGCCAAACCTTGAACAGTCGGCACATCACCGGTCACGCTGTCGATCTGGGTGCTTGGGTCGATGATCAGGTTGACTGGTCGTGGCCTCTGTACCGCCAGATTGCAGCAGCGATGAAGGAAGCAGCCACGCAGGTAGGTGTACCGATTATTTGCGGCGCTGATTGGAAAAAATTCCCCGATGGCCCACATTTCGAGCTACCTCGCAAGGAGTACCCATGATGGACCCGTTGACCATACTCGCAGCCCTTGGCCCACTGGCGGTTGACTTAGGGAAATCCCTGATCGGTCGATTCATCCAAACCGACACATACAAGCCGGTGAACGTGGACGAGTACGTCAAGATGCGCCAGCTTGATCTGGACATGTTCAAGGCGATGAACGATGCCGGGGGTACCAACCCCTCGTACCCGTGGGTTGAGGCTGCTGTGCGCCTCATGCGCCCTGCTGTTGCAGTGATCGTGCTGGGCACATGGGCAACCCTGAAGCTGAACAACATGGACAGTGCGTCAGTGGACAACTTCGCCGCTGCTGTCGGGTTCTATCTGTTCGGCGATCGCACTCTGTTCTACGCCCGCAAAGCCAAATAAATCAGCGGTACCCAGACCAGCCACCCCAGCAGCGCCAGCAGGAAAAACCTTGCCAGTGCTCTGAGGTGTCTGCGCCAGATGCTGGGTGGTAGCGGATCAGCGGATTTCATACGCTGACCCACCTTGGCGACTCTTGCTGGGCAGTCCGGGCCTTGGTTACAGTCGTAATCGCAGCAGTTCATGTAGGTGTCTCCTCGGGTACGGCTGGCAGCAGTGTTGCGCGTTTCTGGCGAAACTGTTCATTCGCATACGCCAGTGCTCGCTCCATGTCTTTGATCGTGATCACGTCCATCTGGGCGTCATGTAACTCCATGAGCATCTGAAGCGCCTTGATCTGTTCGCCCGTAGGTATGAACCGCTTAGTGACCACGGCACGATTGACGATGTTCAGAATTGCAATTCGCCCTTCAACCGCCACCTCTTTGTACTCGGCTCCGAACCCGAGGTGCCACAGCGACTCGACGATGTTGGACATGGCGATCAGCACGTCCATGTCTTTCTTGGTCGCGTTGCCCTGCATCAACGACACCATCGCTTCGCTGTTCTTGATCTTCAAGTCCAGCAGATAACTCTCGTGATGGGTCACCGGCTTGATCGACTCCATGACATACCCGATGGTGTCAACCCGGATTCCCTTGGGTCGGTACTTGCTGCGTTTTCTCATGACAGCGACTTCCACTTGCTCTTGGGTTCGTTGGCCCGCTCCACGTAGAAGTGGATCAGGAAGTTGAAAATCTGCACGTATGTCATCTCGATGCCGGTGTCGCGCTTGATGCGCTCCCTGATCAAGTCGATGTCCTTGGTCACAGGCACCGTGATTCGTTTGGTCTTCAGGTCGATCAAAATGGTGCCTCCGGTATCTGCTCACGCTGCTGGCGCTGGTACTCGCGTTCCTGCTGTGCGGTCCACGGTACAGGGCCACCCGGGGGAGGGAAGGGCCACGTGGTCATGCTTGCCCCCTTGCTCGAATAGCGGCTGCTACTTCGCTGCGGTACATCATGTAATCGCTGCCATCAAAATGCTTCGCACACGCCTCACGTTCGGCCTCCACAGCCATCTTGCAAAGCCCCGCAATCGTTTCAAAGTTGGGGTTGTTGCGCAGCACCACCTCGATAGCGACTTCAAGTGATACTTTTTCTGTCATGCTTCTCCCCTTGCGCGGATCATGGCGGCTTTGCTACGAATCCAAGCAATAGTTTCGCTTGGTTCCATTTCGCTCTCCATGTAATCTGCCATCTCGTCCAGCACCTTTGCACACGCCTCACGCTCTGCTGCGGCGACAAGGGCGGCGAAGTCAACAAAAGAATCTTCGGCGTTGCCAATCTCAGACTCGTAGAAGTTCGCCTCACGCGCCATGCGGATGATGTCGTCGCGGGTCATGTGTTTTCTTTCTCAACTACGGGATTGAGGAATTTCACGATCTGTTCATACACGCCGTTGCGGGCGCTGTTGTCGGACTCATATTTGTCCCATCCGGCGTATCGCATTTCCGTTTCTGCGCGATGCAACAATTCCGTTAAACGAGCGTTTTCTCTTATCACCGCATCGTGGATGTTCAGGTACGGGCAGTCACACTCAACACCCACCGGTGCTCGCTGAACAGAACCGCCAGCCAGAAACGCAGTCTCCATGTTGTACTTTGTAAATTTAGGCTCATCGCCAACGTCACCGTCTCGGTACGCCTTGGGCAACCATTCCCAGAAGTCGTTCATGACTGCTCCTCGGTAGCCTTGTGCAGATAAGCCGTCAAACGCTTGATCTTGGCCTCGTAGTAAGTGCACATGGAAATAGCGTATTCGCGCCCCGACTGGGCGTCGAGTAGTTTGCGCTTGGAGTCTTCAAGTTCTCTCAACGCGATCTGCTCGGCGCTTGGGGTTGTGTACACACTTTTCAGCCAGTCGATAGTTTCACGCATCATTACAGTTACTCCTTTGTTAATGTGCAACAAGTGTATCACACTTCTTTGACGAACACACCTTCTTTTGTGAGGTGCCCCTTGCGGTCCTTGATCTCCTCATAGGCACCCTTGAGGCACTGGGTCAGATCAAGGTCAAGCACCGCGCACACCATGATCAGCGTGACCACGATGTCACCGATGGCATCTTTGACCTCCTCGATGTTTTTCTTGTTGATCGCGTCCAGTAGTTCCGTGGTTTCTTCAAGTGTCTTGATAGCCTGTGACATCGCGGTGGCGTTCTGCACGATGCCTCGGGCCTCGCCCCACTGGATAACTTTGATTTCAACGTCGCTGTAACTCATGTTCATACTCCTTTGGATTGACGGTATTGCTTGACTGCGTTGCGCAGCCCAGCTTGGGTTGTGGCCTTCTCGTCGAGGGCCAGTGCTTGTGCTTGGTCAAGGGTGCTCTGCATCAGGATGCGGTGGCACATGACCGGGGCACCTTGACCTTGGCGGCGCACCCGGGCGTTGAACTGCTCGTACAGGTCCAGCGACCAGTTGAGGCCATACCACACGAGGATGTGGCCGTTCTTCTGAAGGCCGTCGATCCCGTGGCCCATTGACGCCGGGTGGCCGATCATCAGTTGGCAGTCGCCAGTTTTCCAGCGGTGCATGGCGTTGGTCAGTGCGGCCTCGGTCTTGCACTCGGTCAGGTTGATCGGGCGCAGGTCCTTGAACTTCTCCATGATCCTCTGGGCATCGCTGCGGTACGCATAGGCGCACAGGATCGGTGAGCCTTGGGCCTCGTCGATGATGTCCTCCAGCGCGTCCAGCTTCATGTCATGCACCGGCTCCCACAGTGGCATCCCGGCAATCGGGTACATGGCTCCGTTGGAGAACTGGAGGCACTTGTTGGTCAGAGCCGCTTGGTTGAATGCCTCGACCTCCTTGCCACTGTCGAGCACCATGAAGAACTCTTTCTCCAGCCGGTCGTACTTGGCCCTCAACTCGTCAGGCATCTCGATCTCGATGTTGTTGACGATCAGGTCAGGCAGCGGGTTGTAGTCCTCGGCTGACATCTCCAGCGTGATGTCACCAATCAGCTTCTTGATGGTGTCCTCGGTGTCCTCGTAGGGCACTTCTTTGTACGGTCCGACTTTCTTGTAGAACCGGGTGCGGAACGCCGTCTTGCTGGTGCCCAGACGCTCACCCCTGTCCACCACGAGGAACTGACCATGCAGGTCTTTGTAACCGTTGCTGGCCGGGGTGCCCGTCAAGCCCGTGGTCCAGTCGAACTGGTCGGCGATCTTGCGAAACGCTTTGACTCGGTTCGTGGCGCTGTTCTTCATCTTGCTGATCTCGTCCCA
>Ga0078894_10001400_pt1 | contig 17826 bp, 16 predicted proteins | sample LauGreSu1BDMLBSD_2_FD_67506 | JGI IMG/M metagenome (GOLD analysis project Ga0078894, IMG submission 67506) | Freshwater lake microbial communities from Lake Michigan, USA - Su13.BD.MLB.SD (version 4) (version 4) | ecosystem: Environmental > Aquatic > Freshwater > Lake | place: Lake Michigan... | reverse complement strand
ATCACTTCTTTTCTATTGGAGCTAAAGTCAAACCGCTTGATCACGTTACCGTTTCTGTCCTCAATACGACTGATGGCAAAGGGTTTGGTCGAAAATCCTCTGCCGGCAAAAATGGTGTATCCCCACAACATTTCATATAGGGATAGGTCGCAAGTGCCCAAGGCGATGGAGGGATAAGGCTCAATGCGTGTAGGGATATTGAGACGGGCCATGAACTCAGAAAATTGGGCCGGGCCCACTTGTTTCATGATGTATGCGGTGGCACAATTCTTAGAGTAGGCCAATGCTGCTAACATTGATCCGGCTCCGCCCTTGCATTCTTTACTGGCCGGAACCCAACCGCTGCCCGGGAAGTATTGTGCTTCATTGGGGATTTGCATATCAGGTGTAAATCCACGTTCCTCTACAGCTTGCGTATACAGCAGGGGTTTGATGGTAGAGCCTACCTGCCTTTTAGTCTTGATATTGACGTGATCGTATTTGTATGTTTTAAAGTTGATGCCACCCACCCAGGCTCTGATCTCTCCGGTAACGGGGTCCATGGCCATAAAGGAAGCTTGTTCCATTTGCCGGTGATACTTGATCGAATCAAGGGGTGTCATCATCGTATCTTTCTCACGTTTGGCATTCCAGGCAAAAATGCGCATGCTGACCTTTTCGTTAAAGCTGGCCCTGATCTCATCGTCACTGAGCCCTTCTTCTTCTAAATTGCGCCAGCGATCGGATTCTTTCATGGCCCGCTCGAGAATACTTTCTTTTCCTTGCCAGATCTTGCCGTTCTTTATGGAGGTACGGTTATTGACATTTTTTTGCAGCATGGCCATATGTTGCGCCATGGCTTCCTCCGCATACTGCTGCATCTTTACATTGACCGTTGTGTATATCTTCAATCCATCATTGTAAATATTGTAAGGCTCTCCATCAGGTCTTCGCAGGTCTTTGAGCGCTTCTTTGACCTCGTCTTTCAGAATCTCCCTAAAGTAGGGGGCATATCCGGTGTTCTCGTCCATCTTCCGGTAGTTGAGTTGGATGGGCAGGGCCTTTACAGCTTTTGCTTCTTCGGGGCTGATTTTGCCATTGACTTCCATTTGTCCGATCACCACGTTGCGTCGATCGAGGGCCGCTTTAGGATTTCGTACCGGATTGTAGAGCGTATTTCCTTTGAGCATACCGATCAGCAAGGCCGCCTCCTCTACCTGCAAACGATCGGGTTCTTTTTGAAAAAAAGTGCGGCTGGCATTGCGGATGCCATAAATATTATTTCCAAATGGAACTACGTTCAGGTAAAGGGTGATGATCTCTTCTTTGGTAAAATTTTTCTCGAGTTTTACGGCAATGATCCATTCCTTTAATTTTTCTACTACACGCCAGGCCTTGTTACGGCTTCCTTGGGCCAGTAAGGCCTTGGCCAATTGCTGGGTGATTGTACTACCGCCTCCATCGGAGCCCAGGGTAACCACGGCACGTAAGGTCGATTTAAAATCGATCCCATTGTGGCTATAAAAGCGTTCGTCTTCTGTGGCAATAAGGGCATCAATGGCATAGCGTGAGATATCGCGGTATTTAACATTACTACGATTGCCCCTGTCGGTATAGTATTTGCCCATTAGTGTGCCATCTTGTGCATAGACTTCAGAGGCTTGCAGAATGGAAGGGTTCTCTAACTCTTGTAAGGAGGGCATTTTCCCGAATACGCCAAAATTGGCGAGCAATATCATCAGCAAGAATGCAATGATGCCGCCTGCAAAGACTCGCCACAGAATACGTACAGAGGGTTTCATACTGCTAAGTTAGGGGCTGTTATCGTTGATGAAGTTTTTGTAAGATGTTAAATCTTTTTGCTCCAGCAGTCGTTCCCAATTGCTGGTTGAGATGATCATCCAAGAGAACGATTGTGATCCTAGCCAAGGTGCTATCTCGGAGCTAGTGCGCTGTGCAGCTCTTTCTTTAAAGGTAGCAGCCGATCTGGCGTCCGTAAAACCTGAGATGCTGATCAAGTAGGTAGTGTCAGAAAATAGGCTGGTGGTAGTGCTAAGATCTTTTGATTCGTTTCGATTGCGGTTGTACCGATCTACCGCGTTTTTAGTTCTTATATGTAATGCTGAATCGAGACCTGACAGGATCAGCACAACAAGGTGGGGAGACTGCGGATCGTTGGTATAGCCAACTCCTGCATTCGCATGGGCCTGTGCCCCTGATGAGATAGAGAGTAATGAGGCCTCCAATTGCGTTCTATTCTTAAGGGCTTCGATCAAGGCGAGGGCTTTTGGGCCCAGGGCATGGCTTGGAAATTGATCGCTGATCCGGTTTAGCAATCGAATCGCTGCAGAGTCTTGACGCTGCTTGATATAATAGATCGATTCAATGTAGAGTAATTGAGGGGTCCAGTAGCTGGACCCATAGGTGGAGTCGGCCATTTTTTTCGTGGTAAGGGCCGCTTCGTAGTTCTCTGCCGCAAAAAGTTCATAGATCCGTTGATAAATACTATCGCCATTGCGAGGGTTTTGCTGGGTAGTAAGGCCAGGTTGCAAAATAGCCAGCGTAAGGGGATCGGTGGGGAATTGTTCCTGTAATAAGCGCAGCATTTGGTTTGCCTTCTGGGGCTGGTTCGATCGCTGGTAGCAGCGATAGAGGGTTACATACAGTTCTTGTTTGGGGCTAAAATTCGTATCGCTCGAGAGTAATCTTTCTAATAGAGCAACGCCCCGGGGACAATCTTCCATTTCCTGTATCAAGAGCTTCCCTGCATTGAATAGCGCTCTGCTGATCGAGTCAAGAGCGATACGCCGTTGTTCTTCGCGAAGAGGCAATTGATTGTACAGGGTCTCAAAATCTGTGGCGCCGCTGCCTGATACATTGCCCATACCCGGCGTGTCGATGGACAAATTATTTACTGCACTGTTCATCATGGCTTGTAAGGCCGCCAGGCGTCTCCAGTTATCACTGTTAGGGCGATTTCCCCAGCGATTTTTGAATTCGGATTGTCCACGGGTGCGGCTGGCCGCATTGTAGAAGTACCATTCGCCCCTGGCCTCTCCTGGCATAAATAACGTATTGGTCACTACAGGCTGTAATGGGTTATTCCCCTTGGGCGCAAAGGCGGGGTCTTCCGAAAGTCCCTGTTGTTTTTTTAGTTCTCTAAGCTGTTTGCGTACCCATTCTTTACGCTCTTCTTCGGGCAGGGCTGCAATACGTAGTAGGCTGTCTTGGCGTTGCAATATCTCTAAGTTAGTGACCAATAGACGTAGCGCTTTTTTTCTATCCTCTATCCATTTTGCATCGTCCAGGACAATGTCTTTGATCTGTATACTGTCATAATAGCGTGCAGACTCTTTGTATTGGCCGGCTTGGTACGAGAGATCAGCCAGTTGTAAAAAAGCTTTATTGCGCTGCTGTGGGCTATTACTGGAGGCCTTTGTACTATTGAGTAAAGAAAGAAGGGCTCGTTCGGTCTGTCCTCCCGCCAGGTCCATTTGCGCCGCCATATAGTAAATGATATCACGGTACGCTAAATATTTATCTTGGCCGGCCATTTGTAAGAGTTGTCCTACATTCTTATTGATATCGGCGGTAGCATTTTGTTGATGAGTTCTGATCGAACCGAGTCTGGCATAGATCTCGAGGATGAGGTCGGTAGTACGAGGAATCACTTTCAAGTAGTATCGGTGGGCCTCACGATCTTTTCCTGCTTTTTCATACAGCTGGGCGATCAGATATTCCCAGCGTGCTCTTTCTTGCGGGTTACTTGCCTCGGCTAAGGCGCGCGACAAATGATGGGCCGCGCTATCCCAATTTTCTAATTGGTAGAACTGCAGGGCCATCACCTCTTCCAAGGCGGGTTGCAGTCGTTTGGGAAAGGCAGGGTCTTTTTTCAGTACATCGATCAGGGAGGAAGCCTCCGCATACTCGGCTTGTGCCAGATGATTGCGTATCTGCCAGATGAATGCGTCGTTACGGCTAGGGGGCTCGCTGAAGATCTTTTTGACAGGGTTATTTTTCTCCTGACTGGCGATACTGTTCGATCTGTTGCCATCACGACCACTGCCGATAACCTTGTAATACCCGTCCTTCTCTTTGGGCGCAAATGAATAATTGATGAATTGGAATAGCTGATAGGCCGAATCGAATTTTTGTTGAAAGTAATAAGAAGCGCCCCATAGCAGGTACAGATTATCGACCCAATCATTGCGTAGGTCGTGCAAGGCAATACCCGAGGAAGCTTTTTGAATAACCGAATCCAAGTGGATGGAGTCGGCCTTGATCGTGGATGGGGAGTAATTGTAAAAAGAGATGAGTTTGCTGTAGTCGTCTTTATGGGCGGCCTTAGCCTTGTCGATCACTTCGTTGAGTTTTCGAGAGGCATTGTAAGTAAAATTGTAGTGAGTGACCGTATTCTGAATAAATCTTGGAACCGCTCGCAGTTTACCCTCGTTGCTCTTTTCGGACCGTAACACCCTCTCTTCGTACTCTTTAGGCTTCGGGATGTTGATCTTAAAACCGGTCTGCGCCGACAGGGCAGGGCTGTATAAAAGCAGCGCCACCCAGATCCACCGGGGTATTCGCAGTTGGGATAATGGTTGCATATTCACTTGCAATCTCGCTTCTTATTAACTGAAATTCAAATATTTTAGTATGTAAAAATCTTTATTTTTTGTTAGTATTTTTAAGTAGGGCCGCAGCGGAGGTTCGCATTAAGAATCTTACCTTTATTGTGATGGTTATTTATGGCTAAAATCGAGCTTAGATCGGGGTTAAAAAGGTTGCAACACCGCTACCGGCTGGTGGTGATGAATGACGACACTTACGAAGAGGTGGTGACCTTTCGACTATCTCGTTTGAGTGTGTATGTGACCATGAGCATGATCTTTGTGGTTTTGGTGGGACTCACTACGGCACTGATCGTCTTTACCCCGTTGAAGTATTATATACCGGGCGCCGGGGCCGATTATCAGTCGGTGACGGCACTTAAGCGGTTACAGTATCGAGTGGATTCGGTAGAAAAGCAAGATGCGCTCAAACAGCAGTATCTGCTTTCTATTCAGCAGGCCCTGGCTGGTAAAGGTCTCGCCCAGTTGGACACAAGTGTATTGAAGCTACCCGAGACAGAATTAATCAACGATTAACGAAATTCAACTTTATATGTTTACCAACAAATCCAAAACTGACATGCAAACCAATTCTACTCCTCCCGCGGGCAATGCTACCCTTATTAGCGCAGGCACGGTGTTAAAAGGCGATCTTTCGAGCAGTGGAGATCTTCGTATCGATGGTACCGTTATCGGAAATATAAAAACCGCAGCAAAGGTGATCGTCGGTAGTTCCGGAGTGGTCGAGGGTGATGTTTCGGGCGGGCAAGCCGATATTACCGGTAAGGTCAATGGAAATATCCGGGCTACCGATTTGATCCAGCTGCGCGGCGAGTGTATGGTTGCCGGAAACCTTTACGCAGGAAAATTACAGGTAGAGCCCTCTGCCACATTCAACGGGCAATGCCATATGGGGGCCAATGTGGTAGAGATGACCAGCAATGAGCAGCCAGCACAAGTCATCAGCCGCTGATTCGCAGCGGGCTTGGCTTCGCTATGCCGGCTTGGGCATCCAACTAATGGTCTATTTAGTCCTTGCCGTATGGGGCGGGCTCAAAGTCGATCGATGGTTGCATTGTTTTCCCTTGTTGACCGCATTATTACCCTTGCTGGTATTGTTTATTATTTTTTATAAACTGGTCAAAGAAACCGAATCCGGAAAACCTAATAAATGATCGCCAAAAAAGCTCAGTATCATTTCTTATTGATCAGCCTGCTAGCCATTGGTTCGATCTTGGTGGCTGCATGGTGTTCTTTGCTTTCTTGGCCAGCGCTTGTTGTAGCAGCTACGGCTAATTTCTTGCTCTATGGCCTTACTCTTTTTTTATTCAGCCGCACACTAAAGACCTTTTCCGATCCGAATCCGCAGGCATCCATTCGCGCCATTTTGAGTGGGTTTATGATCAAGTTTTTTGTATTGACGCTGGCAGCCATGCTCTATATTTTTTCTATGAGAAAAGCCGTGAGTATACCCGCTCTGTGCGTATCGGCTGTTTTGTACATTCTATATACGGTAGCTGAGATCAGGGCCTTGCTGCTCTTACTCAAGTCTTCTGACCATGGCTAAGAAAGAAGTACCCGTAGTCTATTTGTCCACGTATTTACCTTCCGGCGCCGATTCGCTGGTCTTGCATTACTTGCAGCGCTACCGTGTACACCTGACCATCACGCAAAAAAGGCAAACCGTTTTAGGTGATTATCGCCATCCTGTGCCCGGACAGTCTCATCGTATTAGCGTCAATGGAGACCTGAATCCCTATGCGTTTTTAATAACAATACTCCATGAATTGGCGCATTTGATCACCTTTGAAAAATGGGGCCCCCGAGTAGCGGCCCACGGCAGCGAGTGGAAAAAATGTTATGGAGAATTGTTGACCGCCTTATTGGATCAGGTCGAATTGCCCCACGATATTCATACAGCGCTCAAGACTTCGTTAAAAAATCCGGCAGCCAGTAGCTGTGCCGAGGAATCGCTGATGCGGGTATTGAAAAAATACGATCCCCCGCGTAATGGAGTTTGTCTGATAGAACAGCTCCAAGAAGGCGAATCTTTTTGCATTGCCGATGGACGCGTCTTCGAGAAAGGAGAAAAACTTAGAAAGCGTTTCAAGTGTAGAGACCTGCGTAGCGGTGCCGTGTATTTGTTTTCACCTATTTACGAGGTAAAGCGGCTAGCTACCAATGGTTCCTACTAAGCGACCGCCTTTTTGACCAGGTCGGCTGCCTCACTCAGCAAAATGGCTGATTGTACTTTAAGCCCGCTCTCATCGATCAGTTTTTTGGCTTCGGTAGCATTGGTGCCTTGCAGTCTCACGATAATGGGAATATTGATGTTGCCTAAATTCTTGTAGGCGTCAATAACTCCTTGTGCTACCCGGTCGCAACGAACGATACCGCCAAAAATATTGATCAGGATGGCTTTAACGGCTGGATCTTTTAAAATGATCTTGAAGCCGGCCTCAACGGTCTGCGCGTTGGCCGTTCCTCCTACATCCAAAAAGTTGGCGGGCTCGCCACCACTCAGTTTGATCATATCCATAGTGGCCATGGCTAAGCCGGCACCGTTGACCATGCAGCCTACGTTACCATCTAATTTTACAAAATTCAAATTGAATTCTCCAGCCTCTACTTCAGTAGGATCCTCTTCCGTTACATCGCGCAGTGCGGCCAGCTCGGGATGACGATTCAAGGCGTTGTCATCCAGATTCATTTTACAGTCTACCGCTACGATCTTGTCATCTGAGGCTTTAAAGAGTGGATTGATCTCGAGCATAGAGCAATCCAGACCCACATAGGCATTGTAGAGATTGGTGACGAATTTGACAGCATTCTTGAAGGCGTCTCCGGTGAGCCCTAAGTTGAAAGCGATCTTTCTGGCCTGAAATCCTTGCAGCCCGCCTCCGGGATGAACCCACTCTTTGAATATTTTTTCCGGGGTATCGTGTGCCACGTCCTCAATGTTCATTCCACCTTCGGTGCTGTACATGATCACATTTTGACCTTTACTTCTGTCCAGTAAAATAGAGAGGTAAAATTCTTTTCTTTCTCCGGGGCCATCGTAGTACATATCTTGGGCCACCAGCACTTTTCCAACTTTTTTTCCGGCCGCTCCAGTTTGCAAGGTTACCAGCGTCCCTCCTAATATCTTTTCGGCAAATCCACTGATGTCCTCGGCTGTTTTTCCTACCTTAACCCCATTGATGCCAGTTTCTTTAATGGTGCCCTTGCCTCGGCCCCCTGCATGAATTTGCGCCTTGACTACCGCAAATGGACTACCAAAGCTCGATTTGATCTTTTCGTATGCCACGCGAGCCTCTTCTACCGATGCGCAGGCACAACCCTCTTGCACAGGGACATTATATTTTTTGAGTAATTCTTTAGCCTGGTATTCGTGCAGATTCATAGCAAAAATTTTCGCAAAGATAAGGCAAAACGCCATTTATGAAATGTGAGGACAAGGCCCTACATTCGACAATGATCAGGATCGTACTGGGTTGCTTTTTGTTGATGATGAGCGCTTGTCAAACAACGCGCTTATCGGTTGTAAAAAACTCAGAAGCCGCACTGGGAGGTGCTGCTTTTTATCGCCAGGCAGCGGCCATGGGCTGGGCTGCCCGTGATTCTTTTATCATCCAACAAGTAAGGGAGGGTTCGATCCCATTATATTTAAGAAAGTTTGTTCGGGTGCCCGTAGTCATTAGCTCCGGAAAGCAACGAATAAAGGTTGTTTTTTTTGTTTCACCCGATTACCTGAGTGTTGGTAACAGCGGAGATTGGGCCAGGGTCAGTCTGACCGCTACGGGGGCGGCCACTGTTTTGTCTATGTTGGACTGTTTTGCTCCTACGCCACAATTGGTCGATCGCATTTACCAGCAGGCTTCGGTAAAATTAATGCCTGTTCCTCTGTATGCCTACCGCGACAGCACGCCGGTTATGTGGCAACACCACTTGATTATTGAGGGACAGCGAAAACAACAAAAAGGGTTGATAGCCGGTATCAAAAAGGATATTGTTTTTGTCAATACCAAGGGCGATTCGGTAAGGGCTAACCGTGTGGGGATCTATGGCTGGCATCAACCCGGTGGAAAGCCCATTCAGCCTTTTTACCAGGGGCACGCAAGTTGGTATACCGATTACAGCCACGGGCTGCGGCTTGTGTCGAATTATGTAAAGGTGCAAGGGCGTTTGATCAGGATAGAAACACTATGGCAAGACACGACTTTGCGGAAGAGCTTGTTTTAACCTTACCTTTCGATTGTAGCCGTTAAATTTGCGTCATCTTCAAAAACGCTGCCCATTTACTTTGTTACTGCTTCGAAAATACCTGCCCCTTTTAGTATGCTTTTTGGCTACTCAAGCGTTTGCCCAAGATCCAAGGGCGCAGCCCTTGCCTAGTAGAGGAAATATGCCGGTGAATCTTGGCGGGGTAGGGGGAATGGGAAATGGCAGGCAGGGAATGTCATCCATGATGCGCGGGGAGGGCACCGATAGTCTCAAGCGACGTGATAAAAACGAAGATTCTATTACTATTTTCTATCGCCTTCTCGATCGCTGGGGTCCCTATAAGCTAGACTCTTCCGTATCTGATTTTACCAAGCGTTTTCCCATAAAACCTACTACCATTCACCTGGGTAACCTCGGCAGCGCCTCTCGTTCTTTGCTGTTCTCTGCGCCAGCCATGGTGGGATTTGATCCCGGACTGCATGCCTATGACCTATATCGTTGGAAAGAGGAGGAATTGCGATTTTTTCAGACCACCCGTCCTTATTCTGAGATCAATTACCAGTTGGGAAGCCGGGTGGAACAATTGATCAGTTTGCTACACACGCAAAATATCAAGCCCAACTGGAATTTTTTGTTTCAATACCGTCTGGTCAACTCTCCGGGTATCTTTCAGCACCAACGCACCAACCATAACAACTATTTATTCAGCAGCCGCTATCAATCGAAGAATCTGCGCTACCATATTTGGACCTACATGCTGGGCAACCGTCTGCAGTCAGAAGAAAATGGGGGGATCATCGATACGACGCAGATTCTCGATGATCCGATCTATAGCGACCGGTTCAATATTCCCGTTTGGTTGGGTGGGGCCTCTACCTTTTCGGCCAATTTTTTCAGCAATACGATCAGTACCGGCATCCGTTACCGTCAAACACAGTTTTTGTGGAGGCAACAATACGATCTGGGTAAGAAGGATTCTTTAGTAACAGATTCAACCGTTATTCCTTTATTTTTTCCCCGCTTGCGACTAGAGCACCAGCTTCGCTACGATCGGTCCGCATATCATTTCTTCGACAAGAATCCACAGTTCGATTATTATCAGCAATTCTATGCGGGGTTGCCCACCCGCTTCGATTCGCTGGACCTTCGCGATGACTGGAAGACCCTGTCCAATAGCTTTTCGTTATACCAGTTTCCAGATGCGAAAAACCTACAGCAGTTCATTAAGCTTGGACTTGAATTACAATGGGTAGAAGGTCAGACGACTAAAACGAATCTCTCTTTTTTCAATACCGTGGGACAGTTCTTATATCGAAATCTGACGCGTAATAAAAAGTGGGACCTGGAAGTAGGAGCGCAACTTTTTTTGGCAGGGGAGCATAGCGGTAATTACCGGTTGGCGGTGCAGCTCCAGCGCATGTTGGCTAAGGGAAAGGGCTCTTTACAGGTTGGGGCGCTTCAGTTGAATCGTACCCCTTCTTTTATCTTTGATGCTCGTAGCAGTTTTTTCCTGGAATCAACAGCATTGGCGTTTAAAAAAGAGAATTACACTCAATTCTTTTCGGTTATCGATTGGAGCGCACTTGGAATTACCTTACGAGGGGATTATTTTTTGATCAATAATTACAGCTATCTAATCGATTACCAGAAGCCACAGCAGACGAGCTCTGTTTTTAATGTTCTTCAATTACAAGCGCTTAAGACCTTCCGTTTTGCAAAGCATTTTCAGTGGCATGCCGAGTTTTACATTCAACAGCGCATCGGATCGGCATCACTTAACCTGATGCCCTTTTTTACGCGCCATCGGTTGGCTTACGAGGGGGATCTGGGGTTTAAAAACCTTCGGTTGGCCACGGGTGTCGAAGTGCGTTATCGTCCTGCTTACAAAGCAGACCGATACTCCCCCTTACTGGGGCAGTTCTTTTTTCAGGATAGTATTTTGCTTCGTAACCCGCTGCCGGATATTGCAGCCTATGTTAACTTTCGGATCAGGCCTTTTACCGCCTTTATCAGGGCCGAGAATCTAAACACGGCCCGTAACCTGCAAGGCTTTGGGTTTTCCCGCAATAATCTCTTGGCCGAAGGGTATCCCTTGCAGGGGCTCCATCTTCGGGCCGGCATCTTCTGGCAATTTGTTAATTAGGGGGCGTTTTTTTTGATTCCTGAACCCTTAGTATCTTTGTAAGGATGACTCGGTTATTGGTATCCTTTTCGCTTATTTGTCTGCTCGTCTTCTCGAACGGGTGGAATTGGACCATTCATTTTTGCATGAACAGGGTCGAGGATGTCAGTCTTTTTGCGGCGCAGGAGCACCACTGTAGTTTTTGCGGAATGGATCAAGAGCAAAGCAGCGGATGTTGTCATCAAGAAAAGCAATTAGTTAAACTTGTTCAAGACCAGCGTCCTCCTCAATTTATTCGCTATCTGATTGCTCCGGCCACGGATTTTGCCTTGCCCGTTCAGCACTTTGTCGCATATTTTATGTCTTGGGAAACGGAAGGCATCCATCGATCTGTTGAGGATATCTCCGAACATTCGCGTCCTCCACTTTATATTACTAATCGGGTATTCCGAATTTAATTGGATTCTTTTTTATTCTTAGTCTATTCGTTTTGAATGACTTATCATCTATTTCTCAATTTAAAATTTAAATATCATTTTATGAACTCTAAATATTTTTTCGCCCTCTTTATCAGTTTTATGTTCAGCGCCTCGTTGGTGATGGCGCAGACCACGACTGAGCGTTTTCAAGTCTCCGGAAATTGTGGTATGTGCAAGTCCAAGATCGAAAAAGCTGCAAAAGATGCCGGAGCCAGTTCTGCTTCTTGGAACGAGGATTCCAAAGAATTGGTGGTCAGTTTTGCCAGTGGCAATAGCAGTGTTGCGCAAATTCAGCAGAAGATAGCAGAGGTGGGGTATGATAATGCCGGTGCTCGTGCTACCAATGCTTCCTACAATAAACTTCATGGTTGTTGCAAATATGAGCGTACGGCTGCTTCTACGGAACCTCCTTGCTGTAAGGGGGGTGTTTGTACCATGGCCAACCAAAAAAATTGCTGCAAGGATGGAAAGTGTATGGCTGCCTCCAAGAAAGAGGATTGCTGCAAGAACGGCGTTTGTACCAAGGCTAATGAGAAGAACTGTTGCAAAGATGGTAAGTGCACGGCTTCCTCATCAAAAGAAGATTGTTGCAAAGGTGGTAAGTGCGCTAATGGGCCCAATTGCGAAAAGGGCTGCTGCGCTAAATCTTAAGCTTACCCATGATCAAAAAATTAAGTTTACTGCTGCTCCTGTTATGGGGGCAGCAGTTCTGCTTTGCCCAATTTAGCCGGGCAAGTTTGCAGGCTACGGGCTTAACCTGTGCTCTTTGCAGTAAGGCTATTCACCAGGCACTAGAGAAAATACCATTCGTGCAAAAAGTGAGTGCTCAACTGAAAGATTCAGGCTTTGAGATTACCATCAAGCCTGACTCAACAGTCGATCCCGCGCAAATTAGGACGGCCGTAGAAGAGGCTGGTTTTTTTGTCGGCGCCCTTTATTTGACCTTGGATGAAAGCGCTGTTCCTCTTGACCCTGGCGTACCCGTTAGAAGGGGGGGGCTTTATTTTGAGGCCTTGTTATCGGGTAAAAATGTGCGCAATAGGACCTACCAGGTACTTAATGAACATTTTTTAACAGAAAAAGCTTATTCGAAATTACTGGCAAGTCCCTTAGGGGATAAACTAAGGCAACAACCTGCTGCCATAGAGGGGCTACCGGTTTTTTATCTCAAAAGCAGTGAAAAATGAGGAGTAGAAATACATTGTTCCTTCGATTTGGGATGTGGTTTGGGATCAGAGTTGGGATTTTCTTTCTCATCATTTTTGCAGGTGAGCAAGCTATCGCCCAACCCCAATTTCAGCAACCGGCCCCCGCCTTGGTGCTGCCCGATAAAAAAGGACAGCCCATCGACTTGCAATCGTATCGAAATCAATACGTGTTGGTCGATTTTTGGGCTTCTTGGTGTCCGCCTTGCCGCGTTTTTAACAAGACCCTTGTCAAATTATACGATCGCTATCATCCCCTGGGATTTGAAATACTAAGTGTATCGCTCGATGAAAATAAACAGTCCTGGTCAAAAGCTATACGAGCCGATCGGCTAAGCTGGAGGCAAGTTATAGACACGGCTGCCTGGAATTCTGTGGTAGCTAAAAATTGGGATGTGCTTGGTGTTCCCAATAGTTTTTTGATCGATCCCGAAGGAAATATCATCGCTCGCAATCTGCATGGTGTCGAGTTGGAAAAAAAAGTACAGGAGCTCTATAAAAAATAACAGTCTTGAGAAAGCTGATACTATTCGCCTCGCTATGGGTGGCAGGAACCCTTTCATTGGCTGCACAAGAGCTATATGTTTTTACGGAGCCTGCCTCGGTAATGCCGGCGCGTTCGCTGACCCTTCGCAACAGGATCCATATGATGGGCTCCAATGCGATGTACGATCGATTTACCTTTCGTAACAGTATGCAACTGGTTGCTGGGATCACGCGTCGCTGGACTTTTAGGGCAGGAGGCAGTTGGGGAAATATGCAAACCTATGCTGTGCGACCCGAATCCTTCAATATCTATTCGCGCTATCGACTACTCTCGAGCGATGAGGTTCACCGTCATTTTAGAGTAGCGGCCTACATAGACGGATCCTATACGGCTGCCCCTTTTCGCCACGACGAAGTAAGTTTAATGGGAGATAAGTCGGGCATAGAAGCAGGTCTTATTGCCACTCGCTTGCAACATAAACTGGCCCTGTCGCTCACAGCCTCCCATACGCAGGTGCTGCACCAAACCAGAAAAAACGCATCGTTGGTTGATCCGTCGCGCACCTTTCAGACCCTGCAGGTTAGTGTATCGGGAGGGTATCTTTTATTTCCGCGGGAATACAAAGATTATGATCAAACCAATTTAAACTTATATGCCGAGTTGCTTTCGCAGCGATCGATCGACAACAAGCGATACTATTACGATCTGGCGCCGGCCTTACAATTCATTTTTTCGAGTCGCACCAAATTGAATCTGGGATATCGCTTTCAGCTGGCTGGTACCATGGATAGAATGGCCACGCAAAGTTGGTTATTGACCTTGGAATCTACCTGGCTTGGTTATTTTAGGAAATAAGTTAGCGATTAGTAAAGGCGGCTAAACGAAAGGAAATGCCGAGCGCTACATAATTATCGATCGCTTGCTCTGAAAGTCCTGTCCCCGCAGAAATATCTAGTTTAAGATCATCACTTACGTAATAAGCCACTCCGCCGTCCACGGCATGGGCAGGCTTCTCTCCCCGTACTATGCTACCAAAGGCCTCGGCATATACATACCATCTTTTTCCCAGCTCGATGCCCGGGGCAATGGTATAGATCCAGGTAGCCTGGTTGGAGAAACCGTTCCATTCCGCTCCGAGATTATATCCCAAAGAGGTTTGCTCTCCGAAAGTATGTTGCATGGTAAAGCGAAAATTGGGTGACCATCTTGGGGTTCGAAATAATTTGGACCCCAGCGAAGGAATACCTGCATGAAAGATCAATGAGGTGGCAGGGAGTAAGTTTTTCTCTTCACAGATAGCGATCTTGCCGCCTATTTGTACGGGTAGCAATCCACTTTCCGTCTGGGGAAAGGAGGGGCTAAGCAGTAAGGGTTTGATCGAGTTGAGTTCGGTGATCAAACGCAGCTCGAATTTTTCATGTAACCCCGCCTTCCAAAGGGCCGTGGGATGTACAAAGACCGTTGCTCCCAAAAATTGCTCCTTATTGAATCCGATCTCTCCTTGTATATATCCCTTTTTGGTAATGTACACCGCTTCAGTTTGATCGGGTCGATCTGTCTCCATGCGGCCACTTTGTTGTGCCATAGCAGAAAAGCTGATCAAGGTCAGGGCGCTGAGCCAAAAAAAAGATCGTATTTTTAATAGAGGGGTTGCCACTTTATATTTTTATCATCTCAAATATAAGTCTTAGTCCCACAATGAGTATTGATCTTGTTCATTCTTTATGTATAAATACTATGCAAACTGATCGTAGAAAATTTTTAAAGAGTACGGCCGCTTTGCTGGCTATTTCAAGTTGGTCTGCTGCTAACAGGGGTCATCAGCTGTATCCTGGATTACCGCCCATCAATTACCAGCAGCAGCCCTTGCCCTACTCGTATGGAGCATTGGAGCCTGCCATCGATGCCATGACGATGGAGATACACTACTCCAAGCATGCTGCGGGCTATGCAAAAAACTTGAGGGATGCCTGTGAGGCAGAAAAAGTAAATACGCAAACCCTGCCGTTGGTATCATTACTGTCTCAACTATCAGGTTATTCCGAAAAGATGCGCAATAATGCAGGGGGACATTATAATCATGAGTTCTTTTGGCAAAGCTTACACTCGCCACAATCAGCGATCGCCCATCAGCCCACCGGACCACTCGCCGATGCTATTGAAAGGAAATTTTCTTCATTCGATCAATTCAAGTTGCAATTCACCGAGGTGGCCAAATCGAGGTTCGGAAGTGGTTGGGCTTGGTTGATCAAAGCAAAGGACGGCTCCTTGCAAATCGGGTCTACCCCCAATCAAGACAATCCTCTTATGAACATGGGTTCGCTGCAGGGAGTTCCACTTCTTGGACTCGATGTATGGGAGCATGCTTATTATCTGCGTTATCAGAATCGACGGGCCGATTACATTACCGCATGGTGGACGTTGGTCAACTGGCCCATTGTCGAGCAGCGCTATCAGCAGTAAGCTAATCTAACGATTAGTTCTCTTGCAGGTAAGAAGAAACGGGCTCGCAGGTGCAGACCAGGTTTCTGTCTCCATGGGTGTTATTGACCCTTGATACGGATGGCCAGAATTTATTGTGCGTTACGTAATAGAGAGGATAAGCTGCTTCTTGCCTGCTGTATGAATGAGGCCATTGGTCGGCCATCACCGTTTGTTGTGTGTGCGGCGCATTCTTTAGCGGGTTATCTTTTTTATCGGCTTTTCCCTCTTCGATAGCGCGTATCTCATTTCTGATCGAGATCAGCGCATCACAAAAACGATCCAGCTCAGCTTTGTCTTCGCTCTCGGTTGGTTCGATCATGATGGTGCCGGCCACAGGAAAACTCATCGTGGGAGCATGAAAGCCATAATCTATTAATCGTTTGGCCACATCTTCGGCTTCGATCTCGGCTGTCTTTTTGAATGGACGAAGATCAACAATAAACTCATGCGCACATTGTCCACTTTGATTGGTGTATAGAATATCGTAGTGCGATTCGAGTCGGGCACGCATGTAATTCGCGTTAAGAATGGCATATTCGGTCGCAGACTTTAATCCGGTAGGACCCAGCATGCGGATATAGCCATAGGAGATGAGTAAGATGGAAGCCGATCCATAAGGAGCCGCCGAAACGGCCGAGGAGGTGCCCAAGTTCGTATGTCCGGGAAGAAAGGGTGCCAAATGTGCTTTTACGCAGATCGGTCCCATGCCGGGTCCGCCTCCTCCATGAGGAATGGCAAAGGTTTTATGAAGATTCAGGTGGCAGACATCGGCACCGATCAGCCCGGGAGCTGTAAGCCCCACCTGGGCATTCATATTGGCTCCGTCCATGTACACCTGCCCCCCGTGTTGGTGAATTATGCTCGTGATGTCTTTGACGGTCTCTTCATAAACCCCGTAGGTGCTTGGATAGGTGATCATGATACCAGACAATTCCTTACTGTATTGGTTAGCCTTAGCCAGGAGATCATCCATATCGATATAGCCATTATCAAGGGCCTTTACGACCACTACTTTCATGCCGGCCATTACGGCCGAGGCTGGGTTTGTGCCATGGGCGGAGATCGGTATCAACATAACATTGCGATGCGGTTCGCCGTTGGCTTCATGATATGCGCGTATGGTAAGCAGACCGGCATATTCTCCCTGTGCACCGCTATTCGGTTGCATGCTGCAAGCATCAAAAGCCGTAATGTCACATAGGTATTTGCTCAACTCATCGATCACATATTGATATCCCTTTGTTTGCGAAGCCGGTGCAAAGGGATGAATATGGCTCCATCCAGGCCAGCTCAGCGGCATCATTTCGGTGGCGGCATTCAACTTCATCGTGCAGCTGCCCAGAGAGATCATCGAAGTATTCAGGGAAAGATCGCGATTTTCGAGTTGTTTGATGTAGCGCATCATCTGGCTTTCGCTGCGGTGCGTATTAAAGACCGGATGCGTCAGGTATGTGCTGTTGCGGAGTAAATCTGGCTGGATCGATCCGCAGGCATCTTTCTCTTCCAATGTGTTCAGCGGATTCATCGATGCGCTAAAGCAATCGGCGATCTGCTCTACCGTTATGGCATCGGTCGTTTCGTCGAGTGTTATACCAATATGGTGAGCATCGAGATAGCGGAAATTGAATTGTAGCTTTTCAGCCTTTTTGAGGATAGGTTCACTCGCCTCCACCGAAACGACGATGGTATCAAAATAGGAATCGGCTTTTAGTTTATAGCCTTTCGCTTGAAGCGCCAACGCCAGCGTCCGGGTAAAGCCAGCAATACGCAGGGCAATCCGCTTGAGTCCATCCGGACCATGATAGACTGCATACATAGCCGCCATGTTGGCTAATAGGGCTTGTGCGGTGCAAATATTGGAGGTAGCTTTTTCGCGTTTGATATGTTGCTCGCGTGTTTGTAAGGCCATACGAAGTGCTCTGTTGCCTTTGGCATCGATGCTGATACCAATGATCCGACCGGGAATACTTCTTTTGAATTCATCTTTGGCGGCAAAAAAAGCGGCATGGGGTCCGCCATATCCCAGCGGAATACCAAACCGTTGACTGGAGCCTACGGCTACATCGGCCCCTAATTCACCCGGAGGAGTCAGTAGGGTCAATGCCAGCAAATCGGTAGCCATAATCACATAGCCACCTTGCTGGTGTACTTTATCAATAAAGGTTCTGTAGTCTTCAATGGATCCCTTGTTATTGGGATATTGTACGATGGCTCCAAAATAGCTATTGTCAATGGTGGC
>Ga0078894_10001398_pt1 | contig 17841 bp, 14 predicted proteins | sample LauGreSu1BDMLBSD_2_FD_67506 | JGI IMG/M metagenome (GOLD analysis project Ga0078894, IMG submission 67506) | Freshwater lake microbial communities from Lake Michigan, USA - Su13.BD.MLB.SD (version 4) (version 4) | ecosystem: Environmental > Aquatic > Freshwater > Lake | place: Lake Michigan... | reverse complement strand
GTCGTTTGGTACCATCTTAAATGTTGGCTCAGATGCATCTTTTAATAGCAAATTCCGTGTCGCTAATGACGTTTCTTTTAATAGCAAATTCACAGTAGCTAGCGATGTGTCGTTTGGTACAACCTTAACGTTGAATAGCATCACGGTTGGTCGTGGCAGTGGTAATGTGGCTTCAAATAGTGCATTTGGTAATCAGGCATTAAATGCTAATACTACCGGCACAAATAACAGTGCATTTGGTAATCAGGCATTAAGTGCTAATACTACCGGCGCAGGTAACAGTGCATTTGGTGTTCAGGCATTATTTGCGAATAATGCTACTGGCGGAGCAAGTAACAGTGCATTTGGTATGCAGGCATTAAATAACAATAGTAGCGGCGGATATAACAGTGCATTTGGTGTTCAGGCAGGACAGGTAAATACAACCGGTTCATATAACTCATATTTCGGTTTTAACGCAAAAGCTCTCAGCGCTGCGTTGTCAAGTTCTACTGCAATCGGCGCCAACGCATTGATCACTGCATCCAATCAAATCATGCTGGGAACAACGGGGGAAACCGTTAACGTACCAGGCAAACTCAAAATTGACAATGATGTTTCGTTTAACGCCAGATTCACAGTAGCTAGCGATGTGTCGTTTGGTACCATCTTAAATGTTGGCTCAGATGCGTCTTTCAATAGCAAACTCCGTGTCGCCAATGATGTTTCTTTTAATAGCAAACTCCGTGTCGCTAATGATGTTTCGTTTAACGCCAAATTCACAGTAGCTAGCGATGTGTCGTTTGGTACCATCTTAAATGTTGGCTCAGATGCGTCTTTCAATAGCAAACTCCGTGTCGCTAGCGACGTTTCGTTTAACGCCAAATTCACAGTAGCTAGCGACGTTTCTTTTGGTACCATCTTAAATGTTGGCTCAGATGCGTCGTTCAATAGCAAACTCCGTGTCGCCAATGATGTTTCTTTTAATAGCAAACTCACAGTAGCTAGCGACGTTTCGTTCAATAACAAATTCACTGTAGCTAGCGACGTTTCTTTTGGTACCATCTTAAATGTTGGATCAGATGCGTCTTTCAATAGCAAACTCCGTGTCGCTAATGATGTTTCGTTTAACGCCAAATTCACAGTAGCTAGCGACGTTTCGTTCAACGCCAAACTCACAGTAGCTAGCGACGTTTCTTTTGGTACCATCTTAAATGTTGGCTCAGATGCGTCTTTCAATAGCAAACTCCGTGTCGCTAATGATGTTTCTTTTAATAGCAAACTCACTGTAGCTAGCGACGTTTCTTTTGGTACCATCTTAAATGTTGGCTCAGATGCGTCTTTCAATAGCAAACTCCGTGTCGCCAATGATGTTTCTTTTAATAGCAAACTCACTGTTACTAAGGATGTTTCGTTCAACGCCAAACTCACAGTAGCTAGTGACGTTTCTTTTGGTACCATCTTAAATGTTGGTTCGGATGCGTCTTTCAATAGCAAACTCAGGGTCGCCAATGATGTTTCTTTTAATAGCAAACTCACAGTAGCTAGCGACGTTTCTTTCAATAGCAAACTCACAGTAGCCAACGATGCATCATTCAATGGCAATGTAGACATTTCAGGAATTTTATCCGTCACATCTACACTTAATTCTATTGTCAAAAATACCACCATTAACAATTACTTTGTCAGCGTAACAAATGATTTGTCATTGAATGGAAATCTATTCGTATCACGAGATGTTTCTTTTAATAGTAAACTTTTTGTGAAGACAGATTTATCTGTTAACGGAAATATTACGGCGGGTAATGCGCTGGTTCTTCCTATCGGAGCATCAACCGGCACAGCAACACTAGGTTCCATACGATATAATACATCCACATTAGCGTTTGAAGGATATACAAATGCGTGGAACTCTCTTGGTGGTGGAGTGAGTAGTGCTAACAAAAACGTAAAAATAACTGGGTCGGATACGAGCGGTCTTCAATTTTACGCAACACCAACGGGTGTTGGTGGCACAAGTCAAGAAGTTATGCGAATTGACCTTAGTGGGAATGTGTTTATTGGAAATATTGCAAATACCAATGTTCTTACTCCTCAACCCGTACCGCTAATTATTTCACGCATGTCAGCATTACCAGCTGCCACGGCATCAAATGAATTATTACGCTTACAACTTACATATGATCCTACCAGCGGTCTGCAAGTGCAAGGAACTAGTTGTAAAATGTCATTTTATAATCAATCTAACGGATCGAACGCCCAACCATTTGAAATGGCGTCTATTTCAGCTATAAGAACTGGCACTGCTTCTTATAGTAACAGTGGTAGCAGTTTATCGTTTTCTACACGACGAGATGAAAATGTCACTTCGGGTGGTGGGTCTACATTCACCGTAGCAGAAGAACGTATGCGTATTCTTCATAATGGAAATGTCGGCATTGGGACAACAGCGCCTGCCTTTCCATTAGATATATGTGGTAATTCAGGAACTTTATTAAGATTAAAAAATGATAAAATCAAGTATGCTGGCGGTCAATCTAATATTGAATTTTGGAATGCTTCGGATGACTATCCTCTTGGTATGATTAAGACAATAGATATAGGACAGGGTCCTTCAGGTGCTTATAAATCAAAAATGGAGTTTGTTATAAATAATGGTACAACCAGTACTGCTTCGTTGTACTCGCAAACCCCAGCCTTGAAATTAGACTCCACCGGTGCGGAGGCCGCTAGTTATAATGCAACATCAGATTATCGTATTAAAGACTGTGTCCTTTCCTTGCCCGATTGCTCTTTCGTAGTTGACCCATTACGTCCAGTATCTTATCGTAATAAACTTACCAATAAACAAGATATTGGTCTCATCGCCCATGAAGTACAAGAACATTTTCCCTTTTTTGTCAACGGAGAAAAAGATGGTGAACATAATCAAAGTATCAACTACACTGGTTTCATTGCTCTTCTAATACACGAAATTCAACAATTGAAACAACGGGTATCTGACTTGGAAAACCAAGCAAATAAGTGAAGCCAAATAAGCTAACGCCAAATATTTTATTATAATATGAATCCTCAAATATGTAAATTCATATCATATTACCTTACTATACCAAATCGCCCCATCGAACAAGCACACGCATAGCTGTCCGTGGTTCGGTTTACAACTGCACACTTGCATTCCGTTTTTAAATTTTCGGGTAAACTGTTCCAGTACGTTCGTATATTTACTAGACTACTTTTCGTATTATCATTTGCCATAGTCGCCCCAAAATATCCGGCCGATGACAATACGCGATTGTTGCGACCCTGTGTATCTTTACACACTATAAATGATGGACAACCACTAACGACTTTATCCATATCATATACTCGCTGTCTTAATTTGGGAGTTAGTCGGTTCAGCGTGGGCTTGGTATTTATAATCGTATTTGTCAATGCATACTGTGTATAATTCTGTAAATCCTGTGATGTAAATACGGCGGGTTGTTTTGTTACATTATTCACTTTCTGATTGTCTATCCGCAATAGAGTAGATATTCGTTTTGACTTTAAATAATCACTTTGAGACATTCAGTTTATACACTACCGCCCTATTTTATTGTCCAGTGATTCCCATCGTTATTAAATTATAACTAATATATGCTACTAAAATTCCAACGATCGCACCTATGGCCAATTGCTCTATACTATGTCTCCTATACTTCCATCGCTGATATATGGTTAAACTGATTATCCACAAACCTCCGAGCAGGCTACTTACCGACTGTTTCACTAAATACAAGAATGTTACTAATCCAAATGCCATTTGGGAATGTCCCGATGGCATCCCATATTCTAGTGCACCGGTATATGTGTCATATACTGTCAAACTTTGCCCCCCTGGTGGGCGTGGTTCTCTTATCCACTGTTTCAGACCAATGTTTATAATTATATTTACACATAATACTATAATACTAAGCGTCCAGTATATACCGTTGCCCCATAATTGCCACAAGCTTGCTATAAATAATATTAATGGTCCGAACAGACCGACCAAGTCCAGTGCGTAGATTAAAGGGGATGGCATCGGTTTATTTATGATTTCAGGTAAAGGTGCGACTAAGTCCATTATACATAATACATTATTTTATTTAGTCCCAGATTGTTGTGGTCTATACAATTGTTCACATACTAATGAGAACGACCAATTTGCTCCATTCAAATCCACCACGTTTCCGCGGTCGCTTAATAATTTCACTGACATGCGATGTATGTTTACTGGTCCGAAATATATTCGTTCTTGGTTTTGTAAAGTTCCTCCAAATTCTACATATGAACTGCCGTTTTGTAATCCCGGCAATTTCAGGGGTATGATTCCAAACACATCTTTGGCAAAGGGTCCTGATCCATAGTTCTTACTTGAAACTTCTCCTGCAGTTACCTGGGTCGACGATACATTCCTTGAATTTGCTACCTGGTTCAATGCATATATCTGGTTCTGTGTTAATTTACTATAATCGGTTCGTTGTTCTGTATTATACGTTAATTCCTTTGTAACCGGGTCACACGTATAATTTGTACGGTTTGCGTAGGACGGCAACGGTATATCAGTATCCTTTGCCGTAACAGTTACTAGACCATCGTTCAAGTGGTTCTGATTATAATCATCCAATGTAATTAGGAAATAATTAAATAAGTTTGTGCTGATACACGTGTCTGCGGTAATAATTGCCGTTCTATTAGACGTATAATCCGACAAATAATATATTGTTGATAATCGATATCCCAATATCCAACCTAATGTGGTATCCCAAGTGACATTTCTTACACTATTTACTCCCGAAAAACATTTCACAAAACTATATGGGTCATAAAAGACAATCCGGTAATCTTTTGATGTATATTCCTTGTTAATGGTTATGCGAAACTTTGTATATTCTACGCCTAAATCGTTGATTATTATGCTTATCTTTGATCCCGACGCGGCGGTTCCTAAAAACTGGTTGTTAATCTCGTCTAATAATCTAGTACGGGTATATATTATAGTTGTACCGTCTGTATTTTTTAATGGCAATGTAAATATCAAATTATTATTTGTAGATATTACTCCTTCTTCGTAAGGGATTAATGCAAATGTATTATTGTCAACAGTGCACGCAAATACTTTCTGCTCAATTACAGTTTCGCCTTTTATTCCTAATGCGACCGAACCAAATGTGTTCGTAGTCGTATATGCCAATGACAAATCTGTACTATTTGACAAATTCCAACTTGCATCTATCATTTGACGCGATATTTTTAAATTTTTATACCATGTGTCTTGATTGTATCGTTGATTTACGACCACAGTTAGCGAACAATTATATTTTGAACCGGATATTTGGTTAACTGTTAGTGCGGTTCCACTTAAATCTGGAAACAGGTTGATTTGCGTATTTATCGCAGATACTAACCCATTCAATGTATTATACGTGCGGGTAATAGGTGAGGGTATTAAGTATCCATAAGGAACAGATGAACCGTGTCTAATTGATCTTCCATAATATGGTGTATCCACGGTTGGATTAATTGTTACTGCTAAAAATGCTATATAACTTGTATCTATTGTATATGGGTTATTTGATATATAAGACGTATCAAACTGTGATGTGAATACATTCGCGGTTTGCATATCATATTCATCGATCCCGCCACCAGATAAGTCAAATATACTCGATAATGCGCCTAATCCTGATGAAATAAGTGCTGATGATAAATCGTGTCTACCATTTGCATATGTTACATACGTTCCCGCGCTGGGCACACCTCCACTTACGTCGAGTTTAAATCCAGTTTGTGTTATATTATATGATATATCTTCTAAAAACTGAATGCTATAATCAGTTTCAGTCAATTGTTTATTAACAGATACAGTTAAGGTCGCACTTGCAGTATTATCTATATTAGCTACCAACCGAATATTCGTTCCACTTAATACGCTCACGCCATCACTATCCTTAAAATTCTCAAATTGTTGATTTATTGTATTTTCTAATGTACGCACAAGTCCAGTAACATACGGGGTTTGATTACTAGTTGTATTAGTATTATTCGGATGCATTACTGTATAACTTAGATCACTTGTCATAAATTCACCCGCATTCTTTCCAGTAAATGTTGCCAATTTAGTAGTGATACTAGGTATTGTATAGTTATTCTCGTAATTAAACGTTGCAGTATAAACATAAAGACCGCCACTCGAATCCAAATTGTATGAACTATCAAAATTTAACCGTGTATGCAAAAAACTCTCGGTAAGATCCAGTTTAAACATTTGCGTTGTTATGTTTTTTGTAAGATCAATTTGGGCATTAAATTTAGTTTGACTGTCTATTTTTGCAAGTGTATTGTCTATTGTAAAATTGCTACTATTATCAGCTGTGGCAAAGCCATTGTTTATTGCGGTAATGTAATTCGTTAAATTGTATGGCACGGATATTGCGTTATCTATTTTTATTTTATAGCGTGTGTTAGCTACATCGTATCCTTTACTTTTGCACACTAAACTTATATATGGGCTTGACGCTATCCTAAACTGAGAATCTGACTGTTGCATAGGAGACTGTTCAGATATTAGATTATTCATCTCCATTACACGCGATGAGTTCGGATTAAACTGAAAACAAGAATTGCTTCCGGTCCATATTTTTTTATCAACCCCGGTTTCAAAGGGAAATCTGACCTGTATCTTTGATCTACCTATATTATTCGTTGTATTTCGGTTTGTTTTTAATTTTAATAAAAAATATGAATTATTACTCACATCTATACGCTGTATGCCCGATTTGCGCTGTATAGGCGTCTCACTCGTAGATAAATATCTACTACTTTGTATTGCGGTATTTAATGCAGTTGTTAGCTGTGCTCTTGTATACGATCCATCTCCCAGACCAATTACTATATTCAATGTTAAATCTAACTGTTTGCCCAACTGGTTCTCATCGTATTCATCTCCTATGTATTTATATACTGTAAAATAGTTATTACCACTAGTTAGTGTAAATCTAGTATTTTCATTTGCTATATCCGTCGTCAATGGCAGTGTTCTTTCACTTTCTAGATGAAACATTTCATATGTTTTTTGTGTAAAACCTAAAAATCCGGGTATTGTAGATAATCGCACGGCATCCGTTTCAACGCCCGACCAAGTAGTAGGAAAATTTAAATAATAACTCGTTTCATTGTATTGTTTATACAGGTCTAGTGTCGTCGTTATCAACGACGTATTGCTGTTATAATTTAGCGCAGTATTGCCAAAACTAACATCAGAATATGTTTTTTTTGCCAGTGTTATACCTTCATTTATTGTATCAGTCAAACTTTGAGGACTATAATTACCAGCCGCTATATCTATTTGATAATCGTGATTTCCATTATTTATACCGTCTACATCCCCCTTCAATACAAAAAAATTACTTCCGAAATTATTATTGATTGTATACCACGTATATGGAATTTGCACCGAATATAACTTTAATGATACCACATCCTTTAATGGGTCGGATAAATTAAATGTAAATTCGGTGGATAGCGTTCGTTTGTCATCTCTATATTGACTATCAATACTTATTATTCGCTTGATTGTCTGTTGCAATAATGGATTTAGTTTACCATTTGCATACTCTAATGACTTTATATAACCGATATTATCTGGACTTTGTTTTACTACACTATTACTTTGTGCCGGCGGATTTACAGTTATTGCGCTGCTCGTGCTGGTCGTATTTGCAACGTTCGTAACTTTATTTGCTGGTGGGGGTGTTGATTTTACTATTTCTTGATTAGTCAATCCTTCCCGTATATTCGAAAATTCTTCTGTTTCTTCGTCTTCTTCATTTTCAAAATTCTCTATTTCATCTTCTGTTTCAAAAAAACGACGATATATTTTTTCAAAAAACTCCGCTAATTGATCACCCGATGCATTCTGTATATTTTTGTATTTATTTATTAAAAATATGATTTTTGCCTCTAATTCGCGGTCTGTCGGACTATCTAAGTCTAATATATTAAATAGTTCTACATCTGTATAAGTACTTACATCATACATTGATGCATCATCCCGACCCCTTGTTGGGCGATTATTTGATAATGCATTATTCATTTTCCAGATATATATTTACTTGGAATAAAAAAAAGTCTATATATTGTTCTGTGGCATTAATCATTTTTATTTTTCAGTTGGCGTGTTTTCATTTATCTAGTTATTATGTGTTTCTGTTCTTGTTGGCCTTATTCGTTTCTTAAACATTTCTCCAATATAGCTCACCATATCCAGACGCGCCGACATCTTGAATAACATTTCTGTTGGAAAACTTTTCAGACCCTGCCCCCGCTTCATATGTGTATTCCCACTAAAACATAAAATATCAAATACTTTCATTATCCTCTCCTCCTCCTCCGACATTTCTGTGCGATTTATTCTGGTTTTGCCTATAAATACATATCGGTTGTAATTCCCATTTGAGTATACACTGATTTTGCTCACGATCGGCCGGTTACGCACCATTCCGACCCCCATTATTTTATTTGTATCGTTGTTCATTTCTAATACAAACATAATTGATTCCATTGGAATTATACTGGCTATTGGGTCGGGACTGCAATATATACAGCCGACATTCGACTTGCTCGTACGATACCGCTCATTTTCTTGCCACGTACTTGTGTTAAACCTACTTGTCACTATATGATTTCGCATTTGCTTCTTATATTCACATAATTGCTTGCGATACAATCGCTTGTCACTCGGTACTATTGGATGCATTTTAGATGCTCTAATATGAAAGCCATTCTTTGCAATCAATTTTATGTTCTCGGATTACGTAATTTTCTCTGTAAAAATATAAAACCATAGATATATATCTCATTAACTTATGGACACCAATCTAGTATCTATTGATATTGTAGATACTTCAAATTATACATCTATTCCTATATCTCCCAGATCCAACTCAGATGATACTGGAATAGATAGCCATTCATCTGAAACCATTGACACTCCTGTTAAAATCAATATTGTGGATAATGGTGCCGAGGGTGAACCGATTATTAGTAATGTGGAAGAGGAATTGGGACTGACACAATATACCGACAATCACTTTACGAGTATTACGAATAAAGACCTTGAACGAGTTCGCAATTCATATACCGCCCCTCTTACCGTACCTGAGGAGAACTTGATTTCATATAAATCATCCAGTAATAGTCCTGTATTATCTGTATTGGATAGTAATAGAGGTAGTCGTAGCAATAGCGATGATGAACCCGATACAAATGGGGCAACTGACATTTCATATCGCACGTATCACAAACGCCGGTATAATAAACTGAATTATCGCGACGTGGAACGTTCCATCGGCAAATATTACAAACAAAATCAAAACAATGCTCTCTATTCGAATGAAATGGACATTCTAACCACGTACGTTAAAGGACAAAAACACCTCTATATTCAATCTAAGCTTCTTACACAACAGAAATTAAATTGTCTCGTTTTTCCAGCAATCATTATCAGTGCAGTTATTACTATTATTTCACCTTTTGTTGAATGCAAGTCGTGGAACGTTGGTATTATTTCTGGTTTGAATGCCATTGTTACCTTATTTATATCTTTGATGAACCTTTTAAAATATGAATCGTCGACTGAAATGTATTCTCTACTTGCATCTCTTTTTGACAATATTGAAACATCCATTGAACTTACTGGCCGCAAACTTACGATTATGCAACAACAAGACAATGATACCTCATCGGTCATTATTTCCAAGTTTAATGATGTGGAAACGAGAATTAGTGATTATAAACTTACGAATGCGGTTCTCATACCCGAAGAAATTAAGCACCTTTTCCCGATCATCTCACATATCAACATCTTTTCGTTTATTAAAAAAACCGATCTTCATAGAAAAATGTTGATTGAAAAATTGCGAGATATTAAAAATGAGATTTACTTTATTTTGTACAAATGGGAAAAAGAAGAGAAATATGCCCGAAAACACAACCTCGCTATCCAGCCGCCGCTTAGTCCTGCTGTTCGCGCGAATACCCAACGCGAACGTGAACGTGAACGATTAACCTATCTATACATATTGAAGGACACTACCAAAAATGAAATCATTGAATTTCAAAATACATATAGCGTTATGGATAGCATATTTAACCGAGAAATATTAGGAGCTGAACATCACCGTAATAAATGGTGGGGCTACCTATTCTGTAATTATTGTAAGTCATATACTCCGTCATATGATTATTTGGACGGCATTACGCCCATTCTTTCTGATTATTTTAGTAGTATTATAAATGAATTTACTGTTAACAAAATAAAACATCGCTAATATGTTTAACGTGCTGGGCATATCTTCCAATACCAAGGCATATCGTGGACAAGTTTAACAGAACCTTTCTCTAAAAAGGTTTTTTGTACATATTTTGCCATTTCACTTCTCAAATTCCACCGTAGCGTGATTATTACACGCTTATGTGACGGATCGTTGCGTAATGGAATCTCGTGTATGCGGTCAATTGTTCCCATATTCATATTATTTATCTTATTGAAAATATACTCTCGCTGAGTACTTGTATCTATGCGAGGTATGCATATGGATGAATACCGAATGTTCATTATGTATATGATGTCTGTGTTTATCTTATAATATTTGTACAATTGATGTTTCAATTTTACAAATCCCTTCGTTCATCAGCCGTATTCATCGTTTGCTACTCCCTTTATTTTATGCCATTGCTACTCCCTTTATTTTATGCTTTTGCCAGCCCATTTGGTCGTCGCCCTTTGTTTTATATAGCGTTAATTAATCACTATTATAATACTTCCTTTGTATCGGTAAACCTATTATATAGGTTGCTGTCTCGGGTCTGTATTTTTGTACAGTATGATCTTAAATATGTAATTTGCATATTTAACTGATGTATGTGTTATATTCTGTTTTCTCATTATTGTTATTCCGTCTAACATAATGGATAAACTATATTACTACCATACATTTACTATTTTGCTGTTCCGAGACATATTTATAGTACTCTCGCTTTTAAATCATTTGTGTTCAATTGTTATATTTTTTTTATTCGCTTATTCAAAATACAATATGGATGTTATCTCTAACCCCGAACCCAATTTAGATGTTTCGTGGATTGCCGAACAACAGCGAATACAAAACATTGAAACTAACTATTGTCGAGAACCCGTTACTGACATTCAAATATACTGTTTATATATCAATAAAAACTCGTATATTGACAAAATCGCTCGCAAAAAACAGAATATTGTTGATAATGTTCTCACAAGAGACGCGGTTCTCGGTATCATACAAAATAATAAACGAATGGCTTCCAAGAAATATAAATTGATGGATGTCCTTCTTTATCACGTTGACTTGGAGCCTCAACACATACAAACATACTCTCAAACCAATGATATTCCCGCTAGTTCCAAATCTTTTTTTAAAGTTCTCCCCATTGTTGACGAAATACATATCCCTCCTTCTATTTTCATTTTTCATAGTCTAAGTTCTGTATTTTTTATGTATAAAGAAGTTGACACAGGTTCTCATAACCACACAATTAAATCCATACTTAAACCATCATCTTCATCTGTCACTGCTGAAACGAAATCAAGTCACACTAAGAAAGTCCGTATTTCTATGGATGTTCAGCATAGCGAGTTTGTTCCACGTTCCCATAAACCCAAAAAGACCCGGAAAATTGTTCCATCGCTTTCCAAGTAATATGCAAAGGGTATAAATGGTAAACATCAATATATACTAGATTTCTACAATGGACTGTGTTTCTAATCTATCCGATTTACACGTATTCTTACACGAAGAACTCGTTTTCTTCTTCTTCCATAATTACCGCGAAACTTCCGCCGAAACCGATGCTATCCTGATACAACGTTTGAGCGATGTTCTCGCTCGTATTAAATATGACCTACTACCTCAATACAGATCTACCTATCTTGTTCTGTTTTACAGATTAATTGGATACACCCGGTCTATCTTATGCGGCAAGGGGGATCATCATTTCGCGTATCTCATGTTATTTGTATGGTATAAATATTTCCCCACACTTGCCGTTTATGCTCTTCATCGTTTCGTTGTATGCACAGACGGGCAACACGCAACATTTGGCTCTTGGCGAGACATCAAATATCTATGCCAGTTTATCAAGTCGTATTCTGTCAATGGACAAGACCATTCACTTATTGATGTTTGTTGTGACTTTGTCAATGCACAATTGGATTCGGATTTGCAAATACACCACGTGTATGCTCTCCCGAAACATAATCAGACAATTAGTAATGTGGCAAAATGGATTCCACGAGAACATAAACAGTTTGACTGGCTATATCATAAACTAGTTCTCCATTGGATTAAAAAAAATAAACCGTTTATTTTAAAGAATGCTACCGATTGTTCTTACCTCGCCGCCATTTCCAAGTCCAACCGTATATATAGAAAAAAAATTGCATCCTTGAATAAAACCATCGATACTACTCAAATCAAACAATGTGCCCGAAATAGACGTGACATTATTCCACAACACGTATCCCGCTATACGCAAATGAAACAACCCAATCTCATATTTGGTTACGGCGAAAATGACACAGACGATAGACTTTCTTGTTCTCAACATTTCAAAGAATGGTTAGATTACAACTTGGCCAATGATGATTGTCGAGCTAACCCATCTACCATTCACCCTACATACGTTACACCTCTCCCCATTTATCATTATGTCAAAATGGCTCGCCAACTCATTGCCAATTCTTCGAATTTGCTTCCTGCCGACATTATCTATCAAAAAGACATACTTGACAAACAGTGGGCTGCTATGTCCAAATCATTTATTCCGCGACAAGGTGGCTATTCTATTCCCATTATTGATGTTTCTGATATTATGTATAGTCTGAACTCCGATTGTTATTATTCCTCGATTGGGTATGCAGTCCTATTTGCGCAATGCAGTTCTATTGCAAACCGAATTCTCGTGGTAGGTAATAAACCAATATGGATTAATCTAGATGCCACTTCTGGATTTGTTTCCATCGTCGAGCATATTCACTCTGCGGTTTCATCCACCTTTTGTACAAACGCCAATTTTAATAAGGCGTTTCATCTGATCGCTACTACCATTTGCGATGCAGGATTAAAAAGCCACGATATTCACCGCCTACGTCTTGTCGTGTTTTCCACGTTCTCCCAACTCTCTAATAAAGGTTCTTTTTACGATGATATAACATCTATTTTTACAGAACACTCTATCCAAACCCCATTTATTGCTTTTTGGAATGTATCAAAACGATTTGGTGAACTTTTACCCTGTGACATTCATCAAAATTCCACTATTTTAATTTCTGGGTTCTCTCCATTCATTTTTAATACCATGTTACAAAAGTTCAAGCGCTATTATATAACTCCGTTTCACGCAGTTTGCAATATTCTCAGAAATCCACACTTTGATATCTTAGAGGATTATATTTCACGAGTTGTGCGGTAGTTTAATTTGTCATAATATGATACCATATTTTACTTCATATTATGATTACCTCTATCTCTATGCATATATTGCTTTTCGCTGCTGTTTCATTTCGTCATCTATTATCAATTGTTGTTTGATGGATGCCCATACGTTATTTTTTACTTCGGCTAGTACATCTGGATTACGCGACGTGGTGAGTAACTCTTTTTGCTGCTTCTTCTGTTCATTTTTTTTCACTTTACCAAACAGTTCACCCAGTTTTAATATTGTCTGCTCACACGTCGGACGTTCTGCTGGCAGCGACATCACGATTTCTTCTAAATATGACTTGTATGACTGCATTAGTGAAACCTCGCCCAATTTTAGTTGTTTTACGATGTATAAATAACATACAGACAATCCATAATTATCCCACGATTTGTTATACATTTGTAATTCAGTGACCATCTCTTTCCATTGTTTACCTATATATTTGCTATAATACTGCGTCATGCTTGCTCGATATTTCTCTCGTTGTACATCCGTCATCAAATCTGTGAATGCGTCATTCTGTTTTATAAAATCACCGATTACTCTGTCTATATCTTCCTTCTTTACTTCTATGTCCATCCATTTTATTGGCGCAGTCGCCCCGCCAAATCCGACATAGCCACCATTCATAACCTCGGCATCTGGTTTTAATTCATTCGCCGCATATGATATCATCGCTATTTCTAAGCACCACGGTCCATAGTCCGGGCCATATACGTAAAATGCGTCTTTATAGTCATTCACGGATATTTCTGATACGTCTATTGACAATCCAAAGTCTATTATGATCGCGGTTCCCGTTTTATCTTCACATATTACATTATTCTCTTTTACATCATAATGGATTATTCCAGCAGCGAATAGCCGCTTAAATCCTTCTAACAATGCTTTATGCGTTGCTACTATTTCGCGATTAATCCCGATCGGCTTGGCAGTATATTTCGCGAGCAAATGCTTCAACAATGTATTTTTTCCTACATATCTTAATTTACTCGCAGCATATGTTAATGCATCTGGCTTAACTATATCACATTTCTTAATTTCACTGTCTGTCACATTTGATAACGATACCTCACAACTAGACAATATGGGCGCATAGTAGTCTGCATAGCTTTTTATTTTTTTGATCTTTTCACCAATGATCTTTTCGCGGCTACTTGTATCTTTGCCTGTCTGTATTTTTGTTATATATTTGTCAGTTAATGGTTCGCCGTCTTTACAACCTACTCCTGGATGAAATACGCAGCCATAACCTCCTTGGTTTAGAAACTTTGGTGGAGGGGCTTGTTTTGGGACAGGGAGAACTTTCATTATTATAATATCTTGCGACAATAAAAAACAGATTTCTCCGTTTTGTTTGTGTTTTTAAGGTTTTATTTTTGTGTTATTTTTGTTAATTGTTATTATTTATGCTACCACTGGGTCTTGTAATGCCACCTTTATATTGTAAAACCGGTTCTTGTACGTCTTCTTTAATCTATCCGTCACCTTCTTTAATTCTTCTCGCATATTTTTATTCACTTTGTCTTCATCATTCATCGGCGGCAATAAATCGGAGATGACGTCATAGTGCAATTTACAATATGTTGTAAAACTTTTTGCTGCAGTTAGCGCAATTATATGATTACCATCTTTTTCCGTTTCTAATATATTCCGATTAATTTCACTGTATATATAGTCATCTATTGTTTTCAATACAGAACGCGGCAATCCCTCGTATTCCTTTCTTATCGTCGGTTCGGTAACCGTTTCGCACCCCTTCTTACGGTAATAATACCTCGCGCTTTTATACATTCGGTCTAATATATCCCCCGACAGTCCATTCGCAGTCAATCTTGCCACCTCAGATCCTATCAAGTTCTTTATATCTGGCTCCTCCATCCATTTCTGCCACGCTTCCTTGAAATCTTTACGACCATCATACTCGTGTATTTTTGCAAATGACGATAGTTGCTCCACGACTTCCTCGCTGTATGTATGCCTGTTGGTCTTGATTATTACGCGCACTGATCCGTTCATATTATTCATACGATTTGGTTATTATATATGCGATTAATTATCGTAATAAAAAGTTTTCAATTTTATGTTTCCATATCATATATGGAGAGCCCGTTTGCCAGTGCAAATACATCCGTCGTTCTTTATTTAGAACCGTATCTAAATACTTATTACAAATCATATCAAAATATTATCACACTCAGTGCGATGCCGACGGGACCTCTTGCCCAATTGGTTTCCTCCATTTCTTCCCCGAAATTGTCTCCGTTTCAAGAGTGTAGTCCGTTCTCATCCGCGTCTCATTGCACCTTCGTTTTGCAACGATATCCGAATAATCAACCGTCATATGGTGCTGGCGGACGCCACTCTGCTAAGAACGCGGACTTCTTTATGGGCGCCGAGGATATCCCGTCCGTCTTCTCTTATCTACAACAAAATGGTTATTTAATTGATACCAGTCTTACCAAAATGCTTTTCAAATCTAACATCAATGTTGGAGGAAATTCAGACAATAATACTTCTCGCAAAATGATTTGCATGATACAATATGCCCCCTAACTCATTTCTTTTTCTATTCATATTCTAACTATCAATATGGCTTCATATAGTAAATCGTTATTTACCAACTCCACGGTATTTTCAAATACACGTTCTCTCGTTGATCCAATTTCTTTGGGCATATATTCAACCTCTTCTGGTGGCGGTGGTACCTCTTCGGACGTTCTTGATTTCTTAACTTCATCTTATCTCAGTATACTTCATATCATTGAAACGCAATATGGTGCCAATATGGCGAATAAAACGTATGAGAATATTCCTTCCAACTACAATGCTTACACCGAATTGGTCTCCAACTTGAAAATTATTCAAACCAAAACTACAAACTCTACACTTACCCTGTTACTCAAAATCGCAGAAGATACTTTGGTCGGCGCAGTCAATTCTTATACGTTGTACGGCGACAATCTTCTATTGCAAGTTGACAAATCTAATTTGGAAAAACGCGTTAATGACATCCTTACCGACAAGAACACCAAGCTTGTTGAAAATACATTTAGTTACAGCAATATGTCCGTCCAGAAAACGTTTAAACTCGCGGCTGTGTTTAACTACTATATTATGATTTATGGTCTCCCAGTACAAGGTGTTGGATTTGACCCAGTCAAAATTTCATTCCTCGTCAATATTCTCACCGAAAAGGGCATTGACCCGTACGGATAAAAAATTGATTTGAGTTGGTATTTTTTTTAGGCGTCAAACAATTAATCACTATCTTATTATGCAAAATAATTCTCGGTACAATACTCCGTATTGCGGCACTTGTCGTAATGCCGGCAAATCGCGTGCCGAATATACCAACCATTGGACACGATCCGAACCTGGACCCGGGGGCACGATTACTTGCCCCCTTATTCTTAATACCACGTGTGGGGTTTGTCATAAAAAAGGACACTGGGCAAAATACTGCACGGCCATCCCTTCTCCTCCCCCCAGTAAAACGGTTAACCCGCGGTCTTGGGCAAATGTCCTACTTTCCCCCCCTCCGACCCGCACCTATGTGGATACGCATATCCGCCCGTCCTCGCCGGATTACCCACCTCCGACCTACACCTATGAAGACACGTATATACGCCCATCCTCTCCGGATTACCCTCCTCCCAGCAATAACCTGGATTAGATTTGTTATAATTAAATAAATATAAAAAGAGCGCTCTATAATGTAGTAGCTAATATGTCCACCTGTTCTTTTTGCAACAAGCCTTACAAATCTCGCGGGGCGCTTATCAAACACGCCGCGAAATGCACTGCCCGTATTGAAAATATTACCGCCGATATTGTTGAACCACCGCCAAAGGCATCTGTGCCCGCACCCGTGCCGGCCCAGGCATCTGGCCCTGGACCTATACCCGTGAAATTGGATCGTCCATTGAATGCTATTTCCCGCGAGGAAGCCAATCACGACTTCACGGAAAATGCGCGACGCGATTTTAGAGAGCAAATTCAATCACTAATGTCCTCTAAGTACCCCCCTCAGTCTGAGCCCATTTCTAATGAAAATATCACGGTGAATGCAAAAGCGTTTGACTGTCTTACGAAGGCGTTTATCTCCGAACTGTTTGATTATCAGCACAACCAGTTTAAAACCATCATCGGACATAACAATCATCTCGCGGAAGAAAATAAAATGTTGATTTCCGTTCTGCGCACTCTTATTCTTATGAAACATAATGATGGCACTCTCGGTGACTATGATCTCCCTTCCGACGAGGACGAACCCTCTGCCAAAAAGGCATCCTCTGGTACTAATGCTTAATTGTT
>Ga0078894_10001397_pt1 | contig 17846 bp, 15 predicted proteins | sample LauGreSu1BDMLBSD_2_FD_67506 | JGI IMG/M metagenome (GOLD analysis project Ga0078894, IMG submission 67506) | Freshwater lake microbial communities from Lake Michigan, USA - Su13.BD.MLB.SD (version 4) (version 4) | ecosystem: Environmental > Aquatic > Freshwater > Lake | place: Lake Michigan... | reverse complement strand
TTATTGTGAAATATTTCAAACATTAAATGGATGTATAAAAGACATTTATATTTATAAAAATAAAATTATTAATAAAGTCCAATCCACTTTTCCATCATTTATTCATGGTAATGGAAATAGTAAAGAATATCTATATTCCATTTCTAAAAATTTATCTATTATGCGAACCTGAATATACATCGCTATTTTCAACATCACTTGGAAATTCATCGCGTGATTCTTGGTCTGTAATATCGAAAGTTAATGCATATGTATTTAATTTTGGATACTTTTCATAATATTTACTATATTTTTTATGCGGATAATCAGAATCGTACATAATTGGTAAAAATTCATCAATTGGTAAAAATTTTTTCAACAAATTTGCGTTCAATAATTTTTTTGCACCATTATATGTGAGAATATACGATGATGCGTTATATGAATATTTTGGAATAATAATTATATCTTTAACAATTATCTCATTTCCCAAATCATAAATATCGTTCAATTTATATCTATTTAAATAAAACATATCATAATCTATGTCTACATTTAAAATATATTCTAGCATACTATCAAAATCATCATAAAAAACAGTATCGTCTTCTAATATTAATAATTTTTCAATATTATTTTCAACTATATATTTCCACACAAAATAATGCGATAAAGTACATCCAATTGTACCTACATATATTGGGGTTTTTTTATATGGGTCAATATAATTTGGTATAATTTCAAAATCATATTTAGACAGTTCTGTTTTTCCATCTACTGCGTCCATATAAATATAATTAGTTAAACATGTGTTTTTAATTTTTTCTTCCATATATTTTTTTCGTTCTTTGTTTTTTTTCAAATTTATAATAACAGTAGGAATCATATAAAAAATATTAATTATTGTTTTTTATATTATTCATGTATAAATATATAAATCATATTTACAATCTATTGATATTTTCAAGAGCCCATGTATTTATTGTATATCTATATGTATTATTTTCAACATTAGATACTTCATGTAAATGCGTCCAATATGGTGGAAAAATAATAACAGAACCTTTTTTCATTTTCAAACTAATATTATAATACGGAAATTGAAAAATTCCACCATCATAATCATCATTTAATGCAAATATCAATGTTGCATTACGAATCATTTCATATTCTTGTATTTCTTCTGATTTATCAATAAATGTTACATCCGATGTTTGTATAAATTGTATACCATCCTTATGTAATAAAGTCTTTCCATATATTTTTCGCAGACAATAACCAGAATTGTATTTAAAATATATATTGGAGTTTATTTGCATCATAATATTACTTATTGTTTTCATTTTTTCACTTATAATATCCATATCTTTTTGCAATTCTTCTGGATTTACGCCATTAATATTATTTATGATTGTATTGTCATCATTTAATATAGAAATATAATCTTCACTTATCTTTTTTGAAAAATTATAACAAGAAACGTCTTCTTTCAACAATTCACTCGGATACACGCTAAAACATTCTACATTATTTAATTTCTTATGAACTTGTTTTGTAAGTGGCAATGTATCTATTAATTTAATGATTTTACTGCAAAAGTCGGTTTCTAATATATTTTCAATAATATATATATTACATTTGTCATATTCAATTGTTTTATACCCTTCAATCGTATTAGTAATTATATTCATATAGTATAATAACTAAAAAATTTATATTATTTGTGCTATATAATTTCTTTTAATTTCCATGCAATACATATCCGCATACCTTTAACATAACGATTAAATGAACAACCCTTATGCATATAAGTAGATGGAAATAATACACCTCTGTTACGAAATGGCTCTATTGAAAAAACTATTTTTTCATTTGGAACTTTTATATATAAATTACCGCCAATATATTCTATACATGTATTATCAATACTATGAATATATAAACAAAATGTAAGTGTATTTTCTTCATTATCATCTACATGATAAGAACCATCTTGTCCAAATGTTTGTCCATTTGCATATACTCTTTTTAAAATAAATTTTTTTTCGAATTTATATTCTATTTTATCTTTTATATATTTTGAAAAAAATATCTCATCGTCTAATTTCATCATCCAAAACGGTGTATTTAGTTTATTATCATCACTAGTCGATTCTTGTCCAAATTCCCAACATTTCGATGATATAATGTTATTCAATAACTGTAAATCATCATTATTTAAAAAATTATCAATTATCTTTATATTTTCCATAATTATTACTAATACTTATTTTTATATGTGTTCAAAATAATGTATGTTGTCATTAAACCATTTTTTTATTTTCAATTCTAAATCTACATTTTTATTAAAAACATAATCATATTTTAAAATATTTTGTAAAACATAAGAAAATTTGAATTCATCATATTTGGTTAAATTATCAAATAAAAACAAATCTTTCTTATTTTTAAAATTAACACTATTATGAAAAATAAAAAAGAATATTTTCAATTCGTTTGCAGAAGTAATATGCATAAAATTATTTTTTTCTAAATATTCAATGGAATGTTTTTGACAAATATTACAACCTATATTATTACACATTAAATATATAAGTTCTAACAATTCCATACGTATAATCTTAAATGAATCTGGTTTTATTTTATTCGCAAGAACATGAAAAAAATTCCATAAAGCAGTTCCCCAATAAATTTCTTTATTCATATTATCATTATTATAATATATAAAATAATATTTTACATTTCAAAAAATCACAAAAACTTTTAGAAAATATTCAGAAAATTTGTTTTAATTTTTCGGTTTTTCCTTGTCTGTGTTTTCTTTTCTTTATTTTTAATAGTTTGTTTTTTTCGCGAATTCTCTTCTGTTTTTTCTTTTAATGCATTTGGATTATAACGTAAAAACCATTCTTCGTATTCATGTGTTCCGCGTTTTCCAGAAAGTTCTTTAAATTTTTCCGCTTTTTCTGCACGAATAGTTTCCAAAGTAGGTTGTTTTCCGTAACACTCTAAACTAAATCGTTTTAACAATCCACGTTGTTCTAAACGGTTTTCTTGCTCTACATTAAATAAAAATTCCGCCATACATAAAATTCGGTCTTTATTAAAATATGGAAACGGTTTATCTGCATAAATAAATGCTAAATAAAAACTCAACATAGTATCGATTGTTGCTACGTTAACTTCACTCTCGCCAATAGTAATAGTATTATAACTATGACAAGCAATTGGGTTATATATAAATGCTAATGTATCTCTACCTATACGTACTTCATATCGTTCTGGAATAATTTCTCCAATAGCATCGTGTTTTATTGTTTTAATATTTTTATAACCATTTTCTTCTAATTGCTCGCCAACAATGGCTGCTGTTCGTTCAGGTTCTTCACTCAATACGTCAAAATCCGGAATTTGCATAATTAATTTCTTCTGTGCTTTTGGCATATATCTTGAATATAAACTACTTGCATATCCACCGAAAAACACTACTCCTTGGTCAATTAATGTATCACGAACTATAAAATAAATTTTAGATGATTCTTTTTCATTTGTTTCCATACTTCTTTGGAAATCAATAGTTTCGCAATTAATAGATGTTTTCAACGGATAGTATTTGTTTAATAAATTTAAACGTTTTAATACTTTTTCCCAACGAGATACGTCGCCTTGTGGGCGTGATAATTCTAAATACATACTCATACGTAAATAATTTGGAGGAGCATACAAAATACCTGACCGTTTTATTGCGTCTCTTTTAATTGAATCGAAAATTTCATCTTCTAAAAATGTAATATCCGCAACAGGAATGAAATTTACAAATACTTTGTATGTTCCTGGATGAACTCCTGATTTTGCTTCTACATCCGTGTACCCTGCTTCAAAGTAAATATCTGCTAATTCTTTTGCATGTTCTAATGCGCGATTTGAGAAAAAATCGTAATCTGGAACTTCTATGTCTTTATTATAAAACTGCGCAAATTTTGGTAATATTGCATTAATAGCAGTTCCACCGTAACATACTAATTTTTTCTTCATTAAAAAATCTTCAACAATAGATATTATTTTTTTGACATCATCGCTATTTGCTATTTTTTGTCCTTGAATAGTTTCACTTTCATCCACTGCATGTCTTAATATTGCTAATTCACAATCTTGAAATGTCATATCATTATCGCATAATTCTGTTTTATATCTTTTGTTATATGTCATTTATATATAAATGATATATATTTCTTTTGTTATTTTCGTAAATCCTAAATTATAATATTTTATTCTCTTTTTTGTTTTCTAGTTTTACTGATACTACTACTTTCTCTACTCCTCTTTTTTCTTGTAAAACCAAACAAATCACCTACTCTTCTCAAAGTTCTAGTCCAACATGTTTCATCATTTGGGTCACAATCACCGTCTTGTCTAATTTTTTTATATAAAGTGTTTTCATCTAATATATTTTTATCAAAAAATTTTTTATTCGAAATTTTCGCCTTCATTGCTGTATCTGAAAAAATATTCCTTTGTCCTACAATACCTTGTGTTAATTCTTCTATTTTGTTACAAATTGATATTGCTGATGTTATTGTATTTGATTCAAGCTCATACCATTTAAATGTTTTCATATTTTCGTTATTTAATCCATTTCCATATAAAAATCGTATTAGACTATTCATTTGTGGTTGGGTAAAATGGTATCTTGGTGGATTATGAAAATATGTATAATTTGTAGAAAAATCAATAAAAGCAATAAATCGAAAAATCCAACTTATTTTCGCAATATTTTCAATGTAGTCTTTATAGTTTTCTATTGTTATATTATAAAAATCAGTTACATTAATAACATTAATAGCATTAAAATCGTCATCAAAATTTGTTCCTGTAAAAATATTATATTGTTGTTTTATGTTTTCAGGAACGTTTTTCAAATCGATTATTCTGCCAAAATCAATTAATAATGACTTTGAATCACCATTTTTGTTTGCTAAAATATTTCCAGAATGACAATCATAGTTTACTAATTTAAGTTTTATAAATAATATAATGATTTCAGCAATAGCATATTCACAGTTAGACCTATATATATCACTATTGCGAATTTTATAAAGTGCTTCATAATTTTCATCAACCAATTCCATTGCAATCATTCCTAACTCAAAATCAGGATTTTGTAAAACATCTTTTAAATATACAAGCATATTCGTACATTCATTATCTAGTTTTATTGTATTTATTAAATCGTCTATTAATATTTTAGCATCATCATTTTTAAATAATGATAAATCAATTACAGAAGGACAAATATAATTACCATTTGGATTAATTGTATTCAAATAAATATTTTGTTGTACAAATGCTTCTTGTATAAAATTATCTTTGTCTTCTACGCTTTTCTTGTATATTTCATGTATATTATCTACATAATCAGGTATTCTAGTTCTTTTGTTATTAGTATCTATGACAACAATCTTAAAAATTAAACTTTTGATAGGTTTATTAAAATTGGTACGGGTATTATTCAACCCAAGAAATTCTGAATGTTCTTCTTGAACGTATAATTTAAATACAAAACCAACTAATGAATTATATGAAATCGATTCTAAAATGGAATCGGATGATTTTATCATATTATATACAGCTTGCCAACTTGTTAAATTCTCATTCTTTTTAATCACTCCTCCTTTCATTTTAATTTTTCTTTTATTATTATTTTTTTTGCTATATTTTTTGCTATATTTTTTGCTATATTTTTTCATATATATACATTTAGAAAAATGTATATATCCCTAAAATAGATTATTTTTCACTCACAAAACTGGCTCCATATTTCAATGTCATCTTTTCATCCGGTTGTTGTTTTTTATTTTTGATAAATTGTAATGCATATGCCAATGGAACAAATGCCGATTGATACTCTGCAAATATTGTTTCATATAAATCCAACGCCATATCTGTTTTATAAAATTTAAAAGCAATCAATTGAACCCCGTAATTTTCAATTAATGAAAATGGATTTTGTGGATTCGGGGAATTTTCATCTACATCAGGCATTAATAACTTTAATTGTGTTACATTGGTAGTTTTGAAATCATCATTAATTTTTGGCGGTGTAGTTTTTTGGTTTTTGAATAAACTATATTGTTGGGATGACCATGTATTACCACCAGTTATAATATTTACATATTTGTCAAATGACTCTGGATAATTTGGTTTGATAGATTTATCCATTACAATGATAACTTTTCCTTTCAATTCACTTAATTTTGTATCTCCATTTATTTGTACTGCATAATTGTCGGAATCTTTGTATCTATTATTAAGCCCATCCAAAATAGTTCCAATGATTGTAAATATCGACGCATCTTTTGATTTAATGCGTAATTGTATAAACAATGGGTCATTTGGATTGGGTGTTACATAGGTTCTTTTATTGTCATTGCTATTTTTAATAGATGAATCATTAATAGTATCCTTTATATCATTAAACAAAACCCCACTTTGATTAAAAGTATTATATGTTGGGTCGGTAGAATAATTAACATTAACCGCGCCATCTTTTAAATATAATTCGAAATCCAAAAACCTACAACCTTTACTCATAACATATTTTACTTGGTCAGTTGATATTTTGTTTCCATCAAATGCTGTATTATACGATGCTTTAATACAAACTTGATTTAATTTCATATCCATCATTTTATCGGTAATATTTGTAATAGTAGACGTATCTAATCCCTCTTGAAATCCCTCATAAATATATTTTGTATTTTGTTTCTGTATTAATCTGTATGATATATAGAAAAATAAAAATATTATTAAAAGTATAATAAATAATTGTACAAATTTCATTTATATATACCTATAACAAAAAATAATAATAAAAACAAAATAATGTAATATATTATACTTATTTATAAATGGCAGGAGGATTACTAAATCTTATATCAATTGGTAATAATAATGTAATATTAACTGGAAATCCTACTAAAACGTTTTTCAAAGTAACTTATTCTAAATATACTAACTTTGGATTGCAAAAATTCAGAATTGATTATGATGGATTAAGAGAATTGAGAACCACCGAAAGTTCTACATTTACATTCAAAATACCTAGATATGCAGAATTACTTATGGATACATATGTAGTGGTTACATTACCGGATATATGGAGTCCATTTTATCATCCAAATGATAGTAATGCAAACTCATGGACCCCATATGATTTTCGTTGGATTTCTGATTTAGGCACAAATATGATTGAAGAAATTACTATAAATTGTGGTTCATTGACTATACAAAAGTATACAGGTCAATATTTAGCCGCAATGGTTGACCGCGATTTTACTGCGGAAAAAAAAGCATTATTTAACGCAATGAGTGGAAATGTTCCTGAGCTAAATGACCCTGCAAATGCATATGGACGTGCAAATACATATCCATCAGCATATTATACCGGTGCAGCAGGAGGTGCAGAGCCATCTATTCGTGGTAGAAATATATATATACCCATTAATACTTGGTTTACATTGGATAGTCGTTGCGCATTTCCATTAATTTCATTACAATATAATGAATTATCTATATCAGTTACAATACGTCCTATACAAGAATTATTTCAAGTTCGTGATATATTTGATGTGGAAAATAATTTACCATATATTCAACCAGATTTTAACCGTCAACAGTTCCAAATGTATCGTTATTTACAAACGCCACCAGCTGTTAATATTTCACCTGAAAAATATGAAAATAAAATAAATACATGGAATGCCGACGTACATTTACTAGCTACCTACTGTTTTTTATCAAAAGAAGAAAGGCAATTATTTGCCCAAGAAGAACAAGTATATTTAGTAAAAGATGTATTTGAATATAAATTTGAAAATATAACGGGTTCGAAAAAAGTAAAACTTATGTCAAATGGTATGGTTGCAAATTGGATGTGGTTTTTACAAAGAAATGATGTAAATATGAGAAATGAATGGAGTAATTACACAAATTGGCCATACAAATCAATTCCATCGGATATTACAGAAGCACCGGATAATGCAATCGGCGATGATGTAATCGAAATTGGCCCATTATATAACCCAGATGGAACAAATACTGGGTTTTTTTATACAGGCGATTTCTATGCAGGAAATCGCAAAGAAATATTAGAAACAATGGGTATATTATTAAACGGTGATTACAGAGAAAATATACTAACACGAGGAATATATGATTATGTTGAAAAATATACGAGAACCGCCGGGTTCGCAAAAGAAGGAATATATTGTTATAACTTTTGTTTAAATACGAGTCCGTTTGAATATCAACCATCGGGGGCAATTAATTTAAGTAAATTCAAGAACATAGAATTAGAATTAACAACTTATATTCCCAATATTGATGCTGTAAATTCTACATTTGGAGTTATATGTGACCAAGATGGAAATGCAATCGGTATTAGTAAACAAAATTGGCGGTTATATGAATACAATTTTAATATGACTTTATACGAAGAACGCTATAATATTCTTTCTTTTATTGGAGGAAATTGTGGTATGTTATATGCCAGATAATTTTGTTTTTTATCAAATACTATTATATAAATAATTATATAATAGAATGGAACATAATGAAACAAAATGGAAAACAAAAACATTTAGTAAAGAAAATAATAATATAGTTGAGAACCTAGAAACAATTTCCAAAAATCCCGTTAATAATGATGAAAATAATGAAGCTGATGTTATTATTCAAAAAATCAAAAAAATCAATAAGAAAAAAAACAAGATAAATTATAAAAATATAGAGGAATTAGATAACATTTACGAAGAATCAAAAGAAGAAATAAAAAGTGAAAAAACGAAAACCGAAAAAACAGAAGAAATAAAAAGTGAAAGGGTAAAAAATGAAAAAGCAGAAGAAAACAAAGATAATTTTGAAGATGTAAATGACAACATAACAGATAATGCAATGAAAGAAGGTTTTAAAGAAGAACTAAGTAATAAAAAATGCAAAAGAAATGCCATATCTAATATTTTTAGTAAAATACGTTCTTTTATTGATAAGATAAATAAGCTCTTATTTGGAAATGTTGATAAAATCTTATCGAAAATAGTAGCTGCTATTTATGATTTGGGAGATAAAAAGGCAAAATCAAGAAAGAATGATATAAATATTATTAAAAATCAAGCTTATTATATCTTATCTATACCAATAGCATTATGGGTAACTTATAATTGGTTTTTTATTACAATTTATAAAGAAGGTGGTACAAAAATCAATACTAAAATAGAGCTAAATTCTATTGAATCATTTTTACCTATGTTACAATTTTTCTTTCATTATTTGTATGTACCAACTGCGTTATTTTCCAATATTGTATTGAACGACATACCAAGCATTATCGATTCTGCAAAAAAATATGAGCCATTAAATGTTTTATTGAATTGTATGATATTATTTTTATTAATGATTCTTATTATGTCTAATATAATATGTAAACATTCATCAAAAATAAAGAACGCATTTTTTGGTTACATTAGTGGTTCTACAAATGTGATTCCAAGTTTAACAGGTATGTTTTATACTATAATAATGTTTAGTATGGTAATGTCTTTTTTTCCAACAGGAGTAATCAGCACCGCGTTTAGTTACTTTAATTTTATTACTGCTCCTGTTTCAACTATATTTGGCGGATTAGTCAAATTGATATTTACATTGATTAATATAAGTATAGCTGGAATATTTTTATTAGGCTATATCATTATTCATTCATTTTTTGCAATATTTATTTATTCAACTGCAACCCCAGGTGTAACCATAAATATGATTCGTGATTTTTTATTTCAGGGTATAGATGGTATTGGTAAATATGATTGTCCTCCAAATACATTAGATGGATGGGTCGCAATATTAAAATTTATATTGCAAATCATACATAAATGTTTACATGAATTTATAGTTATTATGTTCTTTTTTATAGGTTTGATTACATATATATTAAAAATTAAATCAGCAATTAATAAAGCGTTTTTCTCTTTTATAAATATATTAATTATTGTTTGTATTTCGATATATGCATATGGAAGTAAAATAAAAGAATTATTAGAACAAATGAAAAATGTACAATAAAATTACAAATCAATCTACATAAAAATATATAAACAATTCGTATTTTATATATTTATATTCAAAATGGTTGATAAAAAAAAGAAGAAAACCCCCCTTGTAAGTGTATGTACTCCTACTTTCAACAGACGCCCGTTTATACCTATCATGTTTGAGTGTTTTCGCAACCAAAATTATCCAAAAGACCGTATTGAGTGGATTATTGTGGATGATGGAACCGATAAAATCGCGGATTTAATAGAAAAAGCAAATATTCCTCAAATTAAGTATTTCAGTCTTGACAAAAAAATGTCACTTGGTGAGAAACGTAATTATATGCATAAACAATCAACCGGTTCTATTATTGTATATATGGATGATGATGATTATTATCCACCTGAACGTATTTCACATGCAGTTGAACGTTTAACATCAAATCCTTCTGCTCTTTGTGCAGGTTCAAGTGAAATGTATATTTATTTCAAACATATCAAAAAAATGTACCAAAGTGGTCCATATGGACCAAATCATGCTACTGCTGGAACATTTGCATTCAAACGAGAATTATTGAGTAAAACACAATATGAAAATCATGCTGCATTAGCAGAGGAAAAAGCATTTTTGAAAAATTATACAGTACCATTTGTACAGTTGGACCCAATGAAAACAATTTTAGTTTTTTCACATGAACATAATACGTTTGATAAACGAGAATTGTTAAAGAATCCTCATCCAGACGTTTTTAAAGAATCGCCTAAAACAGTAGATATGTTTATTAAATTCAAGGATGAAGAACATATCAAAAAATTTTTCATGAAAGATATTGATAAATTGTTGGCTAAATACGAACCTGGACTTCCTAAAATGAAACCAGATGTATTAAAACAAATAAAAGAAATCGATGAAGAACGGGCTAAAATGATGCAACAGAATGCGAATGGACCAATTATGTTGCAACAACCCGGTAAAGAACCGGTTGCATTAACATCTCAACAAGTAGTTGAAATGATTCAACAGCAGCAGCAACAAATAAATAGTATGAGCGATTACATTAAAAAATTGGAAATGAGTAAAAATATGAATGGTTCTCCACCAAACCCATTTGCACAGCCACCAAATCCATTTGCACAGCCACCAAATCCATTTGCACAGTCACCAAACCCATTTGCACAGCCACCAAATCCATTTGCACAGCCACCAAATCCATTTGCACAGCCACCAAATCCATTTGTAAATACAAGTGAACTAGAAAAAATAAATAATGAATTAAAAGAAAAATATAACAGTATGTACAATGAATTGCAACGACATAAAGTTACAATTGAATCACAAAAACTAACTATTGAAAAACTAAAAAAATCTACTAATATGGATGCTACTACTGAAAAACATGTTAAATTCCAACAAAATCCATACGTTGTTTTCGGATAATATTATATAAATTCTTCATCTTCTTCTATATTTTCATCTTCATTCACCGCATCTTTTTTAACATTTTTGTCTAAATATCTATACATTCGTTTTATATCTAATTTATTGATATCATAGTTCTCAAATATTTTCTCAACTTCTAACATTTTTTCAGAATCATTATAAAAATCATTTCCATAAAATAATCTTAATTCTTGAAAAAATGCCACCAAATCTTTTTTATCCATTGCCAAACTTTGGCTTAAATTATAAATAAAAAGTTGATTATTATATTCCGTTGAATATTTAGTCAATACTTTTGTAAACCGTACATCGCTAATTTTTGTTTTATTATCTGGAAAAGTATCATGATATATTTTGTTATTATGAAACGTTTTTATTAAGGACGACATCTCATTGAATTGCCATATTTGATTTTGAAATGTAATTCTATCTGTATAATCCGCAAAACAAATGTTCTCCAATAATTTCAAATAAAACGGGATAGATTTATCTTGTGGTATTTTTTCAATAACATCAATTACATTTTCATGCCATAAAAGTGCAACAATAGTTCGGTCAGTTTCATTCATAACTACATTATGTTGTTCCATTACAATTGGTTTATTCAATAAAGTTTTTGTAATTGTTTTTGCATCTTCATTATACGATTTATTATGAAATATGTTTGTAATGGTATTCATATTCATTAATTCTGGTTTTTTATGATTAATGTTCTGAATAAACATTAATTTTCGCATATCGCCTTGTATATACGATAATAATGGCGGTATTAATGATTTTTTAATAGATGGTTGTAGTTTTTCAAGTAAATTGCCGATTTGTATTGACGTTGGTTGTTTTAATTCAAATACATTACATACCTTCATTAATTCTTTTATTTTTTTATCTACATAATAATTTCCAATACAAATAATCGGATTTAGTGTCATGTTCTCCATTTTCTGTTTTTTTGTTTTCTTTTGTCTTATTAATTTTATTAATGATGTAATACCACCTTTATCTCCATTGTTCATTCCATCTATTTCATCCATGACAATTGCTATTTTCTTACGTGTTTTACTCATCATTTGTAACACGTTTTGATTAGATACATTATTCGAAGTGATTGTATCGATTAATGATTTATTACGAACGTCACCCGCATCATATTTTATTATATCATAATTCAATTCTTTTAGTATGTTCATTACAAAATGAGTTTTTCCACATCCAGGAGAACCATACAAATAGATACCTTTTTTATAATTCATATTTTTATAATTTGTATCAAAATTTAGCAATATTTCTTTTATTTTGTTATAAGTATCTTGTCTATTCAATATTTTATTCAAATTCTCAGTTTCCATAATTAGTTATTTAGAAAATAACTATTTATTTTTAATCTGTTTCAAACGAATTGTTTATTTTGAAAATGCGCTGAAATCTGCTGTAATTGGCATATAATTACCTCCTTTTGATGGTAATGCACCGTAATATGAATAATTATCAATGCCATTTACGCCTCTGGTTGATATTCCAGTTCCTACAACAGCTGTTGGTACAGCGACAGCACCGGTTCCTGTGGCAGCACCTGGGGCACTTCTTACATTAGCTGCATTACGATTATCAGTGGCAATTTCTTTCAATCCACTTCCTGCGGATTTCAACAAATCAGTAGCTCCACTTGCAGTAGATTTCAATAAATCAGTAGCTCCACTTGCGCCTGATTTTAATAAATCAGTAGCTCCACTTCCTGCGGATTTCAATAAATCAGTAGCTCCACTGCCGGTAGATTTCAATATATCAGCGGTTGTATCTAAGGTTTGTCCACCAAGAACACCTGCGGTTCCAACTGTGGTATTTAGTGTATTGGTTGTTTGACTAACAGCGTTATTTATTGGTTTATCAGAACCAGTTGTTCCAGATACAACTGCACCGCCAGATGTAACTACTGCTGTTCCAGTAACATTGTCTTTGCCTTTATTAGAATCTACAAGTGTTTTTCCATCTCCATTTAATGTACCAGAACCTCCTGCACCTCCACAATTACTACATGCTCCACTTGAATATGCACAAGATGGACAGGAAGGACAAACTGGTGGCACAATTTGTGTTTTTAATAAGTAATCTTCGGACATGTATTCACTATTAGAGCCCATATGCATATTCCACGCATTTGGGCTATATCTTTTATAAAATTCATTCATATCAAGGGTTGGTTGTGTTGCACCGCTAGATTCACTTGTACCAGATTCAGTTTCAATTCCATCTTTATTAAAACGAACCACTTTTTCAATTTTGAATCTATTTGAATCCGATGGGTCTATCTTCAATAATGCAATCATGGTTTTTGTAGAAATAGGTAAATACAATACTATATATTTATAATTATCACTTACTATAAATGAATTAAAATCATTATTTTGTATAGTACTTGAAGTACCTCTTACTTGTCCTTTACTATTATATGTTGTTACTGAACCATTTCTATCATATATTGTAATACCGCTATCAGAACGGATGATTAAATTACCATTAGACCTATCAAATTTAACATATTTACTCAATTGATAAACTGATTTATTGGTATCATAATAATCATCATATACATATTTATCATTACTTGGGTCATTATCGTCATTTTGGATACGTATCGCGGCGGTTTGTAATGAATAATATTTATTGGACATACTTCCTCCGGGTCCAAACATAAAACTCATTATATGTATTGGGCTAAAATTAGAACTTTGATAGTTCTTTAATTTTATAATATGCATGTATGTACTTTCAGCCCATGGCATATAAAATACTTGGTATTTGTCAGTACTAGTGGATGTGGTTACATAACTCCAATTAGTAAATGAACGTGTAACTGTATTGGATAAACTCTCGGTAACATCCATTCCAACTACATTACCATTATTAAAAACAGTAGGATAAGAACGGTTTGTATTACTACGGGTATTTACATAAATATTGGTAACAGTTGCACCGGTGGTATCTACATTACCGGCTACATTACCAGATGTTGAAAAATTTCTAGAATCTACTTCTATTAAATTTCCATTTAATTTATCAAAAAACAAATTATCATATAATTTTGCAACTGGATTTGTTTTTGAATATTGAGGTAAATCTACCATAAATAATGTATTTGGATTCACTGTCGTATCTTTATCCTTTTGATAACTAACAAAACTCTCTTTTCCATTATTTAAAAAACAGGTTTTGCATATTATTGTCGAAAAAATTAATACAACCAATAATATAATAAATAATATTAATGGACTAAATTTCAGTTTTAACATTTATATACTAATATATATTATATTTGCCGAAAAGAAATTTTCTTTTATTCTTTTATTTTATGTATTTTTATACTATGGTTCATAGTATAAAAAATTGAATCTATCTTTTAAATTTAATGTATGTAAAATGTCTAAATCTATGTCTAAATCAGATTCTCCTGAAAAAATCAAACAAAAAAGAACAAGAAAACCAGTTATACCACTGGAAACAACTCATGATATATGTAATCAATATGAAATTGGTGTAGATGAAGCCGGACGCGGACCTATGTTCGGACGGCTTTATGTGGCTGCTGCCGTTTTACCTAAACATGGATTTTCCCATGAATTAATGAAAGACAGTAAAAAATTCACAAACAAAGAAAAATTGCGCGAAACTGCTGAATATATCAAACAAAACGCCCTTGCTTGGAATATTCAATATATTGAAAATGATGTAATTGATAAACATAATATTTTAAAATGTGTAATGCAAGGAATGCATGAAGCAATCAAACAAGTTATTTCTAAATTAGAAAATATACCTGTCACCGAATCCAATGATGAGTATACTCGCAAAATAATGCTATTAATTGATGGTAATTATTTCACTCCACATATTGTGTTTGACGAAGAAACACAAAGTGTCCGCGAAATTCCGTTTGAAACCATTGAAGGTGGTGATAATAAATATACGTGTATTGCTGCGGCAAGTATTTTGGCGAAAGTTGCTCATGACGAATATATCGCAGAAATGTGTAATAAATATCCCGTATTAATAGAACGTTATGGTTTGGATAGTCATGTTGGATATGGTACCGCGCGTCATTTAAATGGTATTAAAGAACATGGAATTACTCAATGGCACCGCCGAACTTTTGGCGCATGCAAAACCGCAGTGTATTCGCCGATTGAAGAAGAATAAAAAGAAACCCTAAATATAAGTAAAAAAATTGCATATAAAAATATATCAATAGATATCAGTAGAAACACCATGGAAAATCTATTACAACTTTGTTTATTTACATTATTTTATTACCAATTAAATAATATTTTGAAACCCTGTTTATATGATAAATATGAAATATTTCAAGAAGAACCCTTTATTTTTTATCCAGTCATTCAATCTGCAAATTATTTTATATTATCGGTATTTGTTTTATTTACTACACATTTGTTATTCTTTTCAAGAATTAAAAACTATACAACATACTCACTTGCGTTCATTTATTTAAAATATGTAATGGATACAATTATTGATAATAATGTTATTGGTATATACCAATATGAATTTAGAAGAACTGTTATGTGGTTATTTACTACACCATTGATTCTCTTACTTTATTGTAATATGAATCGTCTCACATTATTTGAGGTTAATGCACAATATCATATTACTACCAACGCAATACATATTATATTATATCCGTTTCGTAAAACGCAATACAATGCATATATTATTGTAATATTATCATTATCAGAATTTTTTTTTATTTATAAATTATTTGATTTGAAACATCAACGATATACTAAATTCATTATTTATATTTGGTCATTATTTTCATTGATTAGTGTTATTGAATTATTAAATATATTAAGTATACAGGATATTCAAATATGCTATTTATTAAGTGATATGATAGCAAAATTAACAACAATGTTAATCATAAATGATTATGAAGAGCAAACCTATCATATTCGAACCAACATAGATTTACAATCAATATCATTATTAACTACAATTAAGAAATCCATGAAACAATTTGAAACCACAAATATAATTACACAAAAATGCAAACAGATAATGCAAATAATTGAAAATAGATTAACATCATTTACTCCAATAGATAAGACAACATTAAAATTGGAATTATTAAAGAAAATATTACCATTAGAATTAGAAGATAGATACTTGACAAATTCAAAAGAGTATAAACCATATGATTTTATTTGTGTATTATTTACTGATATTGTATCTTATACCGAATTAGCGAAAAAATATGATGCGGATGTGATATATAGATTATTAAATGATGTATATACTAGGTTTGATGATATTATACATCGTTATGGTAATTTACAGAAAATAGAGACCATCGGTGATGCATATATGGTTGTAAGTGATATATATACAAATGACCAAACAAATAATGTTAAAAATATGATACTATTTGCATTTGATATGTTGCGTGAGATAAAAAATATTCCAACACTGGATAATAAACCGATGCAATTACGAATAGGAATTAACCTTGGTAAAGTTGTAGTGGGTATTTTAGGTATTGAAATCCCGCGATTATGTGTAATTGGAAATACAGTGAATGTAGCAAGTCGATTACAAAGTACTGCTGAACCAGATTCTATACAAATCAGTGGTCATGTATACGAAGTTGCAAATGATACTGATTTTGGAATCGACATTGAATATAAAAAAAGAGAGGTTTTCTTAAAAAATTTGGGGTCACGAACTACCTATGTTATTAGTCCCCAAATCCAACCTACGTAAGAAATGATTTATTATAAATAATAATATATCATTAATCAAGCTATAACTGGTAATTCAATTGAACTTTTGTTTGATTTATTTATAAAAATATGGCAGTTTGTTATTTTACAATAGTAGTATAGTTTGAAAAGCAAAGTCAATAGATTCAATGATGTATTGACAGAATAATTTACAGTTATGAATGTATCAGCGCTGTTGAGGCCACTATAAACTGTTCCTAATACTCCACCAACCAACCACAATGTTGATGAATATTTTGTTGAATCAACGTTTTTTATTTGAAATATTGTTAAATAAATTTCAGGCAAATAACCGATAATAATAAATGTTGATGAAATAATCGATAAATAAACGTAATTCATTTTTTACTAAATTATTTTTTCATTTTGTATTTATACTTTTTGTATCCTATTTATTTTATTATTTTACAAATGATTTGTTGAAATCATTTATAACTTTACATTATGTTGCATTCTGCTTACCCTGTTGCATTCTGCTTACCCTGTTGCATTCTGCTTACCCTGTTGCATTCTGCTTACACTGTTATCATCATTCCATCTACTACGCGTTTT